>OGTL01002673.1_pt1 | contig 12943 bp, 8 predicted proteins | sample 1553601 | NCBI WGS metagenome assembly OGTL01 (sample SAMEA2580112, study PRJEB22360) | human gut metagenome | biome: human gut; feature: human-associated habitat; material: faeces | place: Denmark | collected 2008/2010 | reverse complement strand
CCGATTTTCTAAAACGAACCCCTATAATCAATACCATAATCTATATAATTTCCTTTCTTTTTCGTCCGGTTTAATTTTCTTTTATTGTCAAAAGAAGTAATTCAATCGTTATATCAAAGTTGACATTAGCAGCAAGACGGACTTTTGCATTGTCGATCGCTTTGATAATGTTCTCGATCTTCTGATAGTTATGAATACAAGCCTGTTCGGAAATTGCTTTGTATTCTTCACGGTATAAAAGAATATTCGTATCTTTTGTAATCTTAAACATCAGAACATCACGATACCATAAAAGCATCAGATCAAGATAATCGTCCATTGAGGATTTTCTTTGTGAAAAGCTTTTAATCTGTTGCATGATTTCAGGAACATCCATTTTATCGATCTGTTTTAAATGTGAAACAACTTCGTTGGCCATTTTGATCGAATCGTCGAACATATCCAGCCGGGTCTCACCGGGTCGACGGCTGCGGCCAAAGGCCATGACCATGATATCGGCATCGTGCAGCTCTTCATAGGAGCCGGCGCGGATACTGACATCTTTGCCGCACAGCGAGCCGCTGACACAGTCATCCAGATCCAGCGCCTGACCGATAGCTTTTTCTTTCAGGATATCTATCAGGACGATATCGTCGGCTTCACCGGATTGGATCAGTGCCAGTGCGACATGTGAACCAACGTGGCCAGCACCGACGATAACAACTTTACGGGTCTTGAACATAAATATTCCTCCTCTGCGATAAATGATTACTTATAGTATAACACTTTTTAGAAACATTGTTGAAATGAAGAAATTTACTGATTTTAGGAATCAGTTATTATTGGGCAGCAATCACAAAAAAGAACGGCAGCTATTGCTGCCGTTCTTTGATCATTATTTAAGCTGTTTACGTTATTGGATCACGCCGCCGGAAACAGTACCGATGATTTCTATATCCTTCATCGTAGCCTTATTGGCTTCGGTAACTTCTTCGGCCAGGACGGTAAAGTCTGCCCATTTGCCGGTCTCGATCGAACCGAGCCTGTCTTCAAGATGCAGCAGCCAGGCGGCATTTAAGGTGATGCAGCGCATTGCTTCATCGGCGGTCAGGCACTGGTCTTCACCATAAACTTTACCGCTGATGCCGGATTTGCGGTTGCAGGCGCACCAGGCGGAAAAGAGCGGATTGACCTCTGTGATCGGGTCGTCAGAATGCACGCCGAAGCGGACGCCGTGGTTGACAGCGCTGCGCATCGGCTCCATGCGTTTGACCTCGTAAGGCCCTACGGTGTATTCAGCATGGACGTCGCCCCAGTAATACAGATGGTTGGCGAAGAAATTAGCGCCGATATTCAGTTCATGCAGGCGTGCCAGCTGGTTTTCAGTTGCCAACTGCACATGCTCCACAGTATGGCGGTAGATGCTGGTTGGGTTTTCTTCCCGCAGGCGTTTTACTACGCGCAGTACCTGCTCGGTAGCGCCGTTGCCGTTAGTATGGATAGAGACCGAGTAGCCGTGTTCCTCACATTCCTTCAGGATATCGAACATGGTATCGTCGTCGTAGATCAGCTTGCCGTTTTTGGCGCCGCTGTAATATTCCTTATTCAGTAAATTGGCAGTATAGCCCTGGATCGAACCGTCAGCCAGAATCTTGGCGTGGTTAAAAATGAAACGGTCATTTTCGATCTGCTGACGCAGCTGCTGCAGGCCATTCCAGCCGCCGAAGACACCATCCATATTTTTACTGTAGAAAGGTTCCACAACAAAACGTACAGGCAGCTGTTCTTTTTTCAGAGCGTTAGTATAACCGTCAATAGCCTTCGGGGTCAGTATAAAGCCGAAAGCCTTATCAGCGATCGTAGTGCAGCCGTTGTGTTTTGCCAGCTTGGCGATATAACGGGTCGCTTTTTCGGCGGTTTCCGCAGCGTCGCCGCTGATCCTCATACCGCCTGCCTTTAAAACATAGGACATAAATTCGGGTTCAGCAACGTTGCCGTTGCAGCTGCCGTCCGGATAACGGCCGATATTGTCGTCGTGGACAGCATCGATGCCGGACAGCTCAATCGCGCGGGTATTGACGGTCATCAAATGGCCGGAAGCATGGTTCAGGCAGATGGGTACAGTGCTGGAAACCTGGTCGAGCCATTTGCTGTTGATGTTTTCCAGCTTGGCGTCGCCCAAGATCAGCGGATCGATACCATAAGTACTGAGCCAGTTCTGATCGTTATATCTACCGGGGTTCTTTTCTATTACCTCACGCAGCTTGGCAATGATCTCGTCCGGCGTTTTACAGCCTCTGGAAATCTCGCCGTCAGCAGTATGCCGGTCAAAGTAGCCGATATAAACATAATTCATATTATACAGGCCGCTTTGCTGAGCGTGCATATGGGCTTCGATAAAACCGGGATAAATAACATTGTTGATAAACGTATCATTGATCTGATAAGAAGCAGCATGCGCTTTAAAATAAGCCTCCATATCGATAAAATCACCGACTGCGATAATAGTGCCGCCGGCAACGGCAACACATTCTGCCCACGGCATCTGCGGGTTCATGGTCACTACCTTCTGCGCGCGGTAGATAGTAACCTGAGCGTTCTGAAAGACTACCGGATCGGAAATCACCTGAAAATTTGCGGACATATACATAAGATCACCTCATTATAAATTTACTGATTAACAGTTAAAATCATTTAGTTATTTTTTCATTGGGCAGCGGTCCGGTGCTGAGCCAGAACAGAGCGCAAATGAAGCCCAGGACATACAGGCCCAGCTGAGTGGAATTTTGGCGGGTGCTGCGGTTGATAGTGGTCAAGACAGCGGCGTCATCGGCATTTGCCGCTTTATCCGCAATATATTTTGCGAAAGCAGCGTCCGGCATAAAGCCGATGGAAGCCTGCTCGCTGATAACGGTTTTGGAAGTACTGCTCAGATCGGCGCTGCTCAAAGCGGCGTCCTTAAAAGTACCGGTGATGGAAAACAGCATGACTACGCCCAGAATAGCGACGCCGATCGCCTGACCGACATTGCGGGTCGCGGTCTGGATACCGCTGGACTGCTGAGCGTCGCGGGCATTGACTGCCCCTGCGATGATATTGGAAGACTGTGAAGCAACAAAGCCCTGCCCGGCGCCGAAGAAGAACAGACCCACATACATCAGCCAGTTAACTCCGTAAGGATTTAAGGACAACGCCATCGGGATCGTCGAAAGGGCAACCATAGCGATACCCGTGCGGCAGATCTTTTTCGGCGAAGCATCGGGACTGAACTTGGGGATACCCATAGAGAACACGATCATCGGGATCGCCATAGCGCTCATGGCTATACCGGTCATAATGGCGCTGAAACCGGCGACCAGCTGCAGATAAGTGATGACCAGGAAGAACGACCCGCCGAAGCAGAGGAACAGCATCGCTGTAAGATACAGTCCACTGCGTACCTGCGGCGTCGTTAAGAAGGAGGAAGGAATAAGACAGGAACCATAGGTTTTTTCAACATTACGTTCGATACGGACCAGGAGCACCAGAGTGATAAGCCCCAGCAGCGCGATAAACAAAGCCGGTGACATACCGAACAAAACTAAGGGACTGCCGCCGATAACAGGCGGCGCGATCGGATCGATCAGGCCCCAGACGGGGATCTTGCTGATACCGATGATCAGTAAAAACAGGCCGGTAACAGCAACGACTGTACCTTTCAGGTCAAAACGCACTTTTTGTTCGGGCAGCGGTACATCGCCTACCAGCAGCGAACCAACAAAAACGATAGTAAAATAAACGGCCATGCAGCTAAAGGCTATGCGCCAGTCAAAAGTATCGATCAAAAAACCGGCGGCGATAGGGCCGAGGCAGGAAGCGATACCTGTAGCAGCGCCGATAGCCCCGAAAGCGAAAGCGCGGTCATTGCCCTGATACAAACCGGGGATCAGCCCGAGTACAGAAGGGATAAGGAAACTGGCGCCGATACCGACCAGCAGACGGCCGCCCCAGGTGAACATAAAAATGTTGCCGGAGAAAGCTACGACAAGTTCGCCGACGGCGCACATCGCAGCGCCGATGCGGAAAGTTTTTTTCCAGCCAACGATCAGGCCGACCATACCGCCGACGATCATCAGGCAGCCGGCGCACAAAGAATAAATAATGTTGGCCAGCTGGATGTCTGACATTGTCGCATTAAGACTGGCCAGCAGGGAAGCTGTAGCCACGGTAAGCACCGAATTATCGCCGGAAGTGCCGATCTGGGCCATGACCAGAGGAAAGAGACCGAGAAACTTGTATTTACTGAGAGCAGAGCTAGTAGACATAATGACCTCCCCAAAACTTTAGAATTTAAATATCTTGCAAGATTTCTTCTTGTCTTTATTGTAAAACCTGGGGTAGAATAAGTATAATACTAGTTATTGTATGTACTCATAAGCTATTTGTTATGAAAGGTGACGGTCATGGATCTATTACAGCTCAAGTATTTTAAAGTAGTCGCCGAACAGGAACACATCACCAAATCCGCCAAACTGCTGATGGTATCACAGCCCTACCTGAGCGCTATCGTTGCCCGGCTGGAAGAAGAAATGGGCGGGCAGCTTTTTGACCGCGACGGACGTAACGTAGTGCTGAACGAATACGGCAAGATCCTGCTGCATCATGCCAACGAAGCCCTGCAGCATCTGGAGGACGCCAAAAAGGAAATCGCCGACATGCGCTCGCGCGATACTAAATACATACGTCTTGGCAGCAGCAGTACCATGCTTTCCAAACGCTGGCTGGTGGATTTTCTTAAAGAACATGACGATATCAGGCTGGCGCATCTGCTGGCAGCGCATAACGAGATCATGGACGGACTTCTGAGCGGCCGCTTTGACTTTGGGCTGACAACGGGCAGGCTCGATCATCCTAAAATCATTTCAGTGCCGCTGTGGAAAGACCGTTATACACTGCTGGTCGGAGCCAGGCACCCTATGGCCCGCCGCCGGAAGATCTATCTGCAGGATATCCAAAACGAAAAGATCTGCGCCCTGCCGGAGGATCAAAGCAAGCTGCGGATCGTTGACGAGCTGTGTAAAAAAGCCGGCTTCGAGCCGGACTTTGTCCTGGAAGGCAATGTTGAGCTGCTGAGCGACTATATGCGCGAAGGGCTGGGCGTTTCTTTCGGACTGGTGAGCGTCAGAGATGCTTACCGTGATATCCGTTCCATACCGCTGGCTGACGAGATCGGTGAAGCCAGTATTTACCTGTCGTGGTGCGGTGAGCGTTATCTCACCAATTCCATGCTGACGCTGCAAAGCTATCTGCGGGACGTAGGCAAACAGATAGAAGCTGAAAGGTAAATTGCTGCATAGTATAAAAAAATAACGTATAAATAAAAAGACTGAGCTTAGGCTCAGTCTTTTTATTTATATTGCCAGACGTGTTGACCTTTGAAGCGGATTTTTTTAGCTGATTATGCATCTCGTGCAGTATAATTTTGTAAGCGTCTTAAATAATATTGTAATACTTATCTAAATGGAATAATATTACATCGTATTACAGTGTTATAAAAAACAATATTAATAAAAAACAATATCTACAAACAATATCTTTATTGATATTTTAAAAGTATGATTTTACAATATCAATAAAGAAAAATGTAACGTTTAAAACAAACGTATAGTTGTATAAAAATAAAATAGCGAGAAAGTATATGTGGGGGGGACATGCGCTTCTGCTGACCTTTCATAAGAGACCTCCTCCAGAATCAAATTCTGGGGGAGGTCATCTTTTATTTAGTCAGAAATTAGCCAGTAATGTAAGGGGTGCAAGTAAGGTTGGAGAGATACCAAAATAGATGTAGAAATAAAAATCAACAGATAAAGAAAAGGAGAGAAGTATGTCCGAAATAGAATCAGTAAGTGATGAAGAACTGACTCGCATAGCCAAAGGAATGGAAGAGAAAAAAGCAGAAGCTGTGCCGCAGAAACCGTATATGGTTTTTGAAGCAGGTGAGGTAGTGCAGGAAAGCGGCCTGCCAGGTGTAAAGTATGACTTTAACTACGGAGCCAGAGTAACAGTGCCGCAGGGAGAATACAGGGTCAAGCTCATCGATCGCAGTGCCTGCCTGACAGTCTATGACGCACCAGCATCGGGGGTGATAGTGAGCAGCAGCAAAAAGTATTTTGTTGATTTTCGTATTGAGGTTTATGAAAAAGATAAACTGATCTTTGCCCATGACCTGGATCTGAAGGGAAAAAAAGTGCTGATCAAATTTCCCACAGGAATCCTTGGCGATATCCTGGCGTGGTTCCCCTATGCGGAAGAATTCAGAAAGAAACATCAGTGCGAACTTTACTGTGCGGTAGCGGAAGACATGGCAGAACTTTTCAAGGCCGGATATCCAAATATCTATTATGTAAAACCTGAAGAACGTCCGGAAGGCCTATATGCCAGTTACTATCTGGGGATATTCTTTCCCTGCGGGGACAGGATGCACCAGCCGTCAGATTTCAGGGTACGGGGCCTGCACAAAAATGCTGCGATGATATTAGGGCTTGACGAAGGCAGTGAACCCAAAGATATCAGCATCAAATTATTGCCTAAAGAAAAAACGAGAAAGATCAAAGAACCGTATGTGTGCATAGCAGCCCAGTCCAGCAGCCAGGCGAAATACTGGAACAATGGAGCCGGGTGGCTGAACGTAGTTAAACACCTGAAAGAAAAAGGCTATAGAGTACTGTGCATAGACAGGGAGAATGTCTACGGAATGAACAGCCGCTTTAACATCATACCTTATGGAGCGGAAGACTTCACAGGCAAGCTGCCGCTGCAGGAGCGGATAGACCTTTTATACCAGGCAGACTTTTTCATTGGGCTGTCGAGTGGGTTGAGCTGGGTAGCCAACGGAGTAGGCATACCAGTAATAATGATCAGCGGATTCACGCTGCCGCTTAACGAATTCCCGACTCCGTACCGGGTGATCAACTACCATGTGTGCAACGGCTGCTGGAATGATACGCAGGTAGTGTTTGACCATAAGGATTTTGAATGGTGCCCGCGCTTGAAGGGAACAGAAAGGCAGTTTGAATGCAGCCGGTATATAACTCCGGAAGCAGTGAACAAGGTGATAGACCGGCTGATGGAAGACTATGGCTTGAATCCGAAACAAAATAAAAAGATGAAGAAGGATGGCAAAAGCAGATGAGCCTTTGCTGTTACAAAGATATGTTTAAAGTAAAGAGATGGGATAAATAAAGCAAAGTAATAAAGGTTGGTGAACTAAATGAAGGAAAGAAGGTTAAGTAAAAAGAAAAATCAGCAGATATTGGCAACGCTGGCAATGGGAATAAATTTGGTGAACAGTATGATACCTCTGGCAGCGGCACTACGGGAACTACCGAATAAGAGTGATTTGCAGATGCAACAGCCAAAAAGAGAAGTGAAAACACTGGAATATACTGTTTTGCCACACACATTAAACTTTGTGGAAAATATGGTTTTTGGAAAAGCAGAAGCTGCAGATTATTCAGTTGATTTTGGTGTGAGCAGTGGTGTAGCATCAATGAGCTCTGGAGATATAATGGTAATCAAAGGAGGAACAGGTACAGTAGATACAATGAGTGGTGGTGTTCAGTATATCTCCAAAGGAGGAACAGGTACAGTAAGCGCTTTGAATGGTGGCAGCCAGAACATCTACAAAGAAGGAATAGGTGCAGTAGAAACCGTTATTTCTGGTTATCAGAATATATGGAACGGAGGAACAGGCACTGTAAATACTATGAGCGGTGGTCAGCAGTTTATTTCCAGAGGAAGCGGTATAGTATATACAATGAGTGGTGGAATGCAGAATATTTTCAGCGGAGGAACAGGTATAGTAATTACTATGAACGATGGTAGCCAGGCTATTCGGAATAGTGGGTTTGGTACAGTAAGCGCTCTGAATGGTGGTACACAGCAGATATATGCCGGAGGAACAGCCTTAGATACCAATATTTATGGTGGTACACAATTAATAGGTGGCAGCGCAGTAAATACAACTATTGACGGCGGTGTAGCTGTTATGCTGGATGGTAATGCTTTCGTTTCAGGTTTGACGATGAGCGGTGGTGAATATATGTTAGGCGCAGATGGTGGCTATTATAACATCTTGGGGCAGTTTGAGTTTACAGGTGGCCGCCTCGACATGACCCAAAACAAAAATGGCGCTCAGACTGGTACCCAGGAGGAACTGACCATCGAAAATTTGGACAAAGCCGGTGGTACGTTTATTATGGATACCGACCTTAACAATGAAGAAGGCGATAAAATAACGATCAAAGAGGCCGCAAATGTAGGCACAAGTTATATCCAGGTCAACGATACAAGTTTGCTGAACGGTACTGTAACCGATCGTAAAAATTTGCTGCTAGTCAAGGATAACAGCGGTAAATTAACTTTTGAAGGAAAAGACCTTAATAATGGCGGCATTTGGACATTTACACCAGAGATAGAAAATGGTTTAAATGTTAAAGATAATGCTGGAAATGTGATAGGTAGTAAAGAAGAATGGTATTTAACACACATAGATAGATCTGTTAACAACGATACCCAAGTGTTATTGGATGGAAGTGATAGCAGTTATGCGATGTGGCGTAATACCAATGATACGCTGCGTAAGCATCTAGGAGACCTGCACTATCGTACGAACAAAAAAGGTGTAGAAGGAATTTGGGCGCATTACACAGGAGGAAAATTTGCCGGCAGTGGTTTTGACAGCAGCTATAATATGTATCAGCTTGGTTACGATAAAGCAGATAATGCCAAGAGCACATATGGTTTTGAATTAGAAAGCGGAACCGGACATGCTGATTACAGCTTCGGCAGTGGTAAAGATAAATTATTCTCTGGCAGCTTCTATGGTACCTGGACCGGAGATGACGGAAGCTATACGGACGTAGTAGCAAAAATAGGTCAATTTGATACAGACATCAAATCTTATGGAGATTACCCGGATAAAGCCAGCTATAACAACAGAGCTTACAGTGTGAGTATAGAATATGGAAAAACTATAGAACTGAGTGAAAAAAGTGGGACTTTCGTCGAACCGCAGCTACAGTTCATAGCGGGAAGATTGGAAAACAGTGAATATACAACAGACCGTGGTAATAACGTCTATATTGGTGGTCTAAACAGTTATATTGGGCGTGTAGGATTTGTTGCAGGTCAAAAAACGAAAGATGGCAATGATGTCTATTTCAAGGCATCGGCGCTGCATGAATTTGGAGGCAGCAGAGATATTCATATGGCAGCAGCCAATGGAGAAACCCTGTCGATGTCAAAAGACTACAGCGACACATGGTTTGAAGTAGGAATCGGAACAAATATCAAGCTCAGTAAAGCAAGTTATTTTTATGGTGATATAGAAAGGAGCTTTGGAGGAGAGATAGAAAAGAAATGGCAGATCAATGCCGGCGTAAGATTTGAATTTTAAAGAATAAGCTATTTTTTATGAGTTAGTAGATTTATAAAAACAGACTGCTTTTTAAGCAGTCTGTTTTTTGTTTCTGCTGCAGTGATTAGGCATAGTTTTGGGGCAGCAGCTTGTGAGCCGGTATAACTGTGCTGACTGGTAAAAAGTATGTGTCAATTGCGCCTTAAAAAAACGCGCAGACGCCGATAGTCGTAAGGCCGCTGGCGTAATGCGCCGGGCAAGACTCGCAGACGGGTTATACAGGCTCAAAGTAAGTGTCTTGCGGGGGGGTACAAACGTGCTATAATAACTATAGCTATTACTTTTGACAAAGTTTTTGATGTAAAACAAAATAAGAAACATTTTAGTTTAGAAATTTTAAACTAAAATACTAATATTCTCGAAAACTGAGGTGAAGTATGTACGATGAAAGCTGGCTGCCGCGTATCGGCAGTAATATCCGCCTGCTGCGCGGTGCCTGTCAGTTCAACCAGCAGCAGTTTGCCGAACGTATCGGCATCAGTCAGACCCATCTGAGCAATATCGAGCATAACAATGTGCAGGTCAGTTTAAAGCTGCTGGTGCGCAGCGCCAATGTTTTGGGCTGCAGCCTGGAAACACTGCTGGACAGAAAAGCGGCGGCTGAATGGACACAGGCACATGATGCCGAGGCTGACGAGCAGGCGGCGGGTGCAAAAAGTGAGCGGGTTACTGAAACTGCAGCCGCAGAAACTGACGAACAGGAGCAGTACTCGCTGGAGGAAGTGCGCCTGCTGCTGAAGCTGCTGCAGCTGAGTAAGGGCCGCTGAAGGCATTTTTACAGTTTGGATAAAAACTCTCAATACCAGCTCCGCAGTAATAACTGCGAGGATATAAAAAAGTTTTTCAAAGGGGGCGTCGCGGCAGAACAAAAAGCAGCAAAGATCGAAAAAGACCGAACTGGAAAAGAAAGGAGGAGCAAAGTGGCAGAACAAATACATATCGGCTTGGGGATCGACAAAAACTTCGGCAGATTCGCCGGGATCACTATTACCTCACTGGTGCATAACAATATTGCTAACGAACTTATCATACATATCGTCTATGACGAATTATTGCCGGAGGATATGGACAGATTAAAAAAGACGGAGCAGTTATACCGTAACCTGATACTGCACTTTTACCAGATCACCAGCACTGAGGGGATGACTTTTGTTGTACCGCCGGGGCATATCACGCAGGCCATGTATTACCGCTATCTGTTTGCCGATCTGCTGCCAAAATCAGTTAAGCGGCTAATCTACATGGATGCCGATATCATCTGCAAGGGCGATATCCTGCCGTTGTGGCAGACAGATCTGCAGGGCAGAGTTTTGGGGGCTGTACGTGACTGGGGCGAAGCCAAAAGCTGCGGACGTATCGGTCTCAAAAACGGCCGCTATTTTAATTCCGGCGTGCTGTTGATGGATTTGGTAAAGTGGCGGCAGCAAAAGCTGACCCAGAAGCTGTTCCAGTGGCTGGAACAGGTTGGTGATACCAAAATACTGTGGGGCGACCAGGATGCGCTCAACGGTGTTATCGACGGTGATTTTGTAGAGCTGCCCAAAAAGTATAACTGCATCATCATCAATAATACTTTGCTGAAAGCTGACCCGGAAGACGTTATCGTGCATTATATCGACTATATCAAGCCGTGGCACATCTACTGCCTGGACAGTGAGGAGAAAAAATTGTACTGGCGCTATGTCCAAAAGTCACTGTGGGACGATCTGCAGCCGCTGGACGGGCATACAGTGGATACAACGGTAATGACGGCGCGGGTACTGTATAAAGAAGGCAGCTATGAAAAAGCGGTTTCGTATTACGAGGCGTTACTGAAGTACTTTTTAAAAGATAAGTATACTTAAGTGTTATTTAAAATGTTATTGAGTTGGATAAAAAAGCGGAAAGAAGGATGTAAAAAATGAGCAGGGAACAAAAATTAAGCAAAAAAATCGCCCATACTTTGCTGGCGATGTCGATTGTATATTCTGGTGGGATGAATGTGCTTTGTAATACGGCTTTTGCTGCCGGTAAGGGTGCTGACGGTGCAGATAAAAAAGAAAATGTGACGGTGACTAACAGTTTTTATACAGATACCTACACCGGCAATGATGGTGCTGACGGAGCTGCGGGCAAAACTGGAGAGAGCGGCGGCAACGGCGGCAAAACTGTCATAGAGCTTACCGGCTCTGAAAATGTAGCTAATAATATCAGTTTTACTGCCACCGGCGGTAAGGGCGGCGTTGGACGACAGGATGTAGACTATAATGATAAAGGTTATGGCGGCAATGGCGGCGCCGGCAGTGATACAGCTGTCAATTTAACTGTTACTGGCGCTGACGTTACACATCGGAATGTGTCTTTAACTGCTACCGGTGGTGCTGGCTCGGTTTCCGGCGCTGGTAACGCCAGTGTGTATAATACACCGGTGCTGTCAGACGAAACAGGCGGCAATGGTGGTGGTGGCGGCAGGGCCGAGGCCAGTATCACGGTTAGCGGCCAAAAGTATACAGCAGATAACGTTACATTGAGTGCGACTGGCGGTGACGGCGGGAATAGCCAGAATATAACTAATGGAGGATACGATGGCAGTCAAGATCAATTAGTAGTTGATGCTGGTGGTAATGTTGCCAGGATCGGCGCTGGCGGAGCCGGCGGCAGTGCTTCAGCGTCAGGCTTTGTTTTAAGTGCCGGCAGCAGTCTGGTAGAAACTGTTACTGCTGCCCATGTTGTAATAACTGCTACCGGTGGTAAGGGCGGCTCTAATACACAAAGCTCCGGTTATATTTCAGGTGCTTTTGGCGGTAGCGGCGGCGCTGCCGAAGCATATGGCATTAAAATAGCAGCATTGCTGCCGCAGGAGGTCGCTTTTAGTGTTGACAGCATCAGCGTAACAGCAAGCGGTGGAGCGGGTGGCGATATAAATATAACTGTGCACGATGCGGTAAAGCTGGTTGCTGCTGGTGGAAACGCTGATGCCTATGGTATTTTTAACAATAAAGGTTCGTTAGTTGCCAGTGTTACTGGTGATATTACGGCTGAAGCTACAGGCGGCGCTGCTGGTGGGATGGCCCCTGGTAAAAAGGGAAAAGGTGGTAGTTATAGCGGAGGTACAGGAGGAGATGGCATCGCTGGTAGAAACGGTTCAACTTTAATTGGCAGTACCGCTGTAGCAGTCGGTTCGTATAATGAAGCAGGCAGGAGTGCTATCCAGGCAGGCGATATCACAGCAACGGTAACTGGCGGTATTGGCAGTAAGGATGCTGATGGCGGCGAGGGCGGTACTGGCGGTTATGGCGGCGGTGTTGGTGGTAACGGTGCTGTTGGTGGTAACGGTGGTACTGGCGGTACAGGTATAGCTGCCGGAGTGCAGAATATCAATGGTATCAGTCTGATAACGGCAGCTAAGTTGTCGGCAAATGCAACTGGCGGCGCGGGCGGCACTGGCGGCGCGGGTGGCGCAGGCGGTAAGGGTGGTGAGAGTATGTATGGAGGCGGTAATGTAAGTGGTAACGGAGGTAATGGCGG
>OGTL01002667.1_pt1 | contig 12967 bp, 10 predicted proteins | sample 1553601 | NCBI WGS metagenome assembly OGTL01 (sample SAMEA2580112, study PRJEB22360) | human gut metagenome | biome: human gut; feature: human-associated habitat; material: faeces | place: Denmark | collected 2008/2010 | reverse complement strand
TATTTTTCTTGTCATAGTCGGAAAGATATTTATAGTTGGGGTGCTTTGTAATGTCATACTTATCAGAGAAGAACGGGCGTACCCCTCGTAGTTGTAAGATACATTTCCCGCCGTCCATGACTGCAATTTCATCTTCGGTCATAAGCTGCTTGCCTAACTTCTGATAGTTCAGCCCATGTGATACCTCACGCCCCCGGTTCTCGGAAGTGTTGAAGCTGTCAATGGTTTCTTTCCCCAAGATTTCCGACATTTCTTTGAGGGTGGTTTTCTCCTTGCCGCCCAAGAAAAGGGTGGTGTCGCAGTTGCCGGCTATGGTATCGGCGTTATCTTTGTATATCGCCTTTAGCTGCGACTGGCTTTGCAGAATGATTGAAGCAGAGATTTCCCGGCTTCGGATAGTGGCTATGAGCTTTTCAAACTTCGGTATCTGCCCGAATAGCGATAGGTAAGCCTCTGGCGTTTCCACCTCGGGCTTTTCCCCCGCTCCACACCGTGCGTGATAGTTTCCCATCACACGGCGTTCCACCGACTAAGATTACTTTTTAGTGCCTATATAGTCCTCGAATTGTATTTCCTCCAACTCTCTGTGTTTTCGGAGTTTATTGATTTTATCTTTCATTTCTTCGGTCAACTGTAAGTCTTTAAGCAACTTTCCAATTTTTACAGGATTCATTGCTCCAACCAGTTCTGACACCTCTTTTGACAGGATAATCAAATTCCTGTAAGTGTCGTTTCGCTCTCCCTTACATGGTTTGATATGCACACATACCATATCTGATATTGACAGGGCATTGTGCGTTACCGCACATTTGCCTTTTTGTGCGATATATCTCGAAAGAGCGTTGTCTGCCATCTCCAACGTAGGGTAGAGATGTGCATTTTCCATCATGTATTTCATAACATCGTAGCTGATACAGTTTTCGATGTCTGAATACTTCCTCACATATTTATTGACTTCACGCCTTTTATATTTGGGGTATTCATAAGCCACATATCCAACAGGGATAATCATTCTTCCCTTTATCCATCGGAACTGCTTAGACTTTCCATACTTTTCCTGAATAAACTTGCTGGTTATCTCGCCTTGACGTTCTATGGGGTAACAGCGGTTATTATGATTCATGCCGTTACTTTTTCCCGTTACTTTAAAGGCGATTTCCGCAAAGTCTGCTGATACCATAGTTGCCATACAGTAATAGTTGTGCATTCCCATAACCATTGCATTATAAAGACTTATATTTCGGTCTATCTCGCTTTGTTTGCTCGGATTCTTTATGTCTTTCCAAACGTCACTTAGCTTTTTAATGACCTTTGCTTTACTCTTGTCTGCCATGTGGGAAAGTATTACCCACTTACTGCCTTTTGGTACAACCTTAAATTTGATACCGAGGAAAGTAGTGTAATTCTTCCGCAAGTTTGTGATACCCGACTTTTCTTCACTGGTCTGTAAATGCAGATTTTCTGCCAACCAGAGTTTTGTGGCACACATTACCTTTTTCGCCGTTGCATAATCCCGACAGAACAGCTTAAAATCATCTGCATACCTTACGATATACATTTCTTTCAAATCGGTTTTTGCTCTCAGCTTATTCCATTTCTGCGTTCTGTCTACTGTGAGGACGTTTCCCTCTTTATCAGTCTTGTTAAACTCTAAACCTGTTTTACCCTCTTTGATTTTGAACATTTCCCACTGACTGGCAATCCACCAGTCCAGTTCATTCAATACAACATTTGCAAGAAGTGGGGATAGAATCCCCCCTGTGGTGTACCCGTTTCGGGAGTGATTATAATGTCATTGAACAGGATTTCCGCTTTCAGCATCTGCTTGATTATCATAATCAGCTTTCTGTCCTGTATGCCGATTCCCCACAACTGCCGAATCAACTTACTGTGGTCGATATTATCAAAGAAGCCAACAATGTCTACATCTACTACAAAGTGCAGATTCTGCAACTGTGCCATTTTATAGCATTGTGCGATTGCATTCTGCGTTGACCGATATGGTCTGAAACCATTGTTCCGCTCATGAAATTTCGCTTCACAAATCGGCTCCAGTATCTGTAAGATACACTGTTGTATCAGTCTGTCCCAAATACTCGGAATCCCTAATGGGCGGGTTTTTCCGTTGTCTTTCGGGATTTCAACTCGTCTAACCTTTTTTGGCTGATAATAGTTCAACTTATTTCTGACGGTTTTAATGACCGATTCGATGGGCAGTGACTGTATCGCTACAATCGTTTTCCCATCTGTGCCGGGAGTTTTGCTCCCACTGTTTTTACAGATATTTCGATATGCAAGTATGATATTCTGCTCTGACACAATCAACGGCATGAGCCTGTCAAATGTCTTTCCATTCTGGCTGTCCTCAAATAATCGGTAGCCTGTTTCTTTAGCGTCATACCTTTCTGCATTTCGCTCTGCTTTGTTTACAATTCGTTTTGCCATAGTAACCAGCTCCTTATCAGAGAATGATTTTTTCTTAGTCGCACCACGACAGCTATGAAAATCTCCATTTTGGTGATTACTATATAGGCATGAAAGAAAATCTTAGTATCGGCTTGAGGCTATCCCTCCACCGCTTATTGTTACGGCTTCACAGGTACTGTGCCTCTACTCTCACAGCCACTAATGCACTTATTATAGAAAGGCTCTTTCAATCCCTTTCCTTTTCGATACAACTACGGTACTTTTTCCGCTGATACAGTCAGCTCCCGTATTGGCTGCTTTCCACGTTCCGCATAACTTAGGATTGTTGCCACTTAGGTCGTTCCTTTAGCCCTGCAAGCATTATCTTCGAGCGAATCCCTCAAGATAACTGTGTCCTGTAAACACAGAGGGCATTTCATACTAACAACTTTTACTTTGCCCCGCTTGCGTACCCATTGGTACACTTGCATTTCTGCAAGCCATTCGTTTAGAGCCGTACATTCGGAATCTTTGTCAGACCGCCTTTTTGGTCATTCTAACCATATGGCAACCCCACCCGCACTGTCACACACAACCCGTACCTCTACGAATCTTTCCTCGCCATTAAGCGTTAGGGTGTGCTTCGCACGACTTCCCCGAGCTTATAACCCCAACCGTCTGTATTCGGCTGACGCTATTCGGAGTATTAGTGAATCCCCTTCAGGGCGTTACCCCGTCATTTGAGATTTCAGTTATGCAGTTCTCTAAAACCACATTTATTTAATTGTTTGTGACTTTAGGCTACGCTTTTGTCGGTTATTCCCACCGTTTTAGGCGTAGAACGTGTCACACTGTTCGCGAACTCGTCCAGAATGAGCCGGACATGGACGGGCAGCCGCCCGCCGTAGAAGTCATCGGCCTTGTCGCAGAGCAGGTTGAATAATTGTGAATACATCAGGGCGGCCACAAAATTGAAAGTGCTGTCCGTATCGGAAATGATAACGAACAGCGCCGTCTTGCTGTCGCCCAGGGTGTCAAGCTCCAGTTCGTCCGTCTCCATCAGGTCCCGGAGCTCTTTGATATCAAATGGGGCTAATCTGGCCCCGCAGGAAATCAATATGGATTTCAGAGTTTTGCCCGCCGCCATCTTAAATTTACGGTACTGCTTCACGGCGAAGTGGTCCGGTTCCTTTTCCTCCAGCTGCTGGAACAGGATATCCACCGGGCTTTGATAGGTCTCGTCATCCTCCCTGGCTTCACTGGCGTTGATCAGGTCCAGAAGGGTAATGAAGTTGCGTTCTTCCTCCGGTGCTTCGTACCAGATGTAGCCGATCAGGGCCGAATAGTACAGCCGCTCGGCCTATAGTGATAGGTAATCCTTTGAAGTTATCGCCGGATTTTCCCCCACTTCACACCGGACGTGCGACTTTCACCGCATCCGGCGTTCCATCGATTGTTTTCACAAGCATTTAATCAATCTCCAAATGAAATACTATTATTCTATTGCGGACAAACCAGCCCGCTCACGCAGACTGTTCACTTTTAACATCAGTTCCTTTGTTGTTTTGAGAGCATCAGCTATCGCTTTCAGCTCATTCATCGGGCGTCTTTGCAGAAGCGGAAGGAATCTCCTGTGGAACAAAACCATGTTTTGATAGCGTTCCCTGCCGCCAAATTCTGCCGGAGTTTTTAGCCAGCATACGATGTCAGCCGCATTTTCAAAGAGTTCTCCACTTAACGCACATTTTCCACGTTGAGCAGAGAATAATGAAATCCTGCTGTCTGTGAGTTCTGTGCTTCGACCCATAGACGGTTGATTTCTCAAACCCGCCAGAACAAATGAGTTCAGGCTTAGGTTTGTGTGTATCAATGCCCGTCCGTCGGCCGTATAACTGCATACCGCTGTTTTCTTTGCCATCGGTATCTTGTTCTTGATATATGCGATAGGGTAGATAGGTTGGTCGATTCCTGATACATACCGTACCATTGCCGACTTCCCGAATCGCTCCTTTTCACTCTCGGTCATTGCACCGCCTTCTCGAACAAGTTTGCACCCGGTTTCTGTATTGAGCCGGTTGGTTAAAACTGTCATGACCTGCCTGTGGATTTTTCTGCAATCAATACTGATACAGGTAGCGAGCTGAAAATAATTCTGTATTCCCAGAACCATTGAATTGAACAGCCTTATCTCGTCTAAAGGTCTTTTTCCTTTGGACGGTCTGGCAATCCGTTTCGCTTGTTCCACCAGCTTTTGCCTTTCCAGTTCCAACTTTTTGTCACAGATATGAGATTGCACAGCGTACCTACCACTTTTTGGTCTGACCCGTATCTTGAATCCGAGAAACTCTGAATAGCGTTTTCTGACATTGACTATCCTTGTTTTCTCCGGCGATACTTCGAGCCTTAGCCTCTCAGTTATCCACGCTGTTACAGCTTCTTTTGTTCTCATAGCATCCTCTTTATTCCGACAGAAGATTCTGAAATCATCTGCATATCTCACGATGTACATTTCTTTCAGTCCCGTTTTCCTCATTTTGAGAAATGCCTTGCTCCGGTCAAAAGTAATCGAGTTTCTGATTTTCCTCTCATACCCGTATTCCTTTACAAGAGGGTGGTTCTGCCATTGGCTCTCTACCCAGTTATCCAGTTCATTCAGCACGATATTCGCAAGTAGCGGTGAAATGATACCACCTTGCGGTGTGCCTTTGTCTGGAATGAGGGTAGTGCCGTCTGGCATTCTAATCGGTGCTTTCAGAATCCGCTTGATAATAAAAATCAACTGTTTGTCGTGTATTCCCAAAGCCCATATCTGCCGCACCAGCTTACTGTGATTTACATTATCGAAAAAGCCCTTTATATCAAACTCAATCACATAATGCAGATTCATTCGCTGGAGCATGGTATAGGTTCTCTGCATGGCGTGTTCTACGGAGCGGTTAGGGCGAAAGCCGTAGCTGTTGTCGCTGAATTTCGCTTCGCAGATAGGCTCCATGACCTGCTTGATACATTGCTGTACCAGCCTGTCCCAGATACAGGGAATACCCAACGGGCGGGTCTTGCCGTTTGGCTTCGGAATGTCTTTACGCCTGACCGGTTTTGGTCGGTATCCGTGCTGACTTCCTGTGACAATAAACCTCACTTTCTCCACAACTGTTTCGGGCGGTAAACACCCGATGTCACTGATGTTTTTGTTGTCTGTTCCTGCTGTGTAGCTTCCTCCGTTTGCTTTGATGTTCCGATATGCCAGAAGAATGTTATCCCGGCTTAGGATTATATCCATAAGGTCGGTAAAGTTGTCTCCGTCCAGACTTCGGCGATAGAGTTCATCAAAAACTGGCTGCATACCGTAATACTCGGCGTGCCGTAAATCGTCTACACATAGATTTTTGCTTTTCTTTGGCATAAGGCATCACCTCCTTTTACGAAAGTGACCCTTTTGGTCTTACTCGAATCCTTATGTTGGATTGAATAATGCCTGTTTATCTCAACCGACTTGTGGCCATTCCTCCGTAGCTCACATAACGCAAGCACATCATAGGTTCGACCACTGCTTTTCAGCAGCAGTTCGTCTGCTTATTGTTCTTCGTCAGATTATTCCTTGCGGAATCTGCTGCCTTTCCTCGTTCCGATAGCTCTATCTGTACATACATACCCTTAGGTTCCTGCTATAGACCTGTCGGCTTGCCTGTGCCTGTAACACAGCATGGTCGTTCGTAGAGTCAATTTCTACTAAACCACACCGACTGCGCTTTAACGCACCCGCGCATTTCTGCGTGGTCTTCTTTTAGACCTGTACATTCGCAGGTTCGTCAGTCCGCCCGCCAAAGCGAACATTCTAACCATAGGTATCTTATAGACCCTCGGCCTATAGGTAACACAGTCTGCCGCCAGACCGCTTTCGACCACTTTTGGCAGTGGTTACGGTTACTCTCAGCCTTTGTCATGGGGCTTCGTACAAAAGCCATTACAGCTAATGCACGCCCATCAAGGGTAGGCGTTTCAGGGCGTTACCCCGTCATTCCACCTATCAAACTATCAGTTCTCCGAACAACGGAAAACCGTTGCCCGTGCGCAGACTTTTTACCGCCTGCGAACGAGTCGCACTGACCCAGAAATCCTCGGAAGATTTTTCACCTTCGCCCTTCGTGTTCATAATCAGGGCATTTACCAGCTTTAAGATATCCTTCTCGGAACGGATGTACGCCAAGGGGTTATATCTCATGGACTTCTTGAAGTTAATGAGATTGAGGCACTTGATCCGGTATCTTTTCCGCTCCAGGAAGGAACCGATCTCCGGCAGGAGGGTGCCTTTCGGATCGGTGCAGACATAGGAGGAATGAGCCTGGAGCAGGGAAGGCTTGCAGAAGAATCTCGTTTTTCCGCTCCCTGAGCCTCCGATGACTAGGATATTTTTATTCCTGGCGTACTTCGGCTGCTTCGGACGGCTCGACATGGTGATCCGCTCCGTCTGCGTCATAGGGATGTTGTTGAAAAAATCCTTATCCATGTATGGGGCGATATCCGCCGGAGTGCCCCAACGGGCGCTGCCGTATTCCATGCCGTGGCGGTATTTTTTCGCGTTCTTCCCCTTCATGTAGACCGCCAGCCGGAGGATCAGCGCCCCGGCAATGCCGATCAGCAGGTCCGCCGGCTCCAGGCTCGGCACCGGGGAGGCAAAAGCCATCGAAAATCCGTCCTGGATGGAGAGCAGCTTTGCGGAGAGGTCCGCACCGGGGGCAAGCCGGAAGGCCTGGGCCAGTTTGTCAAAGGGATAGGCGAACAGCAGATAGGGGAGATTGGTCAAAATCAGTTTTTTTATGTTCATCTCTGCACGCTCCGATCCCTGGTTTTGACTTTCTCCCGGTCCAGTGTCCGGTGCTCCGGTTTCCGCTCCGCCTGTTCCTTCGCCTGCTCCAGCCGGTCCCGGATGGCGGGTTTTTCCTCCCGGCCCATCCTGCGGCTGGCAACCTCCTGGAAGGCCGCCGTGATGGCGTCCGCGTCCCGGCTCTTGAAAAAGACCAGGTAGCGGGGCTGCTCGGCGGCGGTGTCTTTCTTCAAGGCAAAATCCACATGGTATTTCTTCGCCACATGGGTAAAGGCCTTGAAATTTTTGTCGCTGATCTCGATATTGGCAAGCCCTGCGTTCTGGGAGGCCAGCTGTTTGAGGGTCTGTTTTCCCCGGTATATTTTCGGCTGCCTGCTTTTCTGGATTTCCTCCAGGAACTTCTTTACCGCCTTTTCAAACACCTGCTCGCTCATTTTGGCACCGTTGACGATCAGGGTCACGGTTTTGCCTGTTACTTCTTCCTGCATTTAACCCCTCCCTCGCTTACCGTCCCCGTACATGTCATGCTGTACCAGGGAGGAATAATAATTGCTGATGGTGGACGGAGCGTTATACAGGGCCGCCAGCAGATATTTCTTGATGTTGCGGACATAGGTGGTGTTGTCCCGCATACAGTCCATGACATACCGTACATGGGAACTGTCCAGCTTCATAAAGCGGGATTTGACCACCTCCGCCGGGTAATCATCCCCGGCAATGCGGATCGTCTTTCGTGCGGAGCATACCGTGTCCACGATCAGCTCTGCGATCTCGTCCAGCTGCTCCCGGTCGATGTGGTCATCCTGGACCAGATACTCATACTCGATGTTGTCCAGGACAATTTCACGATAGACCTCTCTGGCTCCCATCCCATCCGTTCCCATCCCTGTCCCTGCCGGGGACTGCCCCATAAGGGGCTGGGGATTTGATTGGATAGGATTTGATGACTCCGTACTTGATAAATCAGTTATTGATCCATAGTTACTTGATTCTTTAGTATTTAATTGTGCGGGGTTTCCCTGTTCAGGTTTTCCCAGAACAGGGTTATCCAAGACTGGATTTGCCTGAACTGGATTTTCCCGTCCAGGTTTTTCCCGTTCAGGTTCCGGCTGCCGGGGCTGCTCCAGGATGGTGTATTCAATAGCCCCAAGCTGCCCGTTGGCGTTCCGGACACGCTCCCGGATCACATAGCCCTGTTCCTCCAGCTCCCGCACCCCGGCGCAGATACTGTCCACGCCATCTTTGCAGATACGGGCAAGGCCCTTTGTGGTATAGTCCCATCCTTCCGGCAGGGAGAGCATGAGGGATAAAAGCCCTTTCGCTTTCAGGGACAGCGCCGTGTTCCGCAGATGGTGGTTTGACATGACCGTGTAATCACGGGTCTTTTCGATACGGAAAACCGCCATGCCGTTTACCTCCTTCCTCATGGATTGAAAAAGTGTTGATTTTCGTGGAAAATGCCCTCTATAATCTGCCGCCCTGTTCATCAGGGGAAAGAATATGGGCGGCTTTCATACCGCCGCCCACAGAAGGAAAAACAGAGGATTTTCCACCCCTTTTGATACATTTTTTAAGCCCTACAGCTCACGGTCGCGCCGGTCATAGAGCAGATCACCCCTGCGCACCTTTGCATGGTTCCTGATCTTGATAAATCCTTTCTCCTGGTTCTCCAGGGCTTTGCCATAACCGGCTTCGGTCAGGAACAGGCGCATTTTTTCTCCCTTCCACCCCATAGGGGAGTCATGGGAGAGGACGTCAAAGACGATCATGTGCCGGGTGTCCGGGTCAAACCGTTCCAGAGCCATGATATCGTGTCCGGCCAGCTTTTGCGCCCCGGACTTCTGCCTTGCCTCCGCCAGCATTTCCCCGATAGTCTGGGGTTTTCCCGGCAGACGGTAATTTGTCTGGACCTCCCGGATCAAATCCATACACTCGTTGTTTGACAGGGAGCGCAGCTTCGCCATGAGGCTTTCCGCCGTATCCCTGGTAGCCTGGTTCCTTGACAGGCGCCAGGTCATATAAATTTCATTCAGAACAGCGTTCGGGTCTGTACTCTCGATCTGGTACGCCATCCTCATTTCCGCTTCATTCAGTTTCATCTATCCAGCTCCTTTCCAAAAATGGGCACAAAAAAACGCCACAGGTTTTTGTACCTATGGCGTCAGTGTGGAGCAACAGAAAAGGGATACCATTGATGAAAACGATATCCCTGCTCTGTAAACTTATTCAGTTTTAATTGCCGCATTGCCTGTTGCTGTCCACAAAGCCTTGATTTTACTGGTTTCTTGCTACCATCCTTATCAAAGCCTTGTATTATCGGAGGTTTGCAAATAAAAAGAGCAATTACCTCCTTTTTTCGGTATAATGTAGTCACCACAACAAACAAAATACGAAAGGATTTAATTGCTCGTGAACATTATACTTTATTTATTACAATTAATTCAATACCAACATAAACAAATCTGCTGGCTTTTAAATTTTATCTGCAGATATATTCCCCTCAAGCAGTGGGCTTTCGATGTTTCCCATTCTCCAAAATATCAAAAGTTCAAAGTTGACGAACTCCCTCTGATCACGGACTTCCGTCAGGACTGGACTTATAAAGAGCTCATCCCTTACTACGAAAAACGTTATGGTAAGAAGATCCGCCCGATCAGCCGACGCTCAGAGTGTGATATCCCAGACTCCTGCACCTGTCCCCGCTGCGATGCCCCTAAACCATTTCTCTACAAGAACAACGGATCCAAAGGTCAGCTCCTATGCAAGATCTGCGATGCCAGGTTCTCACCTGATGAAAGCAGATTTTCCGCTGTAAAACTACGCTGTCCCCACTGCGGCAACACTCTGGTTCCTAAAAAAGACAGAAAACATTTCATTGTCCACAAATGTGTGAATCCCAAGTGCTCATACTATCTGCACAATCTAAAAAAGGTAGATAAGGCAGATCTGAAAGAAGACTATGGCAAGAATAAATACAAACTCCATTACATCTACCGTGAGTTCACGATGGATTTTTTCAGCATGGACTTAAATACCCTGCCTAAAAATGCTTCTTCCCTTAAATTCAGTAAGCACAATGCCCACGTCATGTCCTTGTGCCTGACGCTGCACGTCAATCTGGGACTTTCCCTGCGCAAGACATCACAGGCTTTAAAAGACCTGTATAACATCAGCATCTCCCACCAACAGATCGCCAACTACTGTAAGACTGCAGCCATCTGCATTAAGCCTTTCGTGGATCAGTACCCCTACGAAAAGAATGAGGTCTTCACTGCTGATGAAACCTACATCAAGATCCGTGGTATCAAAACCTATGTCTGGCTGATCATGAATGCTGCTACCCGCTCTATCCTTGGCTATCAGGTATCTGATAACCGTGGTGTCGGGCCCTGCATCCTTGCTATGCGTATGGCCTTCCAGAATCTCAAAAAGCTTCCGGAAAACTTTAAATTTATTGCTGACGGATACAGTGCTTATCCCCTTGCCGCTATGGAATTCGCAAAGAAATTCGGCAAAGATTTCACTTTTTCCGTCACTCAGGTCATTGGACTTACCAACGACGATGCTGTTTCTACAGAACATCGTCCATTCAAACAGATGGTTGAACGACTGAACCGTACTTATAAAGCCTCTTACCGCCATACAAATGGGTTCGACAACATCGACGGTGCCAACTATGATCTGGCACTCTGGGTCGCTTACTATAACTTCCTGCGTCCACATAAGCATGCAGGCTATAAAGTCCTCAATGAAGTAGAAATGCTTCAGGGTGCCGACAATATGCCTGGCAAGTGGCAGCTTCTGATCTTTCTTGGACAACAGACCATTCTGAACATACAGAAAAATGGTACTGCCGCATCGGAGCGGAACTGTTGTCAATAGAACCGTGGAATACCGGAACAGACGGCTTTGCCGACTGCGAGGATATGCAGCGAAAGTCTATTGACATAAAGTTCTCGGATTATCCTATCCAGCAGAAAAGGGGTAGCTGCGCCCTTTTCCTGCCTTCCGGCGAGGATGGGCTCGGGCAAAGCCCGAAAATGGGTCAAGGGACTGGTTCCTTGTGGGTTCTTAGGGCAACGCCCTAAGCCCTCGGAGAGCTTATTGGAATTAATATCTGCAATTTTCAACGAATCATGAAAGCTTATCACAGCCTATAATGAAAATAGAGGATTGACCTCCACTACTTTTTTTACTTCCTGCCTTGTTTTACAATAGTTATTGACAGGATTAAGTTTGATTGTACCTTGGAGGATTTTCACCCCGTTTTTCAACGTAAATGTTTTGCCCTTGAGTACAGCATATTGTCGCATCTTTTACAGATAGCACGAGTAGCAAAGTCCATATTATCTCGGGCAAATCTCCTGTCAATTCTATTATAAAGGAGGCTGTCTGTATGAAAGATCTTTTAGAAATTTCCTGTGGTTTGGATATCCACAAAGAAAAAATTGTTGCATGTATCCTAACTGGTCCATTAGGTAAACCTACTCACTCTGAAATTCGTGAATTTACCACTTTAATTCCTGATATGCTTGCTTTACGAGACTGGATCATTTCAGAGAATTGCCATCATATTGCAATGGAAAGCACTGGCATTTATTGGATTCCAATTTACGAAATATTAGAAGATGCTTTCTCTGGAGATATCACTTTATTAGTTGTTAATGCCCGCCATATGAAGAACGTTCCTGGCAAAAAAACTGATATACGTGATTCTGAATGGATTTCTACATTACTACGTGCAGGACTCCTTAATGCAAGTTTTATTCCAGAAAAAAGGATTCGTGAATTTCGTGATTTAAACCGTTATCGCAAGAGTATTATCCGCGATATTACTTCCCAGAAAAACAGGGTTGAAAAATTCCTGCAGAGTTCCGGTTTTCGTCTGTCTTCTTTTATTTCTGATATTTTTGGTGCTTCCGGCAGAAACATTATTCTACATTTGATGGAACATGGACAGATTGATAAAATGTCTTTGGATTCTTATCTCAAAACAAAAACCAGAAAACGCATTGATGAAATCCTCATGTCTGTAAATGGGACTCTTTCAGAACATCAAAAATCTTTCTTAAAAATCCTCATGTGTCATTATGATTCCATGAAAGAGCATCTTATTGAAATTGAAACTCATCTTCAGGAAGATATGCTTCCATTCGCTTTACAAATTGAACAGTTAAATACTATCTATGGAATAAGTACAACTGCTTCCTGTGCAATCATTGCCGAAATCGGTACAGATATGAAACCATTTAAAACTGCAGAACACATCTGTTCATGGGCCGGTCTGTGTCCCGGCAATAACGAGAGTGCCGGAAAAAGAAAAAGTACCTCTATCACAAAAGGCAATCCTTATATAAAAAGTATGCTTTGTGAGATTGCCTGGGTAATTGCCGGCAAACGAAACACATATCTTTCAGCCTGGTATTGGAGAATCAAGCAGAAAAAAGGGGCCAGAAAAGCCATTGTCGCTCTTGCTCGTAAATTACTTGTTATCATTTATACAATGCTAAAACAAGGCACTAATTTTGATGAAAACTGTTTTGAAGTCAGGCGCAAAAACTGTGAGCAAAAACAACTTTCCCGTTATATACGAGAATTAGAAAAACATGGCTATACGGTTGAAGCTCAAGTATAATCCATCTTTTGTACAAATCATATTTCACTGCTGGCAGCCATTATTATGACTGCTTTATAGTGATGCTTTCATAATTGTTGAAAACATTTGTTGTCAAGGTT
>OGTL01002657.1_pt1 | contig 13009 bp, 6 predicted proteins | sample 1553601 | NCBI WGS metagenome assembly OGTL01 (sample SAMEA2580112, study PRJEB22360) | human gut metagenome | biome: human gut; feature: human-associated habitat; material: faeces | place: Denmark | collected 2008/2010 | reverse complement strand
AGCCAGGTCCGCAGGCGCAAAATTTGATTGAACATAAAAATGTTATGGTAGACTATTCAACTGGAGTGTTGCATTATACAGTTCCTATATATAGTCTGAAATCAGGGAATTATGAGCTTCCAATTTCGTTGGATTATATTGGGCGAGGAGTTAAATATTACGATAGACGAGGGATGCTGGGACTTAACTGGACACTTAATATAGGTGGAGTAGTTACTCGAACGGTTCGTGGTGGTATTGCCGACGAAGAACATAATTATGGTTATTTGTGGACTGCTGATAATTCTATTCCATTAAAAGATGATTGCAAAAATGTGAGTCTGCGTAAACGGGATGGAGAAAGTGATATCTTTACAGCTGTATTTAATGGCAAGAGTATTAATTTTATTATTCGTGCAGATGAGCAGCAACATATTTATGCTGAACCTTTAGAACTCACAAATGTACGTATCATATGCGAGGGTAGTAGTAATTTTATAGAGGGATGGTCTATTATAGATGAGAATGGCGATCATTATATTTATAGACAGCAGGAGTGGAGTCTAAATGCGCGGAGAGAAGATGTTTCTACCCTTAGTGGCATTGCTTGTTCAGAATATATTTCAGCATGGCATCTTACCAAAATTATCCCATGTAACAGTGCTCCAATAGAGTTTCTTTATAAGAAAAACATAGAAATAAATAGTCTGGATGGCCAAGATCAATGGTCTACAATTAATAAGGCTGCTATTGGTAAACCTAGTAAAATGAAGTATGAGTATGGGAGTCCGGTAATAGAATATCCATTTGATTTTGATAAATATATAGATGAATATCGAATGTATATAGATGAAGCTCGCTCTTATTTAATAGGTCATTCATTTGATTTACAAGTGAAAGAAGCAGGAGAAAAAGCAACATTTTTCTATAATTATGGAATGTATGCTTCTAATACTTTAGATTATAAATTATCGAATGAGCTAAGTCGTAACTTTAGAATAATAGGTTTGTTAGGTGATATTGAAGGAGCAATGGCCGCGTCAGAGGATCTATTAAGGACGTTACAGAATTTGGAGAATTCTATCAATCATTTTGCAACTACTCATGAACAACTTATGGCGGCGACTTTTATAGCCTCTGCTAAGCAGGTTGTTGTAAAGTGTATGCATGAAAAGAGGAACATTAATAAGAAAGAGATAAAGGGGGGATCTGGTTATGATGTATACTCTCCTATATTAGCGATGATTGTAACCCCTGAGCGAATTATAGAATTTGGATATAAAAATGGTGGAAAAAATGATAATATATTGACTTCTATTACTGTATGTGATTGGTTTAAGGATCCTATATCAATAGTTTCTCTAGATTGCCTAAGCCGTTCACTTGATGAAATTTCCTTTCTTGATAAAAATGGTACTAAAATATCTAATATTTTATTTGATTATTATGTGCCATCTCCGTCATTAAAACAAGAAGATTTAATTCCTGATTTTTGGGGAGATTTTCAAGTGAGTTCCACCGTAGAGGGAAAGTATGGCGAGATTGCTGCCCTATATTCATTGAAGAACATAAGTTTACCTGATGGGGGAAATATTGAAATAGCCTATGAGAGAAACCAAGTAGGTTCAGGTTCTATCGGCACAGTTCATGGCGGAATCCGATTAAAGTTTTTAGCTTTTACAGATGGAATGAGTAGTGCAAAAGATACAATTTCTTATGATTATCCTTTGCCTGGAAGATCTGTTTATGATTCCTTTTCAAATAGTGAAACAGTCCGTTATGCAGGATTTTCCGATAAAATTGTCTATGATCAAATACGTACAAAGGGATATGCATTTTTAAATTTAGGAAATAATGGGATTTATTATCCATATGTACAGGAAAACATTCATAAAAAGGGGATTAATACCTATTTATATCAGGTCCCTGGAAAAACGAGTGAAGGCATTTATGGATTTTGGTTAAACGGATTGTTGCTAGGAAAGGCAATGTATGATGAACAAGGTAATTTGAAACAGATGACTAAATATATATATGGTATGGAGATAGATGAATATCCAGGTGTATATTCTGAGGTTATCCGTGATCATTTTGTTAATGATGCTCGTTTATCTTATAATTGTAGTCTTCCCCAAATGCAGGCGTCAGATTATTATATGGATGGTGAATCATTAAAGTATTTCTACGAGAAGCAGTCTAATGATTATATTGATGGTGCTGAGCTTTATCGAATTAATATACAGCCACGTTTAAATCCTACTCTTCCTCCGATGGATTATCGTTTATGTTATGGGGGGAAAGTTCTTTTAAGAAAAGAACTTGATTATAAATTTGAGGGAGATAAAACCGCTAAAGCTAGCTATAATGATTTTTTTATCCCTTTGAAGGAGAGTCCATTTCATAAGATTGAATATTATTATGATAATGTTCGTTCTGCTTTTCCTACCCGAATAGCTAAAACGGGTGCTGATGGGAATGTTTATACAACAGTTTATAAGCGGGTAGTGGACATGAGCTTGGGAATTGATTCTGTTATTGATGAAATGAAGCGGAAAAATATTCTTTCTCCAATAGTGAAGAAACTAAATTTATCTAATGATCAACTTTTGACTGAGACCATTTGGAGATATTGTATTGATAAACAATCTGATAGCTGCTTATTTGCGCCTATTGAGCAGTTAGTTTATATTCCAGAAAGTACAGTTGTTTACTCAGTAAACAATGAAGACATTTCATTATTTACTTATGGTGAAAGCAATTATGAGAAAGTTACACTATATAAATATGTACATAACAAGGTTTCTTATCTTCCAATAGAGGAAGATGCCTGTACAAAAGGGAAAAGCTATGCTTATGATGATTATGGGCATTTACTGCTTGATTGCCAAGGAGTAGGAGCTTCTGCTACAGATAAATATAAGATGCCTAGAAATAAATTAGATAATGCAAGTTATGCAAAACTTGTGTATGAAGAATTCTATAAATTTTTCAGTATTAATCAGCAACTTGATATTTTGGCTGCGGATAGTGATATTTTTTTTAAATATTGTCATTCTGATAGATATAAAAGCATCATTCTATTTATTACAGAAACTCTTAAAGCCTCAATGAATCCCAACTTAGGTCTTCTTGTGGATTTGCAATTTAATATTAAATATAACCAGCTGTTAGATGAATTTGAGCAGCAATATAACGCTTTTCTTGAAGCTCATCCTCAATATACAAATTGGAAAATACCAAATGCTTTGTCTGTGTTACGCTCTGTTGTTACTTCACCAGAATATGCTGATGTTCCTTTTGCGAAGTATATGTATCAGTTGGAATATAAAACAAATAGTCCTTATAATACTAAATATTCTATTCGATTAACAACGATACCTGATTCAAAAAGGTTGAAGCTTTATGTGTTAGATGGAAGTCGTAGTATCTCATGTCAAGTGAGCCACGCAGGTGGTAGAACAAATTATATTCCATCCGAGTGTAATTCTTCTTCTATGCTGAAAGTGTTTGACCTTGATCTGAGTGCATATGAGGACATAACCGCTGTTGATATCCCTTCTTCAGGAGTATATATGACTTTGGTTCCCGAAGGATCTTCCTTTAAAGCAACCTCTTATAATTTTGATGGCACAATATATGCGAGATTTGACGAAACGATGAATTTGGAGCTGTACTCTTATGATTCGGCTGGAAGGGTTATCCAGACCAAAGATCAATATGGGAATATTTTGAAAGAGTATAAATATAATCAAGTTATCAATGAATAAAATAAGGCAGAATATGAGAAAAATTCAAATAATTATTTGTTTGCTTCTTACTTCTCTTCTAGCAAAGGGACAGCATAGAGCTAACTATACAGATAAACGCAATTATACAGCAGAAAAAACGTATCTGGATGCCACTTCCCAGATCGGAAGTAGTGCAAGGATAATAAATGATGTTACCTATACAGATGGTTTTGGTCGTAAATGGCAAGAAATACAAGTAGGTGGCAGTCCGTCTGGAAATTCGGATTTAGTGCTTCCGTACGAATACAGTTCTATAGGACAAGTGGAAAAAGAGTATCTTCCATATACGAAAGAAGGAAATAATGGAGCATTTGATGCAAATATGCTTGTACCCTCTCATTGGAGTATTTATGGAACTGAAGAACAGAATTATGCTTTTACTCATACTCAGTATGAAAATAGTCCGTTGGCGCGAGTTGTACAACAGACTGGACCGGGGAAGGCTTGGCATACAAATGGAAAAGGAACAAATATCGATTATGATATGAATCATAGTGAAGAGGTTCGGCTATATAAAGTGTCCTCAAATGGGGTACTTTCAGTTGGCGGTTATTATCAGAGTGGAACATTGCAAAAGCAAATTGTTACAGATGAAGATGGTCATAAGTCCGAAATCTTTACGGATAATAATGACAAGACGATACTTACGATTGCTGTCGACGGAAATGAGAAAATGGAAACATATTATGTGTATGATGCTCGCAATCAACTCCGTTATGTTTTACCACCCGAAGCAACTCATCAGCTGGGAATGTCGATTGATATATCGGTTCTTGAAAAGCTGGCTTATTATTATGAGTATGATCGTAAAGGGCGTATGACTGTCAAACGTTTACCGGGTTGTCAACTTATTAGTATGGTGTATGATAGATGTGATCGTCTGATACTGAGTCAGAATGGTAAACAGTGTACTGAAAATACAGCGAAGTGGAGTTATTTTATTTATGATAATCAAAATCGTATTATTGAGGATGGGGAGATTATTCTTTCTTTTTCACCAACACATGAACAGTTACAACAGGAAGCTTGGGATAAGGAATCATATTTGCCTGAAGGAGTAAGAGCGCCTTTGCAATATACTACATATGATAACTATGAGGTTTCTGATAAAGTAACGGCACATCCATTTGTGTCATTTAGCGGATACCATGACCACTATAATTTGCATGTGTCGGGACTAAAAACCCGTACGAAGGTAAAAATCTTGGGAACGGACGATTGGCTCACTACTACTTTTTATTATGATGATCATTCTCGTTCCATACAATTGATTTGTGATAATCCGCAAGGTATATTGAGTTACATCAATACCGTTTATGATTTTATTGGGAATACATTGAAAAAACAGGAGGTATACGATGTAGATACATTAGAAACAACATATGAGTATGATGACCGTGGAAGACTGCTCGTTAAAAATAATATTTGGAATGGTAAAGCACTGGATAGAATTAATTACGAGTATGATGCTTTAGGGCAATTAAAGAGTAAACATTGTGGAGAACATATTATAGAAAGTCTATCGTATAATATTCGTGGATGGATAACAGATATACAGTGTTCATCTTTTTCCCAAACGTTGCATTATACCGATGGGTCAGGTATTCCTTGTTATAATGGTAATATCAGCAGTATGACCTGGCATTCGGGAAGTGAGGCCGGATTACGTGGCTATAAGTTTACATATGACGGCTTTTCCCGCTTGAAAGATGCTGTTTATGGCGAAGGAGAACTGTTAAGCAACAATACGAATCACTTCAATGAACAGGTAACGGGTTATGACAAGAACGGAAACATCCTCGGTTTACTCCGCTACGGGCAAACCAATACAATGAGCTATGATTTAATTGATAACTTGAACTTGGTTTACAACGGTAACCAATTGGAGTCTGTTAACGACAATGCTACGGGCCATGTATTCGGTAATGGTATGGAGTTTAAAGATGGCGCGAGTAGAGAGATAGAGTATGAATACGATGCAAATGGCAATTTGACGAAAGATTTGAATAAAAAGATAGCTGACATTCAATACAATTGTTTAAATTTGCCGGAGAAGGTGCAGTTTGAAGGTGGTAATAGTATTTCTTACCTCTACGCGGCTGATGGAACAAAACTCCGTACTACGTATAAGACAGGAAACGCCACTACCATAACAGACTATTGTGGCAATGCGATCTATGAAAATGGTGTGTTGGTAAAGGTGTTGACAGGAGATGGTTACATTACTGCTTCAGATAATCAATTTCATTACTTTATTCAGGATCATCAAGGTAATAATCGTGTGGTTGTCGCTCAAAATGGTACGGTGGAGGAAGTGAATGACTATTATCCATTCGGAGGGTTGCTTTCTTCATCGTTGTCTAATAATGTTCAGCCTTATAAGTATAACGGCAAGGAACTGAACAGAGATAATGTTTTGGATTGGTATGATTATGGGGCGAGAATGTATGATGCTTCGTTGGGAAGATGGCATGCAGTAGATCCTTCAGGAGAAAAATATCCTGCTTTGGGGTTATATGCTTACTGTAAAAATAGTCCAATAATACGAATTGACCCTGATGGAAAAGATGATTATGTTGTAAATGCAAATGGAGCAGTTTACTTGATGCGTAAGACTGATAGGATAGTAGATGTTTTATATGCAAGTGGTATTAATTCCTCTCAAAAAGCGACGCAGCCTGATCCAAATTGGAAAAGTATTCGGGTGTTTGATAAATCTATGTTGCAGGGATTAACGGCGAGTAAAGGGGAAAAGGGGAGAGACTATTGGGATCGTAAGCTTTACACTACGACAAACTCGGTATATAATGCTGCTAATGTTTTTTTATTTGTTGCGGATAATACAAGTGTGGAATGGACTCTTAAGGGAGGTTATATGGATGGAAAGAGAACATTTATATTAGGTACAAATAACAATAGGAATAGAGTTTCAAGTATGTATGGATTAACTAAAGTGCAAGAGGCTTTATTTCCTACCTTTATACCAATAATAGATATCCATTCTCATCCTTATAATCCCTTTGCTTCACCTGAGGATATGGATAATGCTAGATTGCTGCGAGATATACGATATAGTATTTATTATGAAAATAATATTATTAATTACACAGACCAAAACGATAACACGTATTCTATTAGCGTTAATTCCATGAATGATTTAATGCGATATATATTTCAACAATTAAGATGATAATGAGAAAAAAAGTGATTATTTCTTTGATATATGTATCAATAGTATTGACTATTCCCCTGGCAGTTGCCTGTCAGGGGGCAAATGACGATAGTATAGATCCTATACTTTTGGAACATGTAAAATCAGTGATAGATTTCTATCCTGATTGTGGGAAGACTTTAAAAGTTTCTCAGTTTGATTCTAGAAAAACTCATGTATATAGTATGTGGCCTAAGCAAAGTGGCTTTTGGTTTGATACTGGTCAAAATGGGGATGAACTTAGGTTAATTTTGCCTACAAATGCTATGAGATATAAAGATAAATATATTCTTTTTTATCTGGAAGGTAAAAAGAGACTAAGTGAAAAGGAAATTAGTAGACTATTAGGCATATCGTCTCAGGATGATATGCCTGATTCTCGCGAAATTGATCAACGGATTTGGATATATGTAAAAGACAAGGAATCGGGTAAATCTGCTTTTGAGCAAATTGAATATGGAACTAAAATTTGGGAATATCCTAATTTACGATATTTTAATGGTGGAGATAAAGATTCCGCTGTAATTGATATTGCAATTTATGATATAAGTGTTCATGGAGAAAAAGGGAAGTCTGAAAAGTTTTCTTCGCCTGATAAGATTTCATTAAATATGTCTGTCTATAATAAATCGGATTCTAGTCTTTTGATAGGATTGAATCCTGATTTATATGGTAGCTTTATAATAAAAAACGGAGAATATTCAATGCCACTTATGGCAGATGTAGAAGTCAATAGGTATTTTGGGGAATTTCATGAATATTCTCCCGGTTTATATTTCATTGCTCCTCATGGAAGAATGAGTTTTTATCTTAGCACTGCACAACAACCTATTAAATTGAAAGATACGTCTCCACATGAATATGTTCACAAATTATATGATTTATTTTACGACTCCATTTGTTATGTGCCTGCACCTACTATTCAAATGCCTGATACTATTCAAGGAATTGTTTGGAATAAAGAATTTACAACATATTTCCCTTTTGGTAGCTGGTATCATTTTTTTGTAAATGATAGTATATACGACATATATCCTAATGGTAAAATCGCTGGATATGCGATGGATAAGCATCGCTGTAAATGGTTTGAAGAATAGTACGAAACAATTGAGGAAAGCTTTTCCTATGACGGTACGTTAGATTTTAATACATTCTCATAAACCTTTTATTTATGCAACCAGTTGTGTCGAAGTTAGAAATAATAGAAATGGATTAAAAGAATGTACGTCTTTTATTTAGATGATAATGAGAAAAAAGTGATTATTTCTTTGATATACGTATCAATAGTATTGACTATTCCCCTGGCAGTTGCCTGTCAGGGGGTAAAATTTTACCTACCAATGCTATGAATTACAAAGATAAATATATTCTTTTTTATTTGGAAGGGAAAAAAGCGCTGAGTGAAAAGAGAGTTAGTAGAATCTTAGGTATTTCATCTCCAGATAATATGCCTGATGGCTATCATGGACAAGATCCACGAATATGGGTATACATCAAAGATAAGTAATTAGGTAAATCAGCTTTTACACAAATAGGTTATGACACTGAAATTAACTAGAATTTTCATTTGAGATATTTTAATGGTGGAGAAAAAATTCGCTGTAATTGATATCATAGCTTGTGGCAGCCTATTAAATTAGAAGATACGTTCCCGCATGAATACCCTCACAAATTATATGTTCTATTTTGAAGATTACTTTTAAAAAGGGGATGTTCAGACTTATCCTGATAGAAGAAATACTGCATAAAAAGATGCAAGAATATGCAGGAATGATCTTGCTTTTGGATATAAATAGGTGAAATATGCATGATAACTACCAATGTTAGGAGGCGTTTCATTTAAAGAAAAGCTTCGTTGGTTTTAAAGGAACGACTCGTTGGTCGGTGAGAAGCACTTCGTTTCATTTAAAGGAATGGGTAAAAAGGTACTTTGAGTGTTTGTTTTGCTCCGGATGTCGTCAGTTACAGAAGGATTCAAAAATATTAGATTGAAACTTAAATTATGAAATATGTGTTCGGATTTCATGTTTTTGATCTAATATATGTTTTATTGATTGTTATAAAGTAAAATCTGTGTGATTCGGAAATATGCCAATTGCGAATCCTTCCGTTTTTCCTGTTCAGTCCGTACTTGTGTTGTATATTTCTGATTCTACGAGATGATTCCTATCCATTCTTCATGTACTGAGAAATGGCTGTTCTGATTGAGGGAAGTTGATTCACATTTAATTTCATTCTCTGTTTTGAGATACACTTTGAAATAAGTGTCAGAGTAACGTTATATTATTAAAAGTACTTAACGAAAGCCCAATCCATCACTTTTTATTTGTTTCTTTGCACCAAATTCGGGAATAGTGTTGTCTTGTGAATCGAGGCAGCACTTAATTTTGCTTAGAAATTAATGGAGAAACTCATTATAAATGCTTGTCCGGTGTGTGGCAGTACGCACTTGAAACGCGTCATGACTTGTACGGATTTTTATGCTTCGGGCGAACAGTTTGAACTGTGTTCGTGTGAAGACTGCGGATTTACGTTCACGCAAGGTGTGCCGGTAGAAGCAGAGATAGGCAAGTATTACGAGACTCCCGATTACATTTCCCACACTGATACGCGCAAGGGCGCGATGAATACCATCTACCATTATGTACGTTCCTATATGCTGGGTCGCAAAGCGCGTCTGGTAGCAAGAGAAGCACACCGTAAAAGAGGGCGTTTGCTCGATATCGGGACGGGAACCGGATACTTTGCCGACACCATGGCACGCCGTGGATGGAAGGTGGAAGCAGTGGAGAAAAGTCCGCAGGCACGTGCTTTTGCAAAGGAGCATTTCGATTTGGACGTAAAACCCGAATCGGCTTTGAAAGAGTTTGCTCTTGGTAGCTTTGATGTGATCACCCTCTGGCACGTGATGGAGCATCTGGAACACCTCAATGAAACATGGGAAATGCTTCGTGAACTGCTGACAGAGAAAGGGATGCTCATTGTGGCAGTGCCCAACTGTTCTTCCTATGATGCAGGACGTTATGGTGAATATTGGGCGGCATACGATGTCCCCCGCCATCTCTGGCATTTCACTCCCGTCACTATTCAGCAGCTGGCTTCCCGTCATGGATTCATTATGGCGGCTCGTCATCCGATGCCGTTTGATGCGTTCTATGTATCGATGTTGAGTGAGAAACATCGCGGCAGTTCGTGCAGTTTCCTCAAAGGGATGTATGTGGGGACGCTTGCGTGGTTCAGCACGTTGGGGCGGAAAGAACGGAGCAGTTCGATGATTTACGTATTCCGGAAAAAAAGATAGCGCATGGGAAATAAAAACAGATATAAGTCGAAGTCACTGTTCGATATGCAATTCATAACGTCCAGTATCAGTACGACATTGGTGTTGCTGCTGTTGGGGCTGGTTGTGTTCTTTGTGCTCACAGCGCACAATATGTCTGTATACGTCCGCGAAAATATCAGTTTCTCCGTTCTTATCAGTGATGACATGAAGGAGGCGGATATTCTGAAACTCCAGAAGAAACTGAATCAGGAACCTTTTGTGAAGCAGTCCGAGTACATCTCCAAAAAACAGGCTCTGAAAGAGCAGACGGAGGCGATGGGCACCGATCCCGAAGAGTTTCTTGGCTATAACCCTTTCACGGCCTCCCTTGAAATCAAGCTTCACTCCGATTATGCCAATTCCGACAGTATCGCGAAGATAGAGAAAATGATCAAGAAGAACTCTAACATACAGGATGTGCTCTACCGGAAAGAGCTGATCGATGCCGTCAATGAGAATATACGGAACATCAGCCTTGTGCTGCTGGCGCTGGCGGTGGTGCTCACCTTTATATCCTTTGCACTGATTAACAATACGATACGGCTTGCCATCTACTCCAAGCGCTTCCTCATTCATACCATGAAGCTGGTGGGTGCCAGCTGGAGTTTTATCCGCGGACCTTTCCTGCGGAAAAACGTGTGGAGCGGCGTATTGGCAGGTATGCTTGCCGATGCCATTCTGATGGGAACTGCCTACTGGGCGGTGACGTACGAGCAGGAGCTGATTCAGGTCATCACGCCCGAAGTGATGCTCATTGTCTGCGGCAGCGTGCTGGTATTCGGAATAGTGATAACGTGGTTGTGTGCTTACATCTCGATGAATAAATATCTGAGGATGAAAGCCAATACCTTATATTATATTTAGGAGAATAACATATAGTTGGAAATTTAGTAACTTGTAACAAAATAAGCTTATGTCTGACAAACAGAAATTTGCCTTTGATAAAGTGAACTTTATCTTGCTCGCGATAGGGATGGCGATTGTCATTATCGGATTTCTATTGATGACGGGACCTACGTCGTCCGAAACGGTTTTCGAACCGGATATTTTCAGTGTACGCAGAATCAAGGTAGCACCTGTTGTTTGCCTGTTTGGCTTTATATCGATGATATACGCAGTGTTGCGTAAACCTAAAACAAAAGAATAATAAAAAGAAATTATGAGTTGGTTGGAAGCAATGATCCTCGGATTGATTCAGGGATTGACAGAGTATTTGCCTGTAAGCAGCAGTGGCCATCTGGCCATCGGATCGGCATTGTTTGGGATACAAGGGGAAGAGAATCTGGCATTTACGATTGTCGTGCATGTAGCTACCGTATGTAGTACGCTGGTGATTCTGTGGAAAGAGATTGACTGGATTTTCAAAGGATTATTCAAGTTTCAGATGAACGATGAGACTCGTTATGTGATCAATATCGTGATTTCGATGATACCGATTGGTATTGTAGGCGTATTCTTTAAAGATTATGTAGAAGCTATTTTCGGTTCGGGACTGATGATTGTAGGCTGCATGCTGTTGCTGACTGCTGCCCTGCTGTCATTCTCGTACTATTATAAGCCACGTCAAAAGGATAAGATTTCGATGAAAGATGCCTTTATCATTGGTCTGGCACAGGCTTGTGCGGTGTTGCCGGGGCTGTCCCGTTCGGGATCTACTATTGCTACGGGACTTCTGTTGGGAGATAACAAGGCAAAACTGGCGCAGTTCTCTTTTTTGATGGTGATCCCTCCCATTCTCGGGGAAGCGTTGCTTGATAGTGTAAAGATGATGAAAGGTGAAGATGTAGTGGGGGATATCCCTGCGTTATCATTGATTGTTGGCTTTCTGGCGGCTTTTGTAGCCGGTTGCCTTGCCTGCAAGTGGATGATTAATATTGTGAAGAAAGGAAAGCTGATCTACTTTGCCATCTATTGTGCAATAGCGGGATTGGCAGTAATTATTACGCAGTTGTAAGTCGTGAGTCATTTTACTCCCACTCACAACTCGTTATTTATAACTCTATAACGTGAATTTTAAAAAAGGAGAAGTACTGTTTTTCAATAAACCTCTCGGCTGGACATCATTTAAGGTAGTAGGACACGTCCGCTATCATATCTGCCGCCGGATAGGAGTGAAAAAACTGAAAGTAGGTCATGCCGGAACGCTCGATCCTCTCGCCACGGGAGTGATGATCCTCTGCACCGGCAAGGCTACGAAACGAATAGAAGAATTTCAGTATCATACCAAGGAATATGTAGCCACGCTCCGGCTGGGCGCTACCACTCCCTCGTACGACCTGGAACATGAAATAGATGCCACCTACCCTACCGGACATATCACCCGGGAGCTGGTGGAAGAAACACTGACGCACTTCCTTGGTGCCATCGAGCAGGTGCCCCCTGCCTTTTCCGCCTGCATGGTGGACGGCAAGCGCGCTTATGAGCTGGCACGTAAAGGCGAAGAGGTGGAACTAAAGGCGAAGCAACTTGTTATTGATGAGATAGAGTTGCTTGAATGCCGTCTGGACGATCCGGAACCGACGATCCGAATCCGCGTGGTGTGCAGCAAAGGGACGTATATCCGTGCCCTGGCCCGTGACATCGGCGAAGCGCTTCAGAGCGGAGCCCATCTGACGGAACTGATCCGCACACGTGTGGGGGATGTCCGTCTGGAAGATTGCCTGGACCCCGAACACTTTAAAGAGTGGATCGACCGGCAGGAAATAGAAA
>OGTL01002645.1_pt1 | contig 13080 bp, 8 predicted proteins | sample 1553601 | NCBI WGS metagenome assembly OGTL01 (sample SAMEA2580112, study PRJEB22360) | human gut metagenome | biome: human gut; feature: human-associated habitat; material: faeces | place: Denmark | collected 2008/2010 | reverse complement strand
GACCTCCCGAAGCCGCTTTTAAACAAGAACCTTGTTTTTCACTCCAAAGATGAGGTGCATGATCAGTAGCCACCACATCGATTCGTCCGGTTCTTACAGCCTCTGTCAGAGCCAAACGGTCGGCACAAGTCTTAATAGCCGGATTCCATTTTATTCTATTCCCATATTCAGCATAATCGTTATCATCAAAGAAAAGGTGATGTACACATACCTCTCCTGTAATTTTTTTCTCGGACAAGGGAGAATCATCCAACAAAGAGAGTTCTCGTGCCGTAGAAAGATGTAACAAATGCAATCTGGCATTATTCCGTACCGCCAGATCGACGGCTTGTGAAGATGATGCATAACAAGCTGCTGCACTCCGTATTAACGGATGAAAAAGCGCCGGCAATTCTTCACCAAAACGAGATACATAATATTCCCGATTAGCCCGGATAATTTCTTCCTTTTCACAATGTACGGCTATCAATGCAGGTATTTCGGAAAAAATCCTTTCCAACGCAACAGGTTGATCCACCAACATATTTCCCGTAGAAGACCCCATAAACAGCTTTACTCCGCACACACGTCGGTGATCGATCTTGTAAAGCTCTTCTATATTATCATTCGTAGCCCCCATATAAAAAGAATAATTGGCAACTGAGGTTTCGGCTGCCCGATTAAATTTCCAGTCGAGAGCCTCTTTCGTTGTCGTTTGAGGGTTCGTATTCGGCATTTCCATATAAGAAGTCACCCCGCCTGCCACCGCAGCCATCGATTCGGAATGCATATCAGCCTTATAAGTCAAGCCGGGTTCTCTAAAATGTACCTGATCATCGATAACACCGGGTAGAAGCCATTTGCCAAAGGCATCTACAACCTCATCCGCATTACTTTCCATTTCGGCAGTACACTCTTCAGGGTAAACTGCAGCGATTTTATCTCCTTCGATAAGAACCGAAGCTATTCCTGCATATCCTTCATTTATTAATGTCGCATTTTTTATCAGTATTTTCTTCATGATGCCGCATTGCTTTTTTTATGGGGATATTTCTTGAACCAACTGTCATATTTCAATTTAATTACTCCGAAAACAGCCTCTCCGAAAATGCTGCTATTCATTTTGCTAGTGCCCAATACCCGATTTATAAAAATAATAGGAACTTCTACCAACTTGAAGCCACATTTATAAGCTGTAAACTTCATTTCTATTTGAAATGCATACCCTTTGAACCGGATATTATCCAAATCGATCGTTTCTAAAACTTCCCGACGATAACATTTAAATCCTGCAGTCGTATCGGCAATATTCATTCCTGTGACAAACCGTACATATTTCGATGCAAAATATGACATCATCACCCGACCCATCGGCCAATTTACGACATTTACCCCCGTTATATAACGAGACCCGATAGCAACATCCGCACCTTTGTTGGCGCAAGCATCCCATAACTTTAAAAGGTCGTCAGGGTTATGAGAAAAATCGGCATCCATTTCGAAAATATATTCATAACCATGAGCAAGCGCCCACTTAAATCCAGTTATATATGCCGTACCCAGTCCCTGTTTCCCTGAACGTTCAATAATAAATAAGCGACCTGTAAATTCTGTCATCAACCGCTTCACTATATCCGCCGTTCCATCCGGCGAACCATCATCAATCACCAAAATATCGAACGCATGTTCCAAAGAAAGAACTTTGCAAATGATATTTTCTATATTCTCTTTTTCATTATAAGTCGGGATAATCACCACCCCGTCAGATTTCACATTCGAGCTCATGAGCCTATCGATAAATCGTTTATTTATCAAAAAATCAATGTGACAAAGATACTACAAATTGAAAAACTACGTAAAATGAATAGTAAATAATGATTAACATGCAATAATTTCTACCTCGCAGTTTGATCAAAAAGATGTATTTTTGTCAAACTTTACGGATGATTATTTCTACAAAATGAAAATCGACTCATTATATACGCTTTTCAATACGCCTGCCCGGCAAAAAGCATTACAAAATCTTGTTGCGGATAACCGGACAAAGACAATCCACATAACCGGACTACAAGGTTCTGCAGCCTCGTTATTGCTCTCGTCACTATCCACTTGCGAAAGGCCTGTCGTTCTGGTTGCGAACGATATGGAAGAAGCCGGATATCTTTATCATGATTTGGTGCAAATACAAGGAGAAGGAAATATCGTATTTTTTCCTTCCGGCTATAAACGTGCCATTAAATACGGACAAGTGGATGCGGCAAACGAAATACTACGGACAGAAACTCTTAATCGTCTGAGGCAAACCGACCGATCTTTGATCGTTGTTACTTGTCCGGAAGCTTTGGCTGAAAAAGTCGTCAGAGAAACCACACTATCTGAGAAAACGATCCACTTGGTAAAGAACGGGAAAGCAGACATCACGAACATTGCGGATATTCTTTTCAAATATGGCTTCGAGCGAGTCGATTACGTATATGAACCGGGACAATATGCTGTAAGAGGCAGTATTCTCGATGTTTATTCTTTTTCTTTCGACCAGCCCTACCGTATCGATTTTTTCGGAGATGACATCGAAAGTATCCGATCTTTCGATATAGAGTCGCAATTGTCCAATGATCAATTCGAAGAGATATTCATTATTCCCAACATGATGAATAACGAAGCTAACGGCATCTCTTTTCTGGAGTTTATCGATCCGAAAACAATTTTCGGATTCAGAGATCTGGCATGGTGCATAGAACGAATCAACGGAATTGCCGGAGAAACTCTGTCCGATCAATTATTGATAACCGAAGAAGGCGATCTTAATGCAGGAAAAAAAATCATAGACCCGGACACATTCCGCAAAAAAATATTCGAATTTAAACGAATCGATTATGGGAATAAAAGTCTTTCCCCAGACGCAGCCATTCTGAGAATAGAATGCTCACCTCAACCGATCTATCACAAGAATTTCGAACTGGTTATCGATTCGTTCACCTCTTTCTTGAAAGAGGGATATACTCTTTATATTTTAAGCGACAGCGAAAAACAGATACAACGTATTCAAAGCATTTTTGAAGATAAAGGTGAAAATATCTCGTTCACCCCTGTACAGAAAACACTACACGAAGGTTTTATAGACCGGGAATTGAAAGCCTGCTTTTTTACAGACCATCAATTGTTCGACCGATTCCACAAATACAGTCTGAAAAGCGACAAAGCCCGTTCGGGAAAACTCGCTCTCTCACTTAAAGAACTGCAACAAATCGAAATAGGAGATTATATCGTTCACATAGATCACGGTGTCGGAAAATTCGGAGGACTGATACGAACAGAGATCAATGGAAAAATGCAAGAAGTCATTAAACTCATTTATCAAAATGACGACATTCTTTTCGTCAGCATACACGCTCTGCACAAATTAGCCAAATATCGGGCAAAAGAAGGAGAACCTCCCCGAATCAACAAATTAGGGACAGGAGCATGGGAACGGATGAAAGAAAAGACCAAAAGCAAGATGAAAGATATTGCTCGCGATCTTATCAAACTGTATGCCAAAAGAAAAGAAGAAAAAGGATTCGCATTTTCCCACGACACATTCATGCAGCAAGAACTCGAAGCGTCATTTATTTATGAGGACACACCCGATCAATTGAAATCGACAGCCGAAGTAAAAGCCGATATGGAGAAAGAACGCCCTATGGACAGGCTGATATGCGGAGATGTCGGATTCGGAAAAACTGAAATTGCAGTCCGGGCTGCTTTTAAAGCTGCATGCGATAATAAGCAAGTAGCTGTTCTTGTCCCGACTACCGTACTGGCATTTCAACACTATAAAACATTTAGCGAACGACTTAAAGATTTTCCCGTTAAAGTAGACTACCTAAGCCGGGCAAGAACTTCTGCAGAAACACGACAGATACTCAAAAACTTATCAGAAGGTAAAATCGACATACTGATAGGTACACACCGCATCATAGGAAAAGATGTAAAATTTAAAGATTTAGGATTACTTATCATCGATGAAGAACAGAAATTCGGAGTTGCCGTTAAAGAAAAACTGAAACAGATAAAGACAAATGTAGATACTTTGACCATGTCAGCAACACCTATTCCTCGTACTTTACAATTTTCGTTAATGGGTGCTCGGGATCTTTCGGCCATAACGACTCCACCCCCTAACAGGTACCCGATACAGACCGAGGTTCACGGATTTAATGAAGATATTATCAAAGAAGCCATCAATTTCGAAATGAGTCGAAACGGCCAGGTATTTATCGTCAATAACAGAGTAAAACAGCTTTATGAACTGGAAAATCTCGTACATCGCCTTATTCCGGACGCCAGAACAATCGTAGGTCACGGACAAATGGAACCCGAAAAACTCGAACAAGCAATTATCGATTTTACAAATTACGACTATGATGTATTGATAGCGACCACCATCATCGAATCGGGAATCGACATGCCCAACACCAACACGATTATTATCAATAATGCTCAAAATTTCGGGTTAAGCGAACTTCATCAATTACGGGGACGTGTAGGCAGAAGCAATAAAAAGGCTTTTTGTTATCTCCTTACTCCACCATTGCGAGAACTGAGTGTGGATGCCCGCCGCCGATTACAAGCGATAGAGAGTTTTTCAGAACTTGGAAGCGGAATACATATCGCCATGCAGGATCTGGATATTCGAGGAGCAGGGAATTTATTGGGGGCAGAACAAAGCGGATTCATTGCAGACTTGGGATATGAAACCTACCAAAAAATATTGAAAGAAGCTGTAGAAGAATTGAAAAATGAGGAATTTACGGATGTTTATAACGAAAATAGCGTGGTTCTTCCCGGCGAACGAGAAACATTTGTCAGCGACTGCACCATAGAATCAGACATGGAACTATTATTTCCCAACAGCTACATCCCGAATGACTCGGAACGGATTTCCCTCTATCAGGAGTTGGATAATATGGAACGAGCCTCGGACATACAAGCATTCTCAGCAAAACTGGAAGATAGGTTCGGACGCATACCTCATGAAGGGAAAGAGCTTATCCGTATCGTTACCCTCCGACAACTGGCCAAACAGTTAGGTATGGAAAAAGTAGTATTGAAACAGGAAAAGATGAATCTGTTTATTGTTTCGGATAATAACATCCGCTATTTTCGGTAAAGTATTAAGTTATCTGCAAAAGAATCCCCGACAGTGCCAACTGAGGGAAATCAAGGGAAAACGATCTATATCTATCACCCATATAAAAACGGTAGAAGAGGCGGTTCTTACGTTACAAAATATTCTGGAACAAGAAGAATTATAAATTTGCCTTCCCATGGAAAAACACGGGCGTATAAATATATTCGTAAATGTACTATTATCAGGTATATTAAGCCTAATAACCGCATTTGCAGGTATGTTGCCCTCCATTATACAACATGGGGGATATTTTGTCTCAAAAGCAGATTATATTACTCAGCAAATACCGTTTATACTTGAGACTAAACGAATGTTCTCAACGGGGATGCCCTACTGGAGTTGGAGTTCATTTTTAGGAGACAACTTTTTAGGAGGATATGCCTTTTATACTGTGGGAAGTCCATTTGTCTGGATAGCCACCTTATTTCCTGAAAACCATATCCTACAAGGAATTACCGTTTCAATTTTATTAAAATTTTTCGTCTGCGGAATTACCTCTTTTCTCTATTTCAGAATTTTTATAAAGAAACCCATATATGCAATTATATCGCTGCTATATACATTCTCCTCGTTTACGATTCTAAATATGCAATTTAATCATTTTACCGATGTTATAGCACTTTTTCCCTTAATTCCGACAGCTTTGGAATTACGACTCTACAAAAAGAAACGGATTCCGGGATTACTGACCTTTGCCGTTTTCATCAACCTGCTCACCAATTATTATTTTTTCGTATCTTCAGGAATATTTATCGTAATTTATGCTCTCTTCAGATTCAAATCGGGAGATTGGGCTGGCAATAAACGAAACGATTATTCGGCAATACTCATCGAAGGAATTTTAGGAATATTATTAACTGCATTTCTGATACTTCCGGCATGGTATAAAATCTCAGAAGCTCCGAGAGTCGATAGGATTTGGAAATTCAAAACAGGCATATTCAACATATTAGAACGTCTCAGGGCCTTATTCATGCCGGCAGGAAGTCTTGAAATCTCTGCCTTTTATCCCCAAATTCTCAACTAGAGTTCAATAGGTGCTTTTCTACCGATCACAGGCGCAATACTGGCAGTTTCATTCATTCGGCAGCATCCCCGTAACTGGTTGTCTCAACTTCTGATATGTCTGGTCATTATTTCTCTGATCGCACCGTTAAATGCCTCTTTCAACCTGTGGAGCAACTATTCATATACCCGTTGGTGGTACGCTTTGTCTCTTATTTTAGCACTTTCTACAATAAACATATTGTCGCACCCCGATAAACTGTATAATCCCATTTCTCATAAATATTTCTTATATATTCTCACATTCCTCATTCTGATTACCGTTCCTTTTATTTCAGGACAATTTATCTGCGAAAAAGGGTGGTTCGGAGAGATGTTCTCATCTCGATGGACAAATTGGTTCGGAAGATATACCGACACGAATAAACTGATATCAGGATATTCAACCATTTTGACCATAATAAATTATCTTTTACTGTTCGTCATAATCAATTATCGTATATCCTCCAAAAATCTACTGTTTATCACATGTCTTGCTTCTGCAATAAATATGGGAAGCTTTGTCGAAATAAATAACCGGATAGACGGAGTCAACAACAGCGATCAGAGTTTAACCGTTTTTCTGACTGACTCTATTCATAATATATCTCCCCAATATGAATATCGGATAGACTTCGATCCGGCAAACCACATGAATATGGGGTTATATCAAAATGAACCTGCAATATCGGTATTCCACAGTTTGCAAAGTCGTTCTCATGCAGATTTCATAAGCATTTCGGGATATATAGAAAATATAAAAAGCCCCACCAACGAACCGTCATTAAAAAACCGGGAATATACCGATGCATTATTATCGGTACGTTACTTTTACAGATATGTACCTTTTAACACAAAATATATTCCCGAAGGATTCCGATTAAAAAAGAAGAACAACAAATCTGAAATATACGAAAATCAAAATTTTATTCCTTTCGGATTTACTTACGACAGAGCTATAAACCGGACAGAATTCAACTCGATACATCAGACCGATCCTCAAAAAAATCGATGTAACATTCTCTTGTCCTCTATCGTTCTTGAAAAACAGGATTGGGAAAAATACCGCTCATTATTTCAATATACAAAAATAGACACCAGTATGGATGTTGCGCAGCTTTCCCGAAAAAGAAATGAAATCGTATGTTCTTCATTTCACGGAAACTCAACCGGATTCACTGCCGAAATTAATTTACCTAAAGAAAATCTTATTTTTTTCAGTGTTCCGTACGATTCGGGATTCTCGGCAACCGTTAACGGAGAAAAAAGAGAAATTATAAAAACAAATATTTCGTTCATGGCAGTAAAAGGAGATAAAGGTAAAAATACCATAAATTTCACATACGTTCCTCCCGGAATAAAAGATGGTATTCTAATTTCTACTCTCGCCTTGATTTTTTTCATTATTTATATAGGAAAACAGATTCTCTATTCTTCTAAAAAACGAAGACTCTCCACTTTAACAAGCCGTGAACGGAGATAATCGACAGCCGATCGACGCACACGAAGGGTCATATCACAATCTAAATTAAAATATTGAGAAATTATAGTAACATTATCCTCTTTTACAATTCGCATCACATCATTCAGAAAAGGATATTCAAACGCAACACGTATATCATCCTCAACAAGGCATTCGATTATTTCATTCGCCCGGATCGCTTCGGCAGCAGCTTCACGATAAGCGACGATCAACCCGCTCGTTCCCAATTTTATTCCTCCGAAATAACGAATTACGACAATCAATATATTCGTCAGTCCGAACGAATTGATTTGTCCGAGTATAGGTTTTCCTGCTGTTCCCGAAGGTTCTCCGTTATCATTCGAACGAAAGTCCACACGTTGATGTCCCAGCATATACGCCCAACAAATGTGTCGGGCATCATAATACTTCTTCTGATATATTTCAAGGTTTTCCTTAACTTCATCTAACGTAGAAACCGGAACTGCAAAAGAGATGAACTTACTCATTTTTTCTTTATACAACCCCTCAGAAGTTCGGGCTATCGTTTTATACGTATCTTCCATATCGCAAAGATACGATTTTCAACATCAATAAAAAAACAGCTACCCTCATGGATAGCTGCATTATTCTATAAATGATTAACAAATTCGTATCGAGTAAAACTCAGACAGGCTCTTAATCCCGGTCATTATCCATATCGATCACATTGAAATTCATATCGAATTTGATTTCCCAGAAATTGGACAACTTTACTTCATAATCGTAACGGTCTCTCTCGATACTAAGTACCTTCGCTTCGGGATAGTTCGTTTCTACATATTTTTTTATAGGAGCTGGAATAACTTTAGCCGGTACAACAGTTGACTTACAGTTCACTTCCGTCCATTCGCCTTTCTTATCGAATTCAAGTTTGTCTCCATTATTAAAAACCACATCATAAGATTTATCGAACAACTCGGTCTCCATTTTCACAAAAGCGATTTTAGCTTTCGGGAAATGTTGTTTTACAAATTTTTGTGCCGCTTGAGGCAACTGAGTAAAATTAATCGGCTTATCATTATCTGCCAATGCTACTTGAATAGAAAATACACATACGAATAAAAAGATCAACTTTTTCATAATCTGAAATTTTAAAGGTTACTACTGATTATTTTTATTTCTTGATACAAAGATTAGACACAATTCTGAAAAGATTCTGGAATTTTCATCCTGTCTCGAAAAAAAATAAAAATAATTTTTATGCAACTCGACTTATTATACAGATTCAAAAAACTATTTATATTCTAAGTTAAAACCTTGCGCTTTTAAATAACCTTCCATATCATATTTCAATGCTTCCCGATAGTAGTCAAGCATGTGAGCGCACCAATCATTATCAGTCTTCACTCCCGCTCTGCAACCGTTATATTCACAAATTAAACGATCGTAGGTTAATAATTCCTCCGTCATATCATCGGTTCGATAATGGTTTTTATGTATCAAGACCGATAAAGGCTGTTTCGGTTTCAGATCGGGAATCTCCCGAGGATAACCGATAGAGAGTCCGCAAGCAACAAATACCCCCTTCGGAAGCTGCAAAACTTCTGCGACACGAGCCGGATCGGCTGTTCGGGCATACCCGATACAGCAGCTTCCCAGACCCAAAGATTGTGCTGCAACCACGGCATTCTGCATTGCCAGAGCCGCATCGATCAATCCGATCATTACTCCGTCCATTTTATCCTGAATACGGGGAAAATCGAGCTCCTTGGCTTTTGCCAATAGAGACACTTTATTAAAATCGACACAAAAAAACAGAAATACGGCAGACGTCTTTATTTGCTTTTGACCGATAATTTCATATAGCAGTTCTTTTTTTTCCTGATCTTCTACCGCAATAACCGAATATTGCTGACCGTTGTAACTGGTCGGTGTACTCGCTATCGCCCGATAAATCAAATCAAGCTTTTCCGGTTCTATTTTTTCCCGTTCATAACGTCGAACCGAAGTCCGTTTTAACAAAACATCTTCTATAACTTTCATTCTACCTCCTCACATTAACAAATTAAAATCTGAACATCAAACACATTGACGAAAGATATTGTTTATAAACAGGCCCTTACTTTACAAGACGGCAAGACGGGTCATTCAATTCCATCAGACCGATCTGCATATAATCCTGCATCATATCTCTCGGTTTTTTAATTTCATCGTTCCACATAGCTATATCTATATCTAAAGGAACAATTCCTACTTTTTTACCGCCCGGAGTACGTCCGGCAGCCTTTTCCATTTCCTTAAAAATACGAAATAAATCTTCAAATTCCAATTCCGTTTCCAAAACGCCTACACAATTGTGATAATTCGGCTGAGGAATACTGCTCACCGGAACGGTTTCATAACAAGAAGAGAATTTCGCAGACGAGACTAATCCCCGAATCTCCACACAACTTTTTTTCACTAATAATTTTCCTCCGGGAACATTCGATCCCAAACAAACAATTGCCCTGTTCATCGTACTAATTATATATCTTTCATTGATAACTGCACTCTTTTCCGCTCTTTATCCACACTCATCACTTTTACCATAATCTGCTGATGTATAGATACTATCTCTGTTGGATCAGATACATATCTGTCTGCCAATTGCGAAATATGCACCAACCCGTTTTCTTTAATACCGATATCTACAAAACATCCGAAATTAGTAATATTCGTCACAATTCCCGGAAGTAGCATTCCTTCCTTGAGATCATCTATCGTTTTCACCGAAGCATCGAACTCGAACACTTTAATAGTTTGTCGAGGGTCTCTACCCGGTTTATCAAGTTCTTCTAAAATATCTTTCAAAGTCGGCATCCCGACTTCTTCAGAAAGATAATTCTCCAGCACCAACCGTTTACGAAGTTCTTTATCAGCTATCAATTCTTTGACGGTACAGCCTAAATCAAATGCCATTTTTTCTACCAAAGCATAACGTTCGGGATGCACTGCCGAATTGTCCAAAGGATTTTCCGACGAAGCAATTCTCAAAAAGCCGGCAGCTTGTTCAAAAGCCTTTTCTCCCATACGAGGAACTTTCAGCAATTCTTTTCGGGAGTGAAACGGTCCGTTTTCCTTACGGTAATCTATGATATTTTGCGCCAACTGAGGTCCTAATCCTGAAATATATACCAACAGATGCTTACTTGCCGTATTAATATCCACACCGACAGAATTAACACAATTCTCGACAGTCTGATCCAAAGATTTCTTAAGCTTACCCTGATCAACATCATGCTGATATTGTCCTACTCCGATAGATTTCGGATCTATTTTCACCAATTCCGCAAGCGGATCCATCAAACGCCTGCCGATAGATACAGCACCTCTTACAGTTACATCATACTCCGGAAATTCTTCTCTGGCAACTTTCGAAGCAGAATAAACAGATGCACCATTTTCACTGACGACAAATACCTGGACTTTTCTATCATAACGCAAATTGGTAATAAAATTTTCTGTTTCCCGACTTGCCGTACCATTACCGATCGCTATTGCCTGAATGTCATATACCTCTACTAAATGCGTTATTTTTCGAGCCGAACCGGAAACATCCTGACGAGGAGGATGCGGAAATATCGTCTCATTATGTAATAGATTTCCCTGAGCATCCAGACAGACAACCTTACATCCGGTACGAAATCCCGGATCGATTCCCAACACTCGTTTCTGCCCTAAAGGAGGAGCTAGCAACAGTTGTTTCAAGTTTTCAGAAAAAACCCGAATAGCCTCGTCATCGGCTTTTTCTTTAGACGATGCAGCAAACTCAGTCTCTATCGAAGGTTTCAATAAACGTTTATATCCGTCACGCACCGCATCGGATACGAGTGCAGCCGCAGCCGTAGCATTCTTTATAAACTGACCTTCAAGACGATCTATACAAAGTTCATCTTCCGGTGATATAGAAACTTTTAAAAAACCTTCGGCTTCTCCTCTACGCATTGCTAACAAACGATGAGAAGAACAACGATACAACGGCTCAGACCACTCGAAATAATCTCTATATTTCGCAGCTTCTTCAACTTTCGTTTTTACTACACGAGACGATATTACAGCTTCCCGCCGAAATAATCCCCGTACGGTATTTCTTGCTCTTTCATTTTCAGAAATCCATTCGGCAATAATATCACAAGCACCTTTCAACGCATCTTCGCTATCTTTAACTTCCCCTTTTATAAAAGCTGAAGCTTTATATCCCGGATCACCGGGCTGCTGAATCATCAGCCATTTAGCCAAAGGTTCTAAACCCTTCTCTCGGGCTATCTCCGCACGAGTGCGACGTCTCGGTTTGTACGGCAAATAGATGTCTTCCAACTCCGTCATATCCCAAGAAGACTCTATACGATTTTTCAATTCCGAAGACAGTTTTCCTTGTTCCTCGATCGTTGAGAGGATTGTCTGTTTCCGTTTCTCTATTTCACATAATTTGTCATATCGGTTTTTTATATCGGCAATCTGCACCTCATCCAACGCTCCGGTCATCTCTTTCCGATAGCGGCTTATAAACGGAATCGTAGCTCCGCCCTCAAGTAAGGCTATCGTATTCGAAATCTGATCGGCCTTGACGTTCAAAGCCTTTGAAATCAACTGTGGAAATATTTTATTCATTCTCAAATAATAAATTTACTGAATTCTTACAATCTTATCAGCTATTCTCGTCTCATCATCTTGATGTGTAACATACAAGATAGTCTTTCCGTACCGGACCTGCCATTTCCGCAAATAGTCCATAACTTTTTGCTTCAGATCAAAATCGAGCCCTTTAAACGGTTCATCAAGCAAATATAAAGATGCAGGGAAAAACATCATTCGCGCCAATACGACACGTTGACATTCTCCCCCACTCAACGTTTCAGGAAAACGATCTATGCAATTTCGCATATCCAGTTGTTCCAAAATCTCGGTTATTTCTTTACGAACCGTCTCCTTCCGCATACAAGAGGCACGGGAAAGTGCAATATTTTCACATACTGTCAGATGGGGCAAAAGTCTATATTCTTGAAAAAGGAAAGCCACTTTGCAATCTTTTTCTAAAGGAACATCTCCCGCTTCGGCACGATCCAGTCCCGACAACAGTCGTAACAAAGTCGTTTTCCCATATCCGGAAGAAGCCATCAAACAAGTAATTTCCCCTCTCGAAACAGACAACCGTAACTCCGATAATAAGATTTTATGTCCGTATCTCTTCTGAATACCCTCTATATTAAGAATATCGGGAAAATTCTCCATTATTTTTTCCGCATAATCTTTTGAGGCAAAAGAAACCGGGAAACTATATTTTTCAGCCCTTTTCAATAACAATTCAAAACCGTATGATATGACTACGGCAACCAACGTCCATGCCAGCAAACGGGGAACTTCTATAAAGCCGTGAGCTTCACGAATCATAACACCGATA
>OGTL01002635.1_pt1 | contig 13121 bp, 12 predicted proteins | sample 1553601 | NCBI WGS metagenome assembly OGTL01 (sample SAMEA2580112, study PRJEB22360) | human gut metagenome | biome: human gut; feature: human-associated habitat; material: faeces | place: Denmark | collected 2008/2010 | reverse complement strand
TCGTCACCAATTTAAAATACTTTACCCTGTTTACTAATTTAATTTAATATAAATTATCATTAATATTATAGATTAATATTCAAAAATACAGAGTCTTTATCATCCTGCTTAATTCCTAAATATCTCCTTGTTATTTCATAAGAAGAGTGATTGTATATATCCATTAATATTGCTGGTGGTGTACCACATTTCCAGGCATAATACCCAAAAGTCTTTCTCATAGAATGACAGCTTATTCCATATGAAGTTCATTAGCTGCTTTCTTAATAATTCTAAAAGCCTGTGAACGGCTCAGTGGCTTACCTTTTTTCTGCCCATTAAATATATAATCACATTTTTTTATATTATATAAGCTATCCATATACATACCAAGTCCCCGCTTTATATTGTCATTAATTGCAATTCTGGTCTCTTTATTAGTCTTTTTTTCTATTATTATTATATGTTTAAGAAAATGTTCATTTTTAAAATCATACACATCTTCCCATCTTAACTGCAAAACATCACTAATTCTCAACGCAGAATTCAACCCAATACATATCAATGCATAGTTTCTGACATTCGGTCTATTGTTCAAATAAAATTCCTTAAACAAATTTAATTCATCATTACTTCTTATAGGTTGTGCTGTACTCAATAATCAATACCTCCAATATATAAATGCAACATTTTAATATAAAATGTTGCATTTTGTTTATTATAAGACATATTATATGACAGCAATAAGTTAATTAGTCATTAATTAAAGCTGAAATCAATAAAAATAGAAAAACTAATTCATATTTATTATACGAAATTAGTTTTTCTATTTCTGTATCTAATATTATATTATTTTATATCATTACTCCCGATTTCTCCTTGCTCTTGTTAACTGTAGCATTAAGTTTTCTGCAAGGTATGGCAACGACAAGTCCGATAAATAAGCATATACCTACATATATCAATAATGCAATAATACATTTCCAGTAATACCAGCTATATGTTCCACCGACACATTCTCTGAGGGCGTCCATAGCATAGGTGAATGGGAGGTATTTGTATATTGCCTGATATACAGTTGGAAGACATTGTATTGGGAATGTACCACCAGCACCGGCAACCTGAATAACCATAATAACTACAGCAACGGCTTCACCGACATTTTCAAAGGCAACTGTAAGTGAATATGTAATCATTGTAAATACGAATGAAGTAAATGATGCCGCTAACCAGAACTTAAATGGGTGAAGGCATTGTATTCCAATAAAGAATAAATCACCAAGTGTTATAAGTAATGCCTGTGCCTGTCCTATAAGGAAAAATGTTAAATATCTTCCAAAGAAAGCCTGAACAGAGGTAATATTGTATCCGCCAAAAGGATGAACCTTTACATGGATAATGGCAACTAATATTAATGCACCAACCCATATTGATAATACTGAGTAGAATGGTGACATAGCTGAGCCATAATTCTCAATTGGATACAAGTCAACTGTTCCGATAGTAACAGGAGCAGATATGAAAGATGCAAGTTCTTCTGTATTAAATGCGACGGCAGTCTGTAATAATGAATATGTACCACTGCTCTTAAAATCAACAAGCTTGGTTATTGAGTCTGATAACTGGCTCTCAAGGTTATGTACAAGCTCTAATGTATTAGCAATAGAACTGCCCATCTGGCTTATTGAATTATCAAAATCTGCAACATTGTATCCCATATCATCATATATTTCAGAGACAGAATTCATATATCCCTGAATTGTATTAATATCATTGGCAATATTAGCAAATATTGTTGAGTCTATAAGATTACTCTTTCCTATAGTATTATTCAATTCATTAAGAATTGCTTTTTCACTGTCAAATTTCACTGATAAATCTGGCGATATAGCTGCTGCAGTATCAGATGTTGACTGTGCTGTGCTTATTATATTGGAAACGGCAGTAAGCACGCTGTCAAATGTAGACACCTGTGTATTAACAACCTGTAATTTGGCTGTTAATATATCTAATATTGAGTTGCCGCTTACATTTTCCTTATTAATATTATTACCATCAGAGTCTTTAATTGCACCTATATTATCAGCAATATCGGCAGATTTCATTATAGCTTCTGTAAGTGAGCTTATAAATGTAGCATTAACCTGTTGTTGTACTGCTGTCTTGGCTTTGTCTGTTATCTTAGGGGCAATGGCATTTTTCTTCTGGTTAGTATAATAGATAATCTCCGGATGTGTCATATTATCAGCTAAGAAGCTTACCATATCACGAGAGAAATCTTCAGGCATTATCAATGCTGCATAGTAATCTCCTGCCCATACACCCTCAATGGCTTCTTCTGACGTATCAGTAAATACCCAGCCGATAGTGTCATTGGTCTTAAGTGCTTCTATAATATTGGTGCTTATATTTACATTCATACCTGAAATATCAATTCCGGTATCATCATATGCTACAGCGACCTTTATGTTAGATGTTGAGTCAGAACCATAAGGGTCCCAGTTGGATAAAATGTTAAACCAGGCATATAATGATGGAAGAACAGAGAGTCCCATTACAACGACTAAAGCTACAACATTTCGCCCAATTCTTTTCCAGTCGTTAGCAAATACTCGAAATATATTTTTCATATTATTCTTCTGAACCTCCATTCTTGATATAATTCTTAGTAATATCTGATATGGCTTTCGCTGTATCAATAAGTGAGTCATCATACTCATTACCAACAATATCTTTAAGATTTTCGGTCATATTATAATCTTTATATTCAATGGCAATAAGATAGCCGCTTATAATAAATAAAGAAGCAATCCACATTACAAGAAATATAACTTTAGAGCTGTTTACAACAAATAAAAGAATAAGGAATATAATGGGAATTACTACCATTGCAATTATTCCGTATTTAATTCTGTCTTTGTTACGTTTGTGTTCTCTATTGTAATAGTCTTTAATCATATCTACTGATTTCTCAGCAGTATCTATATCTACAGATGTTTCATCTTTAATATCAGACATAAACTCCTCCTCATTCATCAATTAATCTACATAAGTTTAGTATCGTGCATACGGTGATGCATATAATGATTGAGCTTCATAAATGGCTTTCTTAGGAAAAGACCAAGGAATAAAGTACCTATAACAAATAGCATAAGCTGTCCCATAAGTATGAAGTAATCATATCTGTAGAAACCACTTACACATTCTCTTATGGCATTGATAGCATAAGGGAATGGGAAATATATATATACATTTCTAAAGAATGATGGTAACAGTTCAATAGGGTATGTACCACTTGAACCAGCAATCTGAATAACTACGAGAACAACGGCTAAAGCTTTACCGACATCACCAAACGAAAGTGTAAGTGTATATATAAGCAATGTAAATGCAAAGCTTACAATTGATGCGGTAAGCATAAATATTCCTGGGTGCACACAGTATATTTTAAGTAAATATATATCACCAAGAACTGTTATAACTGCCTGAATCTGTCCCATAAGCCAGAATATTAAATATCGTCCGAAATATTTCTGTGTTAATGTAGCATTTTTAAATTCTTCCCTGTCATCAGGAGATGTCTTGATAAGTGCTGTAAGGAGAAGACCTCCAACCCATAAAGCAAGAGTTGTATAGAAAGGTGCTACTGCTGTTCCGTAATTAACAGCTTCGTATACATTTTCAGTTGTAACCTTAACAGGTGATGAGAAGAATTCGCCGTATTCAGATGAATCCTTGTCAAGAAGCTTCTGCATAAGCTCATACTTTCCATCGTCTTTTAATGCAGCAAGCTCTGTATTGGCTTTATCTAAAGTATTCTGTACATTGCCGATAAGTTCCCCCATAGTATCTAATGTGAAATTAACACTAGAAAGTGTACTGTCTACGCCATTAATAATAGTACTTATGGCAGAAAGGCTGTCTGAAGCAGATACAAGTGAGTCGTAGATAGAGCTGATGGAAGTCTTAAATAATTCACCAGATTTGCCAACTGAATCGTTAATACTTGATGTAAGTATGCTATTAAGTGAATTAATAGAGTTCTCACACTGTACAAGTGCATCATCCATATATGTAAATATGTTAGCAGGGTCAGCCTTAGAGTCTGTATACCACTGTGTAAATGTTGTAATATTCTGTGCGGCTGTCTTAAGAAGTGCAGGCATAAGGTCAAGTGAACTTATAAGACTGTCATATAAGAACTGGTTATTACCGCCGTTATCATTATCAATATCTTTGAAATGTTCAAGTATTGGTTTAAGGCTGTTATTAAACTCATTATTAGCATTAATAACTTCATTCATTAAACTGTTAAGTTCGCCAAGCTGTTTGATAATATCAAGCTTGGTAACAAGTGTGTGATTATTCTTATAGTCTGCAATCTTTCCGCGTAATGTTTCAATTTTGCCGGTGAGCTTAGTGTTAATATCAGTTAATCTGGTAAGAGATGCACTGATATTGGCAGTATAAGCATCAATTGCATTGTTAGCTGTATTCTTTGAAGCCTCAATATTCTCTTCTGACATATTACTCTGCATATCAGATACAAGTGCATCTGTCTTTTTAAGAGTATCTGAAAGGCTGTCATTACTTGCATTAAACATACTGATTGAAGCGTTGTATTCAGATAAGTTATTGCTTATATCCGTTAATTTATCTGATATGTCAGATAATACATTGGTCTTTGTAAGAGAAGCAGCATCAGTTGAATTAAGAATTGTAACTACAACTGTTTCAATAAATGTTTCATTAATAGTTTCCTGTAAAGTAGACTTTCCAGATTGTGTAATCTTGCTGGCAATAGCGTTCTTCTTGGCATTCTCATAATATGTAACAGAAGGAGTTTCCATATTATCATTAAGGAAATTAATCATTGAACGGCTGAAATTATCACCGATTACTATTGCGGCGTAGTACTTGCCACTTTTAACTCCGTCAATTGTGCTTTCCATATCTTTTGTAAATGTCCAGCCGAGTTTGTCATTTTCTTTGAGGTTATCAATAATACTATTACCCATATTCTGATATTCGCCATCCATATCAAAACCAGTATCCTCAGAGTATACAGCAATCTTAATTGAAGCAGTATTTGCATAGGGATCCCAGTTAGAATAAATATTAAACCACGCATATAATGATGGAATAATACATAATCCTATTGCAATAATAAGTGCAAATATATTGCGGCATATGCCACGCAAATCTTTTATAAAAATACGCAGAATTGTACTCATATTCAATCTCCATTTACTATAATTTGACATTTAATTATATCACTAGATATTAGGACACACAAGCTTCATAATTTTAAAAATTATATAAAAAGCTCATAAAATTAATAAAGGTTCTGGACATTATTGTTATAGTAATGTCCGGAGCCTTTGTCAGCTTAATATGCAAAGCTGATAATAAATATTTATTTAAATTGTATCAAGTGCTGAAGATATATCTGCAATCAAGTCCTTTTTATCTTCAAGTCCACAGGAAATTCTTATTAGTCCTGCTGGAACACCAGCTTCTTTTAACTGTTCATCATTAAGCTGTCTATGTGTGGATGTTGCAGGATTAAGACAGCATGTTCTTGCATCGGCAACGTGTGTTTCTATTGCAGCAAGCTTAAGGTTCTTTAAGAACTTTTCAGCTGCTTCTTTTCCCCCTTTGATTTCAAAAGATACTACACCACAGCCACCATTAGGCATATATTTTTTGGCAGTTTCATAATATTTATTACTTTTAAGACCAGGATAACTGACATATTCAACTTTAGGATGATTTTCAAGAAATTCAGCTACTGCCTGTCCGTTTTCAACGTGTCGTGGCATTCTTACATGAAGAGATTCAAGTCCAAGATTAAGGATAAAGGCATTTTGTGGGGATTGTATACATCCTAAATCTCTCATAAGCTGTGATGTACACTTTGTGATAAATGCACCCTCTTTTCCGAATTTTTCTGCGTAAGTAATTCCATGGTAACTTTCATCAGGTGTGCATAGTCCTGGATACATATCTGCATGTGCCATCCAGTCAAAATTACCAGAATCAACTATTGCACCTCCGACAGCAGCTCCATGACCATCCATATATTTAGTTGTTGAGTGAGTGACAATATCAGCACCCCATTCGATTGGTCTGCAATTAATAGGGGTTGGAAATGTATTATCTACAATAAGAGGGACATTATGTGCGTGTGCAGCCTTTGCAAATTTCTCTATATCAAGAACTGTAAGAGCTGGATTGGCAATTGTCTCACCAAACATAGCTCTGGTATTGTGTTTAAATGCTGCATTAAGTTCTTCTTCTGATGCGTCAGGTGAAACAAATGTAACGTCTATTCCCATTTTCTTGAAAGTAACTGAAATAAGATTGAAAGTTCCACCATATATTGATGATGATGCAACGATATGACTGCCACATTCACATATATTAAAAAGAGCAAAGAAGTTAGCAGCCTGTCCAGATGATGTAAGCATTGCGGCTGTTCCACCTTCAAGGGCTGCTATTTTGGCAGCAACGTGATCATTGGTAGGATTCTGTAGTCTTGTATAGAAATATCCTGATGCTTCCAGGTCAAATAGCTTACCCATATCTTCGCTTGTATCATATTTAAAAGTTGTAGATTGGATAATAGGAATTTGACGAGGCTCACCATTCGATGGTGTATAACCAGCCTGAACACACTTAGTATTAATAGAATAATCTTTCATAATGACCTCCAGTGTAAATTATAGAATAATTAAATATTACTAATGTTATGTTATAAATAAATTACCCTATAATTCTACAGGATTATAGGGTAAAATGCAATAATTATTACTTTATGAAGTTAGTCTTAGCCTCTCTTTCAGTAGCCGGGAGTGCGACACCTGCATTTTTACCAGCTTCAATACACTTTAACATCCAAGCCATATTATGAGCTACGTTGCGCATTGTCTGTAAGCCTTCTAAATCCATAACGGCTTCGTTCTCATTGCGGCCATAGACGTTATTCCAGTATGTAGAGCTTACTACTGGCATCTGTGATATTCCATAATATTTATTTAATACGTCAAATGAAGCAACTGTTCCACCACGTCTTGCAACAGCTACGCTTGCGGCTGGTTTAAAAGCAAAGGTCTTAGAACTTGAATAAAATACTCTGTCTAAGAAAGAGAGAATTCTTCCACTTGGGTGGGCATAATATACAGGTGTTCCAAATACAAACGCATCAGCTTCTTTTGCCTTGGCAATGAATTCATTAACATTGTCCTTAGTATATGCACAACCATCAGGTGTACATTGGTTACAGCCAATACAATCTCTTACTGCATCTGCACCAATCTGGAATATTTCATAGTCAATTCCTTCATTATTAAGAGCTTTTCCAATCTCATTAAGTGCTGTAAATGTAGTTCCATTGATATGTGAACTACCGTTTAACATTAATACTTTCATTATCATATGCCTCCTGATTTAATATCTTTTATTTGTTTAAACAAGTGTATATATTTTAAGCTTAAAAAGAAAAATTCTCAATACCTTGCATAATATATTTGATTAATATACTATTATATGGTGTGAAAATTATTAATTATTATGGAAACATTGATTATTGTTTAAAGGGAGCGTTATTAATTTATGAAGAATTTAAAAGGAACTTTTATATTATTGCTTGCCGCATTTATATGGGGTACAGCATTTGTTGCACAGACAAGTGCTGGTGATAATATTGGAGCGTTTACATTTAATGCCTGTAGGAATATTATCGGGGCATTATTTTTATTTATTGTTATTGCAATATTAGATATGAGAAAATATTCTGATAGATATGATAATCCAAGTGAGAATAATTACAATATATATAAGAAGAACTACATTATTAATAAGAAAGATTATTTAACTGATGCGAATAAATGGCCTATAAAAGAAGGTGTTATATGCGGAATTCTACTTTGCATAGCGATGAATTTGCAGCAGATAGGGATTAATACATATCCTGATGGAGTTGCTGTATCAGGGAGAGCTGGATTTCTTACAGCGACTTATGTTGTTATGATTGCGATTGTTTCAGTATTTATGGGACAAAAGCTTCATAAGCTTACCATAATAGCTGCATTTGTGTGTATTGCGGGAATGTATCTTTTGTGTATTGCGGGTGGAATTAACGAAATATATGTTGCGGATATATTAGAGTTAATGTGTGCTGTTGCATTTACAATACATATGTTTACGGTAGATAAATATGATAAAGCAGATGGTGTTAAATTATCCTGTATACAATTCTTAACAAGTGGAATATTGTCAGGAATATTAATGCTTATATTTGATAAAGCAGACATTAACAGCATTATGAAAGCAATAATACCAATATTATATGCAGGTGTTATGTCAAGTGGAATTGCTTACACTTTTCAGATTATTGGGCAGAAATATGCCAAGCCATCAGTGACTGCCATTGTATTGAGCCTTGAGTCGGTATTTGCTGCACTTGCAGGCTGGATTTTATTAGGTGAACATTTAAGCACAAGGGAACTTACCGGCTGTATATTAGTATTCACAGCGGTCATTATTGCACAGATACCACAATTTGCTCATAACGTTGACGATAGTAAACAACAGGTCATAGAATAAAATTATTGAGATGCTCTCTCCTAAATAGCAAGTTTTAAGTATTTAACTTACCTTTTTAGAAGGGAGCTAATTATTTGTTAAATGATTATTATCATTACGTTTATTTGACAGATTTATTGCTGTCTTCTGATTTTTCTGATTCGTCTGCTTTTTTAGCTTCATCTGCATACTGTTTTTTAAGTTTTTCTGATTTAAATTTATAAATGAGCAGTCCGGTTGGAAATGGAAGTACTGCAATTATAAATAAAAGCACTATTATTATTATTACTTTAGTTTCACTCATATGCACTCCTAATGTATTAATAGCTTTAATTTGATCAATTATAAAGTAAAGTTAGTGCCAAAAGTAAATCCGGCACTAACGTATATTGTTATGAATTAGATTGTTTTTGATTTACAATATATTTGATAAGAATAATTGTAAGAGTCATAAGCACAATACCTATAATTAAAGGAACTACAGGATTGTGTATGAAACCAGCAATTATATATGTTATAAATGATACTGCGGCAACAACAACTACATAAGGAAGTTGTGTCGATACATGGTTCATATGGTTACACTGTGCACCAGCCGATGCCATAATAGTTGTATCTGATATAGGTGAACAGTGGTCGCCGCATACAGCACCTGCCATACAAGCAGATATAGATATAATCATCATAGTATTATCAGTTCCAGAAAACGTATTAACAACAATAGGTATAAGAATACCGAATGTACCCCAGCTTGTTCCGGTTGCAAATGCAAGGAATATCGCTACAAGGAATATAATGGCTGGAAGGAAATTAAGCAGGCTTCCAGAAGCACCATTTACAAGACCTGCTACATATTCTTTAGCACCTAAGCTGTCTGTCATACTCTTGAGTGTCCATGCAAAAGTAAGGATAAGGATTGCTGGAACCATAGCTTTAAAACCTTCTGGTATGCAGGCAAATGATTCTTTAAATGGAAGAACTTTTCTTACAGCATAGAAGAATACAGTAATTACCATTGCAAAGAAGCTTCCAAGCATTAGTCCTACAGGAGCATCGCAATCAGAAAATGCTTCTATAAATGGCGTTCCGCTAAAGAAACCGCCTGTATATATCATACCTATAACACAGCATATAATTAATGAAACAATAGGAAATACAAGGTCAATAACCTTGCCGTTGCCTTTTATTACATCAGGATTAGCGTTAGCATATGGCCTGTCAGGTGTTGTATACAAGTCACCCTTAGCAGCATTATCTTCGTGAAGCTTCATAGGACCAAAATCCACTTTTAATATTACAAACATAAGTAATGCGAATATTGTAAGCAATGCATAATAATTATAAGGAATAGATTTCATAAATACAGAAAATCCGTCCTCACTTTCAACAAAGCCTGTTACAGCGGCAGCCCATGATGAAATAGGTGCTATTATACATATAGGTGCTGCTGTTGCATCTATAATATAAGCAAGCTTTGCTCTTGAAATCTGGTGGCTGTCAGTTACAGGGCGCATAACACTTCCAACTGTAAGACAGTTAAAATAGTCGTCAATAAATATAAGTGCACCAAGAAGAATAGATACTAACTGAGCACCCGTTCTTGTCTTTATTCTTTTGGAAGCCCATTCGCCAAATGCACTTGAACCTCCTGCTCTGTTCATCATACATACCATTATTCCAAGAATTACAAGAAATATAAGTATTCCAATGTTAGCAGGATCAGATAACACACCTACAAGTCCATCATTAAATATATGTGTAACAGAAGTTTCAAAGCTAAAATGTGCAGTAAACAATCCGCCATAGAATAGTCCGCCAATTACAATACCTATAAAAAGTGAACTATATACTTCCTTAGTAATAAGAGCAAGTATAATGGCTACCAGAGGTGGTACTAATGACCAGAAAGTAGCATATAATACCGGAATGTATTCTGTAAGTTCGTTCATTAATGTATCTCCTATCTGAATGTAATTGTGTTATCAGCGGCATTCATACTTTCAACGATTGCAAGTGATTCAAGCTGATAACCTTTTTCCCTTATAATCTTTCCACCCTGCTGGAAACCCTTTTCAATCGCAATACCGATACCTTCAACGGTTGCACCTGCACTTTCAACAAGGTTAGTAAGACCAAGTAATGCACATCCATTTGCAAGGAAATCATCAATAATAAGAATATGATCCTCTGGAGATAAGAACTTTTTTGAAACAATCACATCGTATATTTTACTATGTGTAAATGACTGGATTTTAGTGCTGAAGTTATTATCATCAAGGTTAATACTTTTAGACTTCTTGGCAAATACAACAGGTACATCAAATTCTCTTGCAACGATAGCGGCAATACCAATACCACTTGCCTCAATTGTAAGGATTTTATTAATCTTCTTATCAGCAAATAGTCTTTTCCATTCCTTAGCCATTTCCTCGAAAAGTTTAATATCCATCTGGTGGTTAATGAAGCTGTCAACCTTAAGTACATTTCCTTCTCTTATAATTCCATCTTTTCTTATACGATCTTCTAATAATTTCATAATAGACCTCCGTTTTTTTTATAAGTAATATCCAATATCAAATTGAAATTAAGTTGTTGTATGTTCTACTGTTGTTTTGATTTGCGTCCTGTAAGTAGTGCTATAAGATATATTATAACAACAAGTAACACAGAAAAACACATCCAGCCGATGAATATGCCTAAAGGCTGTTTGCAAAAAGTATCATAGTAGCCTTTAATATAAACAATTGTAATTATCAAAGGTAAGATATATGCCATATATTTTCTGACCCATAATGGAAGCTTTATTCCTTCTCCAGTATTAGCCTCTTTAACAAAGCTATCAAATCCCCATCCGTTTTTTCTTGTACAGAAAAGAACTATAACAAGGCTTCCTAAAGGAAGAAGGTTGTAGGATACAAGGAAATCTTCCAGATCCATAATTGTTGTACCTGCACCTATAGGTTGTATACCTGAAAGCAGGTTATATCCAAGAATTGCAGGAATTGATAATACAGTAATAGCTATAATATTAATACCTACGGCTTTGGTTCGCTTACATTCTGTTATATCCATCCACATAGCTACGATTTCTTCAAATACAGCAATAATTGTAGATAAAGCTGCAAATGACATAAATAAAAAGAACATAAAGCCCCATATTCTTCCACCAGTCATATTATTAAATACATTAGGAAGAGTTATAAATAATAATGAAGGACCACTGTCAGGGTTTACTCCATATGCAAAGCAGGCAGGGATAATTATAAATCCAGCCATTAAAGCAACAAATGTATCTAGAATTACAATGCTTACCGCCTCACCTGTAAGTGAACGCTTCTTATCAAGGTAACTACCGAAAATCTCCATGGCACCGATACCTATACTTAAAGTGAAAAATGCGTGTGTCATAGCAGCAAATATGGCTTCGCCAATACCTGACTGATTAACTAAGCTTATATTAGGTACAAGATAGAACTTAATACCAACAGAAGCATTAGGAAGAACAAATGAATGAACTGCAAGAATTACCATAAGTCCTAAAAGAAGCGACATCATAACCTTTGTAATTCGTTCAACACCATTTTTAAGTCCAAGTGCACATACGCCAAATGATAAAATAATGGCGATAAATGAAAATATAAACATTATTCCAGGCTGTGATAACAGACCATTAAATGTAGCTGTGATTTCTGCACTATCAAGACCAGAAAGCTTACCGGATAATTCAAGAAATGCATAATAAATCATCCAGCCTCCGACCATAGTATAGAACATCATAAGAAGATACGAACCAATTATGCTCATCCATTTAAGACGATGCCATTTCGTGCCTTTCTGTTCAAGTACATCAAATGCTTTTCCCATACCTTTGCGGCTTGCTCGTCCAACTGAGAATTCACATATAAGAATAGGGAGTCCAAGAAGTGCTAAAAATATAAGGTACATAACTATAAAAGCTGCCCCTCCGTACATTCCACATATGTATGGAAACTTCCATACATTACCAAGGCCGATAGCACAGCCTGCTGATACAAGAATAAAACCTATTCTTGAACCAAATTGTTCTCTTTCTTTCATAAATTAATAAGTTCCTTTTCTATTATAATAAATCAATGAAATCAGGTTATCTGCTATTAACTAATAATACACAACCCATATAAAATTCATTATATAATATAAATAAAAAATAGTCACGAACAAAATTCATAAACCAGTCAAAAATGTTGCTAATACAGAAATAAATAATAGTCACCCCGTGTGTTATGTGAGACGGGTGTCAAGAGGTCCGGTGGACCTCTGTTCTGACACGACCGAGGGGCACTTTAGCGTTCCGAGAAGCCAAGAGGTCCGGTGGACCTTTGTTCTGACACGACCGAGGGGTGCTTTAGCGTTCCGAGAAATCGAAGCCAAACTGTGAAGCAGTTGGGTTTCGAGAAGTGCCCCGCACTTCCCGGATGACAAAAAAGGACTTCCCATTCGGAAGTCCTTTTTGTTGTCTTACAGAGCGCGAGACGGGGATCGAACCCGCGACCCCCTCCTTGGCAAGGAGGTGCTCC
>OGTL01002634.1_pt1 | contig 13124 bp, 10 predicted proteins | sample 1553601 | NCBI WGS metagenome assembly OGTL01 (sample SAMEA2580112, study PRJEB22360) | human gut metagenome | biome: human gut; feature: human-associated habitat; material: faeces | place: Denmark | collected 2008/2010 | reverse complement strand
TCCAGGCGGAGGTGGGACAGGCCTTGACGCACTCGCCGCAGCCCACGCAGCAGCAGGGGTCCTTCTCGATCTTGCCGGTGCCCTCGTTGAGGGAGAGCACCCGGGTGGCGCCGTGCTCACAGGCGCGGACACAGGCGCCGCAGCCGATGCACTTAGATTGATCAACAAGCACTTCTCCGTGCGGGCCTTTATAAATGGCCTTAGCAGGGCAGACCGGCAGGCAGGCCGGATTGTCGCAGTGCTGGCAGCTCACGCGGAAATAGTTGATGATGCGGTCCTGCAGATTTTCTGCACGATGGATCTGATTCCACTGGATTCCGGGAGCAACTTTATTTTCTTCTTTGCAGGCAACGAAGCATGCCTGACAGCCGATGCATTTATCGACATTGACGATTATTCCGAACTGGCTCATCGCTTAGGCCTCCTTCGTGATTTGAACGGTTGTTTCAAAGTAGGGTGCATAGCCCGAGAGTTTGTCCCATTCGCGCGGGATCAAAACCTGGGTGTTCTGGTCTCCTCGCCAGCCGTACTGCATGCCGGCGGTTCCCGGAGGAACAATGATGGAGACACGGGCACGGGCTCTTGCTTGACCGTACTGGTTCTTAATCAACACCTTGTCGCCTTCATTGATGCCGCGGGCTTTTGCGTCTTCCGGATTGATATCGACGGTAGACATCGATTCAATTTCGAGAAGATACGGAGAATCGCTGCGTGTCTTGGAGTGCGTGATGTACGGAGCACGAGTACCGTTGATCAGTTTGATCGGATATTCGGCTGTCGGCTGATACGGTTCGACATAAATAGGAATCGTGCCGAGGTTGTGCATCTTGGTGATGTTTGAAGACAGCTCGATCTTGCCTGACGGAGTATCGAAGCCGGGCTGTCCGTCGTGACGGAGAAGACCTTTTTCGTATTTGAGCGGCTGCTGTTTTGCACCCTGAACCTGAGTCATGTTCGGCAGATTCTTCTGGGCGTCGGCGTATGTCGTACCCCATTTCTTCAGGATGGAGTCGCAGGCTTTGACCGGATCGCCGTCGAAGAAGTTCTTCGGGTCGTCGACCAAGCAGCCGAGCTGCAGGGCAATCCACCAGTCTTCCTTGGCTTCACCCATGGGTTTAACCGGAGTTCTGACAGATACCTTATTGCCGGCGTGTGTACCGAACGGAGCATAGCGTTCATAGTTCATAGCTGCGGGCAGGATGATGTCCATGTCGTGATGAGTTTCATCACGATAGAAGTAGTCCGTTGCGCAAGCGAAGTCCATATTCTTGATGGCTTCTTCATAAACCTGAGGCTGCGGCCAAATCATGACGTTAAAGCCGAAGGCAACCATACCGCGAAGTTTGCCGTTCTTAACGTGTTCAGGCAGCTGGTTCGGGTTGAACTGAACCTGTGTATGGTTCCAAACAGGAACGAAGTCTTTGTCGAGACGGTCTTTCTTGTGGGCCTTGAACCAGTTGTAGTCAACGAAGTCTTCCGTGAGGCCGTTGTCGTGAACGATGTAGCCCTTAGGACCGACACCAAAGAGAGCACCTCCGGGGATGTCGACATAACCCAGAATTGCAGGAATGTTCAGAAGAGCACGAGCACTGTTGACACCGTTTCTGGAGTGAGACAGTGACTGAGAAGTCAGAGCGAAGCTGCCGGGGCCTTTAGCGTACATGCGAGCGGCCTTAACGATAAGGTCGGCAGGAACGCCGGTAATAGCTTCGGTTTTCTCCGGTGTGAAGTCTTTGCAGTAGTTTCTGTATTCTTCAACGCCGTAAACCCATTTGTCGCAGAAGGGCTTGTTGTACAAATCTTCTTCGAAGAGGACGCGGCAGATGCCGGCGCCCAAGGCTGCGTCAGTTCCTTGTTTAGGCTGCAGATGGATATCGGCTAGTTCGGCAACTTTGGTGCGGCGTGCGTCAATCACGATGATCTTGACGCCGCGCTGTTTGGCGGCATTGATCATGTTCCACCAGCCGTGCGGTTTGGACCATGCACCGTTGGTAGCCATCACCATGTAGGATTTTGTCTTCGGACCGCAGCCGCCGCCGGAGTATTCACTGCCGAAAACGAGCTGTTCGGCTAGCAGGGAGCCTTTACGGCAGGCGACAGAAGATTCGGTACCGTAGTGATAAGTACCGAAATAGCGTGCCAGACGCATTGCGGCAGGACGGGGTTCTTTCGGGTCACCGCAGAAGATAAAGAGTTTTTCTGCGCCGTATTGATCGCGAATCTTCTTCATATTGGCGGCAATCGTTGCCAGAGCTTCCTGCCAGGAAATACGAACGAATCCGGGATCGGCACTTCCTTTCGGATTGGTGCGCTTCATCGGATAAAGCAGGCGATTGGGGTTGTAGAGTCGCTGCAGAGTTGCCAAGGCTTTATTGCACAACAGCTTGCCGCTGTGTTCTTTCCAGTTTCCGACAGAAACGACGATATTGCCCTGTCTCTGGAAATGAATACCGCACATCGGCATTTGGTTGCAGTTGTCGCAGATCGTGTATCCGTCTTCAAGCGGCTCTTGTGCGCATGCTGCTTTTGTGAAGAAGCTGCTTCCCGCACTGATGGCGGAGAGGGCCGGGATCGTTTTGAGGATGGATCGACGGGTAACTTTCAATCCTTGTGTCTTGTCCATTGTTGAATTCTCCTCTTGGGGTAGAGTGTTGCGTCGGATTTGATGATTTCTATCGACGACTTAAAAACTATTTTCAACAATGAAAAAAAGATAGCTACCGCGCTAATAGGGGATACTGAAAGAAAGGATTGGTAAAAACCCAAAATTATCAAATTTGAGAGAGATTCTCAACAAAGGAATATCTCGAGAGTATCAGGACGTTTTAAAGAATTCAAGCGAATAAAATATGAAAGAGTACTAAGTGAAAATACCTAGGTAAAATAGATTAAAACTCGAACAAAAAATTAAAGACTGCTATCAAAAATGATCAGACAGTTGATGTTTTTACCGATGGTTTTTTGTAATCTTATATAACAAAAAAGCCCGGGAGATTTTCCCGAGCTTTTGGAATCTTTGCTCTGCTTCAAAGTGAAGCAGAGCAGAAAAGATTGATTAGGCCATTGCCTTGATAGCAACAACCAGGCGGCTCTTATGACGAGCAGCGGCGTTCTTATGAAGAACACCCTTGTCAGCCATAGAGTCGATCACAGACTGAGCTGTGACGTAGAGAGTCTGAGCAGCAGCTTTGTCGCCGGCGAGAATAGCCTTGCGAACGTTCTTGATAGCTGTGCGATAGCGAGAACGCTGTGCAGAGAGGTGCTTGTTGCGAGCAACTGCCTGGATAGCGCGCTTGCGAGCTTGCTTAGAATTTGCCATTGTTTCTTTCCTTGCCTATGCGAGTGGCGAGTTTTCTTACTTTACCGGTCGCCACTAGCAATACTACGGGCTCGGCCGGTTTGGTTAAACAAATAAGGTAATCCGATCCTCGGACCGAATCCCACGAAAGTGCAGAATTATACGGAAAATCTCTTTTGTTTTCAACCGCAAACTTATGCCGCCCTGCCGCTCGGCTGATAGAATTTTGACTGACCTGAATCCTGTTGATTGCAGGCTTTTTTCTTTTCGAGATCGCAGTGAGTATTTTCCGTAATGCAGCCGTTATTTCGGCAATGACGCTTTTGTCCCGAGTCACAGGTTTGATCCGGGATATTTTGATTGCCCGTGTGTTTGGTGTCAGCGGAGACACGGACGCGTATTACGTTGCATTTCGATTGCCGAACCTATTGAGACGTCTTTTTGCAGAAGGTGCTTTCCAGCAGGCCTTTGTGCCGATGCTGGCAGATGTGAAGAGCAATCGTTCGGCAGAAGAAACAAAGTCTTTTATTGATAAAGTTGCCTCTCTGCTCGGGTTCATCGTTCTTTGTGTCAGCATTTTAGGTGTCATTGCTGCTCCGATCCTCGTGTTTGTGATCGCTTCCGGTCTTGCGGAAGAACCGGCGACGTTTGATACGGCAACGCGCCTGACCCGCTATATGTTTCCTTACATATTCTTTATGTCCTTGGTGGCGTTGAGTTCTTCCGTACTCAATACCTGGAAGCATTTTGCGATTCCTGCGGCCGTTCCGATTCTTCTCAACCTTTCTTTGATTACAGCGACACTGTTTGTAGCGCCGTTGTTTGATCAGCCGATTTACGCTTTAGCGGTCGGCGTGATGGCCGGCGGTTTCCTGCAGCTGGCGGTGCAGATTCCGCAGCTCGCCAAGCTCCACTTGCTGCCGAGATTTGTAAATCCGTTTAAAGCCATGAAAGACCCGTCGGTCAGACGGGTTTTGAAGCTTATGGTGCCGGCACTCTTTGCCGTAGGTGTCGCGCAGATCTCGATCTTGATTAACACGAACATCGCTTCTTTTCTTGCCGAAGGCTCGGTGACTTGGCTGGCCTATGCCGACCGTCTGATGGAATTCCCGACAGCGCTGCTCGGCGTTGCGCTGGGTACGGTTCTTTTGCCGAGCTTGTCAGCGGCTTTCGCAAAGGGCATGACGGATCGCTATAACGCACTGCTCGATTGGGGCTTGAAGCTCGTGGTGGCTTTTGCCGTCCCTGCGGCCATTGGCCTAGCGCTTCTCGGGGAAGGGTTGGTGTCCGTGTTGTTCCAGAGCAGCCGTTTTAATGTGAACGACGTTTATCAGACAGCGACGGCCGTGACGGGTTACTCCATCGGATTGATCGGTCTGATCGGAATCAAAATCCTGGCGCCGGGTTTTTACGCCCAGAAGGACATTAAAACTCCCGTTAAGGTTGCCTGCGCTGCTTTAATCGTGACGCAGATCTTTAACTTAGTGAACGTTCCGCTGTTTTCTCATGCGGGTTTGGCGTTGTCCGTGGGGCTCGGCGCCTGCTTTAATGCCTGCTGTTTATTGATTATCCTGCGTCGCCGCGGTGTGTTTACGCCGCTTGCCGGCTGGAAAAAACTTTTCCTTACGGTGATTGTCGGCAGTGTTCTTTTAACGGCTTATCTATTAGTTATTCAGCACTATTGTGACTGGACGCAGATGGCGTATCCCTGGGCGGTTAAATTGGGCCTTGTGCTCGGTGTTGTTATGGGGGCGGCCGTACTTTATATCGGAACACTGGCCGTTTGCGGCTATCGTTTATCTGCCCTGAAAGCCAGCGAAGTCGATTGATCCGCGGAGATGCCGCAAATGAAAACGGCCTGCTCAGTTGATTGGGCAAGCCGTTTAGTCTTTTAATTACTGAACCTCGTCAGGCATTTCTGCGTCTTGTTCTTCGAATTCGACTTTGTGTTTCAAAGGCAAGACGGACGGGAACGCGACGAGTTCATCGTCGGGCATGAATAGCAACGCATCGGGACCGTCTTTGGCGCTGTTGAACGCATAGTTCAGTTTTGCGTAGACGTTGGCAATGTTTTCTTCCAAGATCTCTTTGACTTCTTCGGGACTGTCTTCGACCTGAGCGATCAGATCTTCCAAAGCTTCTTTAGCGTCATTCAGTGTTGCAAGCGTCCACTCGGGGTCGTATTCCAATTGTTCTTCACTCATTTATTTGCGCCTCTCTAATTATTCTGAGATCAACAGTTCATTGTATCGCCGCCGGCGAGCGTTCTTTGCATTAGGACAGAATCCAGCCACCGATCGAATTTATAACCGACGTTTTTGAGGACGCCGACATGACGGAATCCGCAATGTTCGTGCAGTTTGATGGAAGCCGTATTTTCGGAGTCACCGATCACGGCGATCATTTCCCTGAAGCCCCTGAGGTCGCACTCAGCAATGAGCGAGGTCAGAAGCTGCGTGCCTACGCCTAATCTGCGGCATTCCGGATGAACATAAATTGAGTCTTCCACAGTGTAGCGATAAGCCTTTCGCGGACGGTATTGGCCGGCGTAAGCAAATCCCAAGATTTGATGTTCCAGTTCCGCGACTAAATACGGATAATGGCCCGCTTCAATAGCCTGCATGCGTGAGAGCATTTCCTCTTCGGAAGGAGGCGTGACTTCGAAGCTGGCAGTACCGAGCAAAACGGCTTGTTCGTAAATACTTGCGATCCCGCCGATGTCGGCCGGTTCAGCTTTGCGAATATTGACAAAAAGCTTTTCCATACGATTTACTCATCAATTGACATCAGAAATTCTACGTGTTTGGGATACAATTTTTTACGTTCCGCTCCCAAAAAGGAGCATAACTTCGAGGAATTTTCGATGCCGGGTTCACGTTTGGGCGAATACTTTTCTGTGATTAATTTTGGCGAGTCTCACGGACCCGCAATTGGGTGCGTGATCGACGGATGTCCTCCGGGCATGGATTTAAGTCAGGAAGACATTCAAAAAGAACTCGACCGCAGACGCCCCGGAACCTCACGACATGTCACACAGCGCAAAGAAAGCGACGCAGTTGAAATCCTTTCCGGGGTTTATCAAGGGAAGACGACGGGAACGCCGATTGCGCTCTTGATTCGAAATGAGGATCAGAGAAGCAAGGACTACTCAGTGATCGAAAACTTGTTCCGACCGGCTCACGCTGATTACACCTATTACAAAAAATTCGGAATCCGAGATCCCCGCGGAGGCGGCAGAAGTTCGGCTCGACTGACAGCTCCGACGGTTGCCGCCGGTGCCGTTGCCAAGAAATGGCTTGCAGAAAATTTGAATATCCGGATTCGTGCCTGTCTAATAAATTTAGGCGGGATTCCTTTGGAAGTAAAAGATTGGTCGGTCGTCGACAACAATCCCTTTTTTACGGCTGATCCTGAGAAAGTTCTGGAGTTAGAAGCCTTCATGGATGATTTGCGCCGCGCTGGAGATTCAGCCGGAAGCGAAATCTATGTTGAAGCTTTAGGCGTTCCTCCTGGACTCGGAGAGCCGATCTACCGTCGACTGGATGCCTGTTTGGCTTATGCCTTTATGGGTCTTAATGCCGTAAAAGGCGTCGAGATCGGAGACGGTTTTGAAGTTGTCGGTTGTCGAGGAAGCTTGAACGCAGATCGTATGGGTACGCAGTACAAAGATGGGTTTGCGAGCAATCATGCCGGCGGCATTTTGGGGGGCATTTCAACGGGCGCACCGATTACGGCAAAGGTTGCGATCAAACCGACGCCCTCGATTCGTCAGGAAATGCCAACGCTGACCGTCGACGGTAACGACACAGTCGTCTCAACAAAAGGCAGACATGATCCGTGCGTGGGTATTCGTGCAACACCGATTCTTGAGGCTCTCACTGCTTTGGTATTGATCGATCAAGTCATGGCACAGAGAGGCCAATGCGGAAGAATTTGAGAATCTAGAAATAGAAACGGGACCGAAGCGGTCCCGATTTCAATATTAGTTAGCTTTTCTACGGCGATCTTCGTCGCGTGGCCAGCACTGAACTCCTTTCTTGTCCGGAAGAATTCTCGGATCAAAAACCGGATCCAGGATGCCTCTGCGCTTCTGAGCGTTGTAATCACGTAAAGCGGCAATAGCGTATTTGCCGAGCATGAAAATGGCGACCAAGTTCACGATAGCCATCAAGGCCATGAACAGGTCGGCCATGTCCCAAACGAGTGAAAGGGAAGCGATCGAGCCGACAAAGACCATCACAACGACAAATACTCGGAAGATCGGCATGGCGTATTTGCTTTTGGAAATGAAAGGCATGTTCATTTCGCCGTAGAAGTAGTTGCCGATGATGGAGCTGAAAGCAAAGAACAGCACAATGACGGTCATAAAGAAGTTTGTCCACTCGCCGAGCTGACCGGCCACGGATTTCTGAACAAGCGCAATTCCTGTGAGTTTGGAACCCATCATCCATTCCGGAGAGAGAAGAACCAGCATTGCAGAGGCGGTGCAGACAAACAGCGTGTCGAAGTACACACCCATCGCCTGAATAAGACCCTGCTTAACAGGGTGAGAGGCGTCGGCTGCTGCGGCAGCGTTCGGAACAGCACCCATACCGGCTTCGTTGGAGAAGAGACCACGCTTAATACCGGTCATCAAGGCGACACCGATAGCAGCACCTGTGATGGAGTCAAAGCTGAAGGCTTTGGTCACGATCATGAGCAGAACGCGAGGGACTTCAGTGATATTCATGCAGGTCACGACAAAAGCGAGAAGAAGGTAGGCGCCCGCCATGAACGGAACCATAAAGCTGGCAACCTTCGCAATACGTGTCATGCCGCCGAAGATCACTAAGCCGGTGACTATAGCAAGGATTAGTCCGGTATATGCGGGTTTGAGTCCCGTCGTGGTTTCAATAGACAGAGAAATCGTGTTGGCCTGGACGGAATTGAAGATCAGTGCGTAAGTGACGGAAATTAACACGGCAAAAACACCTGCCCAGAAAGGCGAGCCCAAAGCATTCTTGATGTAGTAAGCAGGGCCGCCCATGAAGCCGCCGCCGGGCTTCTTTACCTTATAGATCTGAGCAAGGGTGGACTCGATAAATCCGCTGGCTGCGCCCAGAGTGGCAATAACCCACATCCAGAAGATGGCGCCGGGACCGCCGGTAACCACAGCGATGGCAATACCGGCAATGTTGCCGACGCCGACGCGGGAGGCTGTGGAAATACAAAAGGCCTGAAAAGGAGAAATGTGTCCTTCAGGCCTCGGAGTGCGGGACCCTTCCAGAACACAGCGGAACATTTCCCTGACGTTAGTGATCTGGACAAAACGAGTGCAAAACGTGAACCAAAGGCCAACGCAGATTAAAAGTCCGATCAGGATGTACGACCAAAGGATGTTATTTAAAGAAGAAATAATTGAAGCGAACCAGTCCATTTGATATTGAAATTAAGCGATTGGAAACGAGAGCGCTCAAGACGTACCTGGTTTGCTTACACTGAGATCAGGGCCGGATGTCTTTTCATCATGACGGTTGTATTGACATCTAAGAGATCTCAAAGAAGAAACCGAGTAGGGCTTTTACATTCCGAAATGCGGAAAAACACTCAGCCTTCCATTCTAATTGTTCGTACCGACAATCAGCGGGAAGGGGCGAAAAAAATCGCAAAAATTTAAAAATTTCGGAATTCGTTAGCGTCTCGGTGAAATTGCTGACCGAAGACAGTCAGAAAATCTTACAGATTTTTATTCGCCGTGCTTTTCGGTGGCATACTCAAAGAATTACTTCAAAAATTTAGTGATACCAGTAAGAAATGAGAACACCGGAATCCCCTAAAACACTCTACGACAAAATCTTTGACGAACACGTCGTCCGAATGGAAGAAGACGGCACTGCAACCCTCTACATCGACCGTCATCTGGTCCACGAAGTGACCAGTGCCCAGGCTTTTGAGGGACTGCGCATGAACAACCGTCCTTTGTGGCGCAAGAGCTCGATTGTGGCCACAGCCGATCACAACACACCGACGACCGGTTGGGAAGCCGGAATGGAGGGCATTACCGATCCGATCTCCAAGCTGCAGGTCACGACATTGGATGAAAACATTCGTCAAAACGGATGTGCGGCGTTTTTCCCGTTCCTGTCCCGCGGACAGGGCGTCATCCACGTTATGGGACCGGAAGAGGGTGCAACGCTTCCCGGCATGACTGTCGTTTGCGGTGACTCTCACACGAGCACCCATGGAGCTTGCGCAGCAATTGCCTTCGGTATCGGAACGAGTGAAGTTGAGCACGTGATGGCAACCCAGACGCTGCTCACGAAGAAAATGAAGAACATGCGCGTGCATGTGGAGGGTAACCTCCAGCCCGGCGTGTTTGCTAAAGACCTTGCGCTCTACATCATCGGCAAGATCGGAACGGCCGGCGGAACAGGCTGCGCTATTGAGTTTGACGGAGCTGCAATTCGTGCGCTCTCTATGGAAGGCCGCATGACGCTTTGCAATATGGCTATTGAGGCCGGTGCACGCTGCGGTTTAGTCGCCTGCGACGATAAGACAATTGAATACATGAAGGGCCGCCCACTGGCTCCGGAAGGCGAGCTTTTGGATCAGGCGATTGAATACTGGAAGACTCTGCACTCCGACGAAGGCGCCAAGTTTGATATTGAAGTCAACCTTCAGGCAGAAGACGTCGTTCCGATGGTCACATGGGGAACTTCTCCCGAGATGGTTGCGCCGATCACCGGCTGCACACCGATTCCCGAAGATCAGAAAGATCCCGTCAAACGCGAGGGCTGGGAACGCGCTTATCAATACATGGATTTGAAGCCCGGCACACCGATTACCTCGATCGCTCCGAACAACGTCTTTGTCGGTTCCTGCACGAACGGCCGTATTGAAGCCCTTCGAGCCGCTGCCTATGTGGTGCGCAAACTCGGTAAGAAAGTGGCTCCTACGGTTAAACAGGCCCTGGTGGTTCCGGGATCAGGACTCGTCAGAGAGCAGGCCGAGGATGAAGGGCTGGACAAGATTTTTATTGAAGCCGGATTCCAGTGGCGCCGTCCGGGCTGCTCAATGTGTCTGGCAATGAACGCTGACCGCCTCGAGCCGGGCGACCGCTGTGCTTCTACCAGCAATCGAAACTTTGAAGGACGCCAAGGCAATAAGAGCCGCCCACACCTTTGTTCTCCGGCCATGGCTGCCGCCGCGGCTATTGAAGGTCATTTTGTTGATGTACGCAAACTTTTCTAAGAGAGGCAGAGATGGAAAAATTTACAGTTCTTCAAGGCATTGTCGCTCCCTTAGACCGCTCTAACGTTGACACCGATGCCATCATTCCGAAACAGTTTTTAAAGTCAATTTACCGCACCGGTTACGGCCCGAACCTTTTTGACGAATGGCGTTATCTGGATAAAGGCGAACCGGGGATGGATCCTGCCACCCGCAAGATCAATCCGGATTTCGTATTAAATCAGCCGCGCTATCAAGGTTCGACGATTTTGCTGGCCCGCAAGAATTTCGGCTGCGGCTCCTCCCGCGAACACGCGGCTTGGGCTCTGACACAGTACGGCTTCAGAGTGGTCATTGCACCGAGCTTTGCCGATATTTTCTATAACAATGCATTTAAAAACGGTTTGCTCCCGATCAGTCTGCCGGAGTTCGTTGTTGATTACCTGTTTGATGAGATCAAAGCAAACAACGGATACCAACTCTCCGTCGATCTGGTCAACCGCGTTGTGATCGAACCCAACGGTAAACGTCATGAATTCGAAGTTCCTGAATTCCGCCGTTATTGCCTGCTGAACGGCTTGGACGATATCGGTATCACGCTTCAGCACGCTGACGAAATCAAGGCATTTGAACAGCAGCGTCTGAACCAGAAACCCTGGCTCGCTAAAACAATTTATTAATCAAACCCAAGAGAAGAAAACCAATATGAAAAAAATTGCAGTACTTGCCGGTGACGGCATCGGTCCCGAGATCATGGCTCAGGCCCTCAAAGTTTTAACCGCGCTGAAGCTCCCTCTGGAATTTGAAGAAGCCTTAGTCGGCGGCGTCGCTTATGCCGCTTTCGGTCATCCGCTTCCTGCCGAGGTTGTTGAACTTGCTAAAAAGAGCGATGCCGTTCTTTTCGGTGCCGTAGGCGACTTTAAGTATGACAGCCTGCCCCGTCATCTCCGTCCCGAACAGGCGATTCTCGGCTTAAGAAAAGCCTTAGGACTTTTCGTGAATCTTCGCCCGGCCATTTGCTATCCGGAACTGACTGCAGCTTCCTCTCTGAAGCCTGAACTTGTCTCCGGCCTGGATCTTCTTCTGGTTCGAGAACTGACCGGTGACGTTTACTTTGGTCAGCCCAGAGGCAAACGCATTAGTCCTGACGGCGCTTTTGCCGGTGCCGAAGAAGGCTTTGACACAATGCGCTACGCCGTTCCCGAAGTGGAAAGAATTGCCCACGTTGCCTTTAAAGCCGCTATGGGCCGCAGCAAACACCTTGTCAGCGTGGATAAAGCCAATGTGCTGGAAACTTCTCAGGTTTGGCGCGACACGATGATCAAGGTCAGCAAAGAATATCCGGAAGTCACCCTTGAACATATGTATGTCGACAACGCAGCCATGCAGCTGGTTAAGGCTCCGAAGAAGATCGACGTGATGGTCACAGGCAATCTTTTCGGCGACATCCTTTCCGATGAAGCCGCCATGCTCACGGGCTCTATCGGTATGCTGGCTTCTGCCGCGCTGAATGAGAAGGGCCAGGGCCTCTTTGAACCGTCTCACGGTTCTGCTCCCGACATTGCCGGAAAGAACATTGCAAATCCTCTAGCTCAGATTTTGTCAGCGGCCATGATGCTTCGTTATTCTTTAGGAATGGAGGAAGCAGCAGTCCGTATCGAAAATGCGGTCAAGAAAGTTCTGGCTCAGGGCTACCGCACCGGAGACATCCGCAGCGAAGGCTGCAAGCTGGTCAGCTGTTCTGAAATGGGGGATGCGGTTGTCGCCGCGCTCTAAAGCAAAGTGAAGCACTACTCAATAGGAGAAACACAAATGTTGAAATTAGGTATGGTTGGCTGGCGAGGAATGGTCGGCTCCGTGTTGATGGACAGAATGAAGCAGGAAGACGACTTTAAGTTTGTCAGCACCACATTCTTCTCTACCAGTAACGCCGGCGGCAAAGCACCGGAAGTTCCTAATTCCGATCCTATTCTGAAGGATGCCGATGATCTGGACGCATTGGCTGCTTGCGATGTCGTCATTTCCTGCCAGGGCGGTGACTGGACAAAAGCCCACTTCAAACCGCTTCGCGACAAAGGCTGGAACGGCTACTGGATTGACGCTGCTTCCACGCTGCGTATGGAAAAGGACGCCATCATTGTTCTCGACCCTGTGAACATGGACGTCATTCAGAAGGGCTTGCGTGAAGGCGTTAAGAACTATATCGGCGGCAACTGCACAGTCAGCTTGATGCTGATGGCCTTGGACGGCCTGATCCGCGCTGACTTGGTCGAATGGATCTCTTCCATGACCTACCAAGCTGCTTCCGGCGCCGGCGCCCCCAACATGCGCGAACTGCTTGAACAGATTGGTGCTCTCTACGGCGTTGTTGCCGAAGATTTGAAGGATCCTCGCTCTGCCATTCTGGCAATCGACCGCAAAGTTACCGAAGAACTTCGTTCTACTGACTTCCCGGACAAAGCTTTCGGTGTGCCTCTTGCCGGCAGCCTGATTCCCTGGATCGACAAAGAAGTCGAACACGGACAGAGCCGCGAAGAATGGAAGGGCGGTGCTGAAGCTAACAAGATTTTGGGCAAACCCGCTATCGGAGAGCCCGGATGCATGCCGGTTGACGGTT
>OGTL01002627.1_pt1 | contig 13146 bp, 8 predicted proteins | sample 1553601 | NCBI WGS metagenome assembly OGTL01 (sample SAMEA2580112, study PRJEB22360) | human gut metagenome | biome: human gut; feature: human-associated habitat; material: faeces | place: Denmark | collected 2008/2010 | reverse complement strand
ACATTTTATGTATGAATTAGTTGGCTGATTTTATAGTATTTACTGAATGTCCCTATTTAACAAATTGAAGTTTTCCCGCTAAAACCGGACTTCAACCTGTTAAATAGCTTTCCTATCAGGTAAACCCCAATTCTTAGTTCATTCTCATAGCACGGAATACTTTCCCTCCGCTTCGTTTTTCCCCTTCTTTATTATATTTTTCTTCTTCCATCTTGGATTTATCGGCTCCCAGCGTGTCACCGATCTTGGTTTGCAGACGAGCTTTGGAATTCATCAGATTTGCTTTGGAGAAAAAATCCGGCGTCACCGCACAAACCTCGTCAATCCATTTGATTCCCTCTTCCACCAAAGCCTTGTCATCGCAAAGTGTAAGGGCTTCGATATTGTTCTGGAAATAATTCAGGTCAGCTCCAGAGCGGAACATATTATAACTCAACACTTCCTTCATTTTATCCAGTAAACCGCGGAAATCTCCTTTCCGGATATAAGCAGCCGTATAAAGCTGTGCCAAAGCTGCCGGAACTCCTGCATAATCGACACTGAGCAGATAGCCGATCAATTCTTCATTCCGCTTTTCATCAAAAGTCTGCCCCATGCCCGGACGCCAATGTGTCAATGCCATTGTCGCCCCCATAATACTATTGTCTAATTTATAGTCAACCACCTCTTTACCGGCCACCGCATAAAATTTATCCCGATTCTGCATGACTTTTTTCAAAGGACCTGACAATGGATCACTGACATACTTTTTCACCAAATCCCAGTTCTCTTTGGTAGCCAACTGCTCCTCAGAAAGGGTATTCAGGTATTCGGAAGCCACCTTTCCCTGTTCTTCCTGCATGTAGGCGGAAGCCAAGGCAGCCAGATAACGGCCCAAAAACTCGCCGTTTCTCTCTCCGGCTTCGTAACGTTTCGTCAAACCGGTCAGGTTGTTCTGCGGATCACCGGCTGTTTTGGCCCCCTCCCCCAACCATTCTGCGCTACCGGCACCGACCATCCGGTGCACCACCTGTTGTGTTGCCGGATCAACGAACACCAACGTAGGGAATGCCTTCACGCCGAACTGCGTTTTCAGTATAATGCCGTCCTCGTCTTTTTCCATATCATACTTTGCATTCACAAAGGTCTGATTAAAGTAATCGGCTACTTCATCCTTAGTAAACACATTATTCGCCAGCATCTTACACGGGCCGCACCAGGAAGTGTAACAGTCTACGAAAATCAGCTTTTTCTCCTTCTTCGCTTTTTTCACAATCTGCTTCCACACTTTGGTCTGCTCGAAATTGATACTGCGGTTTTGAGCCTCCGCACCAAACAGAATTCCGGCAACCAACATAACCAATAAAAATACTTTTTTCATAATCCTTTTTTATTTCAATGAGTATTCAAATATACAACATCAAATTTTAATTACATCCCCATCGCCGGCATAGCCACGCTTTTCTTAGCGCCACCATTCACCATCTCTTCCAGCTTGTCCATCAGTTTCTGTCCCCGCAGGTTCTTGCCCACTATACGGCCTTCCTGATCCAAGACCAAAATATAGGGAATTCCGGAGAACTGATACAGTTTCATCACATCCTTTCCGGCCTTGGGAGCCTGTACCTGTGCCCAAGGCATATTCTCATCCTTCATGGCTTTTCTCCAGGCATTGCCATCCTTGTCAATGGAAACACTCAGGAACTCGACCCCTTTCTCGTTATAAGCCTCGAAAGCCTCTTTCAGATGGGGAATTTCCTGACGGCAAGGTCCACACCAAGAAGCCCAGAAATCAAGCACTAAAATCTTGCCTTTAAAGTCCTGAGGTCCCAGGTTTTTATTTCCATCCGGAGTCGGATATGAAAACTCGGGAGCCACCTTACCTTCAGCCAAACGCTCTTTTTGAGCCTTCGCCTCAGCCATATCCGCTTTATATTTTTTCAACGGTGCATAATCCGGGTTCTTAGCTTCCAATTTAGCCAGCACCTGCTCTACCAATGCGGCATTCTCATTTCCGCGCAGCATCGGCAACACTGCCAGCACACTATTCCGGTCGGCATAATGCTCGGCAATATACTTGCTCCGGGCTCTGGACTCGTCGCCCAGCATGTCATAAAATTTCATGGAAGTTTCCTGCTTCGCCTGCATATCCAATCCCTCAATCCGATATACTCCCTGCGAAACACCGATCATCAGCTGATAGCCCCGGTAACTGTCCCAGTTCAACAAGTTCATCACCTCATTGTTAGGACCTCCGTTGATGTGTACATACGGCGGGTTTTTGATTTTAATCCGGGCCGTATCCATACCGCGGAAATTGATTTCCAAATCTTCATCTTCTGCCCAGAACTGCACGGACTGCCATTTCTGGCACTCTAACGTATACACACCGGGACGATCCACTTTCATGGTAAACTGGTAAGTCCCGTCAGCATTCACTTTACAGGAGTCGATAATGGTCTTGTCAAAACCGTTCCGTTCCACAATCTCCATGTTAAACTGATTGTCCGGAAACTGTACTTTACCCTTAATGGTAATCGTATCCTTTTTAGGAGCTGCACAGGATGCTACTAAAAGGCATCCGCCCAACACTGCATTTAAAACTCTTTTCATACTTTATTTCTACTTATTTTTCTTGATAATCCTGTTTCAAATCATTAGCCACTCTTTCAAAATAAACTTTAAACGACATCGGTCCTTCTTTCGATTTTGCCGCAGCATCATCCATCCATTTGGCCACCCTCAACCGCAAAGTCTGGTCTTTGCACAAACGGTTCACACGCAATCCCCAATTGTAAAGGATCACATCCCCCACAGAACCCGATTTCAATTTTACATCACCCAAGTCGACATAAGTTTCCCAGTCGCCCAATTTCTCCGCATTGTTCATCCGGGCATCGGAAATAATGTCTTCAACACCTTCTACATCCGTCTTTTTCAAACGCTTGCAATAACGGTTAAACCCTTTTTTGTCAAAAGTCGCCTCCTCTCCCTGACCGGTCACAAAGCGGTTCGCCCCGATGATATAAACCACGCGGATTTTGTTTTTTACCTCTTTCTCACCGATGACTTGGGCCAATTCATTGCGATGTTCATACACATAGGCAAACACATCCGAATCCACATCCTCAACATATTTGGCGAACAGGTCCCAATATTTCCGCTCACTCAATTTCGCCTTGTCCAAGGTAGCGAAATAATCCAGACAGACCTTTTCGGTCACTTCTCCCCGATTGGCCAAATCCAAGGCGCTCATATATGTTTCGATGAACTCCGGTTCCCGGTTTCCCGCTTTGTAGGCTTTCTCCAAAGAAGCCACCCCTTGGCCATCCAACGCCAAACCGGCCTGTTTCAATAGTTCTTCCGCAGGCATTCCGCCAACGATACAATGTTGTAACTCACCGTCTCCATTCAGGAAAAGAAGTGTCGGGAATGCGTTCACGCCATATTGTTTTTTCAAGGCCGGTCCCTCACCTTTTTCCATATCCACCTTAGCATTCACAAACTTTTCATTAAAGAAAGCAGCCACATCGGGATCGGTAAAGACCTCCTTCGCCAACATCTTGCACGGCCCGCACCAAGAAGTATAACAATCCATAAAAATCAGTTTATTTTCCTTCTTAGCCTGTTCCAGCACCTCTTGCCAAGTCCCTTTGAAAAAGGCGATACCTTCTGCTTTCTTCAATGCCTCCTCTCCATAACCGATGAAAGCATCTGCTTCCGTATAGCCCCCTGCCAAATGAACCAACTTACCGTTACCGTTCAAGAACAGGAAAGCCGGATAGCCACGTACCGCATATTTCTCCGCCAGCTCTTTTTCTTTACCGAAATCAATTTTTAAGTTAATGAAATGCTCGTTGTAGAAATCAGCTACTTTGTCCAAGGTAAACACATTCTTTCCCATCATCACGCACGGCTGGCACCAAGCGGTATAAGCGTCAATGAAAACCAATTTATTCTCTTTCTTGGCTTTTTCCAATGCCTCTTTCAAACCCATCTCCTCAAAAACAATGGAGCGTTTATTGTTCCTTTTCACCTCAGCCTGCTCCCAAGCCTTTTTCCCTCTTTCCAAGAAAAGTTCCGGATTTTTAGGCAACAGAAACGGACTGACCGTACCCAAAATATCACCGTTCGGCATGAAGAAAGCGTAAGTAGGATACATATTCATCACTAATTTCGGAGCAAAAGCCTTGCCCTCTTCGGTAGCCATATCGATACGGATGGCCACCACATGCTGTTTGCAAAACTCCAGGTTGGCAGGCACTTTCTGCCATACAGCCTCTTCTTTATCTTTTTGTTTCTGCGCCTCTGCCGTAGCGGGTTTCCGCATGGCATCCACCAAAATAATCTTATTCTCTTTCTGCGCCAACTCCGCTGCTTGCTCCCATGTCAAACTACAGAACATAGACTTCTTTTGAGCTGTCGCTGAAAAAGTATTAAATAAAACAATCAATAAAACGTACAATACAATGCCACTATTTCTCATAACTCAATTATAAAAAGGAATTAGCTGAATAGAATATTTACTCAACCAATCCCTTTAACTTTAATTTTTATAATACATGTCTTTGATGATTCCAAATCCGGTATATTCCTGTGATTTTCCCGATGACAAACCAGACATTTCATTGAATATCACTTTATACACTTTCCCTTCGTTACCCTTTTGGGTCGCCACAAACAACACCTTCCCATTCAACACTTTATCAGAGGAATTACTATACAATTTCATTTGTACAATTTTCTCTCCAGATCCAGCAGAAAAGAATTCCGAAGCAGTCTCTCCGCCAAAACGCCAACTATATATTTTAGAATCTGTCGCATAAAACATATAATTACCTCGTATTCCAAAAGTATAATGAACTGCATGAGATATCTCCGGCAGGTGCCCCAAATCAAGCAGAGCAACAGGTACCGGTTCACTCATTGCTAGATTTACACGAAACATGGATAAATCACCGGTTTCATTTTTCATAATTAAACAAGTCTCACCGTCCTTACCTTCGCCCATGTATACATATTTTAAACTCGGATCAATAGCACCAACATCAAAAATACCTGTTGAAATAGGAGCAAAAAGATTTCCCCATTTATCAACCGTCAAAAAACGATTATTCTCCATATCAAATAATACCGCATTATTATCTCCAGCTATTTGAATTGGAACTATAGCAGGGGCAGCTTTATATTTTAACGACTCTGAAATATCCTTAAATTTAGACCATCCATACGCACGATATCCAATTGCATAAATTATGTGATTATTCACCAGCACCTCTGTATTATATCCCCTAGGAATATAGTTTGCTGCTTGAGGATTAACAACATCCAAAGTAACATTAAATAAATCAGCGTAACTCATCTTTGGACGCTCCATGTAAGTAGAAGCGTTCATAATATAAGCACCATCATCCGAATAAACGTATAAATTGGGCTGTTGTGGACATAAGCCTATAAAACGACTATTCCGCATCTTCTTGCCGCCATTATTTACAGAAAAATAATTAGCTACAATACGCCCATCCCCACCTTCCACAATGTCAGCATCACGAATAATATGAATATCCCCGTTACCGGAAACATCTTCATCCAATACAATCCAACCATTAACAGCAGAAATTATAAATTCGAACTTTTGTTCCGTTAATGCTCCTGTTTTCTTATTTCGTACTTTATATATCAACCAATAGTCTCTCGGCGAATCTACAATTTGATAGTCTAAATTTTGCGTCATAGCCAACGTATCTGCCTGCTCATAATGGTATGTCGTTCCTTGGGGATCCTGAGGAAAACGAAACCATATAAATTCATAATCAGCTGCTGTAGTACCAGCTAAAAATTCTACTTCTGGTATCAATGAAATTTTTTCATTTTCCAAACAAACAAACTTATTACCATGGTCTGTCACTCCCGGAATTGATTTTATCACCGCTTCACCTATTTCTTTATACTCATAATTTCCTTCGTCATCAAAACAAGAAGTAAATACTCCAATTGACAGTAATAAAAAACACAATTGTATATACCTAAATATTCTCATAACTAATCTATTTACATATTAATAACCAGTCCCGAATTTCATGGTTTTACCATCATCATCTAAACGAGGATTGTCTGCCAAGATACTATTCAATCTATTTGCCAATTCCATATATCCCAAATATCCATAAGCTCCCGCATAATCTGATATATCAATAACTCCTAATTGTTCAAATACAAAAGCATACTTAGCTTGCGTACATTTTCCCAAAGCATACCCAGCAGCCCAACCGGTGTTATCAACCCATTGGGTCGGAAAACCAATCATCAATTTCACTAACAACTCATCATACACACCTCCGACAAAATCGCCACCTTCAGCAATCACCAAGTCGCACATCAATGGTTCTTCGGTCAATCCTTCCCGATACACTTTACACTCAATCACCGTATCCAAACGGCCAGCCTCCATAGTTACCTGCATAGGAAGATCAAAATTAGTTCCCTGTACTGCCGTATGTTCCTTTCCGAAACCAAATTTTATCACTCGATCAACATCCGCAACCTCTCCCTGAACAGCCAATTTAATCTTAAATGTTTTCTCTTGATCGGTCTCTCCTTTCACGAAAGTACCATCACCATTGCTTAGAGTCATATTAATAGCAACAGCACCTTCATAAAAACCGACTTTATCTTCTTGACAAGCTGTAAATAAACATACCAAGAATACACTTAATAAACTTATTTGTAATTTTTTCATAACTATCCTCCATTATTTTATTGACGTTGGCCCAAATCGATCTCATCATCCGGCATCGGAAGTACATAAGCCGCGTTGGCAGTGGCAATCATTTTGGTATTTATTCGTTTGTGATAGAAAAACACTTGGCCTTCGCCTATCAATTCACGATAATACTCCATTTCCAATTCTTTCTGCAATTCTTCTTTTGAAAGATTAGAAAGTCCTGGCAACCCCCGATATGCACGCAACATATTCAAGGTAGTAATTGCCTCTCCAATATTGGAATCTTTCAGTGCTTCGGTCGCAATATAGTACATTTCGGCAATCCGAATACCAGGCATCCTATCCCGTTTAGGTCTCACCAAACCCTGACTAGACACATAAACAGATTCTAATTGCCAAAACTTTGTCAATACATTAGCCGAACCACTGTAAATTTCATACAAAGCATTACGATAATCATCCGGTTCATATAATTCCGCTGGAAGTATACGGCTAATCAAAGGTATTGATGTTTCGCGAAAATAACCTTTAATATACTCTCCCAACTTGTTTGTATTAAATGCAAACAAATGCTCTGTTGAGAACGTCCGGTCACGAAGTTCTATTGTCGTCGTTGTAATATCTTCAGTCTTCACCCAAGGAAACAAATCACTGTTTTGTTGAGCTAAAATTACCTCATTCGCAGCATCATAAGCATCCTTTGTATTCCCTGCATACAAACAGATTCTTGCTTTCAATCCTACTGCCGCATAATAATTCAAATGGAAATTCCGGTTTGCCAAATACCCGTTATCCATTCCCGTTATATCTTTACCGGTAAGGATGGGATCTTCTTTCAACAATGCTATCGCAGCATTCACATCTTCCAAAGCATATTCCACAAATTTCGCAGGAGTTAACTGAGGCGCAATTGCAGGACGAGCTTCTTTCACATAAGGGATTGCCGGTTTTGCTTCTGAACTAAAATCATAAGGTGCAAACAAACGCAACAAATCAAAATGAATATAAGCACGCATAGCCAAAGCCTCTCCACGTACTACTGCGTAGTAATCCCCTAACACTTCTTTTTTTAACTCTGTATATTCTATTAAGGTATTGACATTAGCTACACTCTCATACATTTTATTCCACGCCTGGTCAATTAAAACTTTCGATGCAGACTGTTCATAATTGTAATTTTGCAAATAACTATAAGCTGTATAAGAATTATCTAATGTCGCTCCTTTTCCCCACTCTTGCCCCAATACTCCCGCCATACCATAAGTCAATTCCCTACCATATAATTCCGGTTGACACAATCCGATATAACAACCTGCCAAAGCAGATTTAAAACCATCCAGCGTCGCAAACAAACTAGCAGCTTCTTCTTCTGTCTTAGGTTTGACATCTAACCAATCATTACAAGAAGTCAATCCCGACAAGGATACGATTGTTAAAAAAACGACCCCTATTCTATATATTTTTTTCTTTATCATCTCTATATCTTTTAAATACTATTCATACCAAACTATCAGAATGTTGCTTGCAAAGAGAAAGAACATGACCGAGCAAAAGGATATTCAATACCTCTTTCCGCTTTCACCGTAGCCGCTCTGAAAACATCATTCATGTAAAATTGAATCTTTAATCTTTCAATACCGCTTTTTTTCAAAAAATCACAAAAACGGAAATCATATCCCACATTCAATGAAGTCATCTTCAATTCTTTCAAGTCCTGCACAAAACGAGAGGTTGGACGTGTCAATGGATCATAAGGACTAAACTTCCTAAAACGAGCAGCCTGTCCCGGTTCGTTCCAACGATCAGTCAACATACGTTTATCCACATTGTATTGGATATCAACATTTTCCACTTTATTAACCAAAGTCTGATTATAATATTGTCCTCCTACTTTGTAGAAGAATGACGTATTTACACTGAAACCCTTCCATTCAAAATTGAATCCGAAAGTTCCGCTTAATTTCGGCTGTTCATCTCCGACAACCACTTGGTTTTCTGCACGCCATCCGTATACCATCTTTCCTTTGGGATCCAAAAATACTTCTTTACCCGTTGCCGGATCGATGCCTAACGAACGTACTGCCCAAATAGCATCCATGGATTGTCCTTCCGCATAACGGACTGACGGTTTCGTAATGGCTGAATTCTCTTCCAAATTCGGATTACCCCCCCCACCACCTGTTTTATCTGCATCTCTGTCCTTATTCATCAAAGACAAAGCATCTGATATCTTGGTAATCCGGTTTTTATTATGCATACCTGATGTGAACACGGAAAAATACAAATCACGTTCCGCATCTCTAACGATACGGTAATTCACCTTGAATTCCACACCTTTATTCTTAGTTTCTCCCAAGTTTTCCGTGTAACTACGAAAACCTGCAGATGGAGGTAAAGATACCGGTGTCAACAAATTCTGCGTTTTTTTGATATAACAATCAAAGGTAACATCCAAAGCATCCATCAAAGTAATATCCACACCAATGTTATTATCTTGTGTTTTTTGCCATTGCAAATCCGGATTAGCCAATCCCATCAAATAAGAACCAATAATATTATCATAATTCTCATTATAGTATTTATAAGAAGCTATTGCTTGATAAGAATTGAAGTTCTGCGAACCGGAATATCCTGTTGATGCCCGGAAACGCAACTGGTTCAATACCGTAACATTTTCCATAAAATGTTCCTTATGTAAATTCCAACCGATACCAGCAGACCAGAAATGTCCCCAACGTTTGTCACTACCGAACAAGGAAGATGCATTAGCCCGATAAGTCGCATCCAACAAATAACGGTTGTCAAACGAATAGTTCATAGACAATAAGACACTCATTTCACGCGCCAAAGACTCACTTCCAGAAGGTGCTCCTTCCAAATACTCTTTAGCATGTGTAATGTAATCCATCTTGTCGTTTGCAAAACCACGAGCACCGAATGTTACCGTATTATATTTACGTTCGCTGGCACTCCACTGGGCATTGGCAAAAATAACATTTCTGCCAAACTCCTTGGAGTAATTAGCTGAAATATCCGTATTGTACTCAAAACGCTTACCATTACTCATCGTGTACTCTCCCCGCTTAAAATAATCCTCTGAATCCTGAGAAATATCCTTAAATTTAGTGTGGTCACGAGGATAAAAAACCTCAGAATCATCTTTCTGTGAAATCAAGCCCAATCGTCCTTTAAATCGCATTCCCGAAAAAGCCTCCCACTCTATATAAAAATTATTCGTGAAGTCAAAGTAAGAAGATTGATTCTTTGTATTTATACTTGCATTCGCTAAAGGATTATAAATAGGTTTTGTACCTTGAAAATTTGCTTTTTCATAATTACTCAATACCTCTTTGACAGAGCCATCTTCATTATAAGCCCGCCAATAAGGATTCAAACGGGCATATTCTGAGAATGTTCCGTAGGGTGATTCTTTCGATTTATTAAAAGTCACTGAAAGTTGTTCTGTAAAAAGGAGTGATTTGTATCGATATGATAAATTAAAACCGGCAGAAATTACTTCACGACTAGAACCTTTCATGACACCAGCCACATTATTATATTGAAAATCGATCCCATAACGAACCACATCATCTCCTCCTTCGAACATCAAAGAATGTTTATGCCCTACACCTACTCGCAACGGCTTATCCAACCAATAAGTATTCACACCCCTCAATACTTCCTTATATAATGCCTCATACTTTTCATCATACATTTGCTGTGTATAGGGATGTCCAAATTGATCCGTATAGATGCCTGCTCGTTTTTCTATTTCCAACTTCTCCGCAGCATCCGCCAAATTATAGCTGGAAAGATCAGGCATCTGAAGATTCAGGTTTCCGGTATAAGAAACCCTCATTTTCCCTTTTTCCGGTGCTAAAGTTTCAATCACAACCACCCCATTCGCACCTTTGGAACCATACAATGCCTTGGCCGTAGCATCTTTTAACAAAGTGATAGAAGCCACCCGGTTCATATCCATATCCATTACTTTTTCAATGCTTTGTTCAAAACCATCTACAATAAACAATGGCTGGTTCGGGTTAGTTTGATACTTGTCTTTCATATCCGTAAAACTGGACGCCCCTCGCATTTGAATCTCCGGCATGCGGTTAGGATCGGAACCGAAATCATTACTCTCGATGACTTGGAAAGAAGGATCTATATTCTTCAACGATTGCAGGATGTTCTGATTGCCTACCCGCTGCAATTCTTCTTTCTTTATCGTAGTTACAGCACCGGTGTAGCTGTCCGCTTTACGGGTAAACATACCGGTCACTACCACCTCTTCCATCTCCGAAGTCTGAGGCTCCAAATAAATCGTAACGGAATTATCCGCTCTTAAAGTGACGAATTGGGAGGCATAACCGATAAAGGTGATTTCCAATTCCTTGTTATCTTCCAATACAGTCAGCTTGAAAGCCCCGTCGATATCGGCAGCCGTACCGATGGTAGTTCCTTTGATTTTGACGGTTGCTCCAGGCAACGGTTCTTTCGTGTTTTTATCCAACACTTTACCGGTAATCACCCGACTTTTCTGTTGAGGCGCACTCTGTTCCCCTTTGCGAATCACCACATGGTTATTCACAATGCTGTAGTTTATTCCTTTACCTTTCAGGCAATAGTCCAAAATATTGCCGATCTCTTCATTCGTAAAATCCACATCCAATGTGCCTAACTGCTCCACATCCCGCGTGTTGTACACAAAGGCCAAATCCGTCCGTTTTTCGATCTCTACAAACAGCTGTTTCACGCTGATATTGTCCATCTTTATACTTAAACGAGTCCGCTGAGAAAATCCGTTTGCCTGTATCTGCAAACAGAAAAATGTTAAAATTAGAGAAAGTTTAGTCATAAGGCATAATTTTCTCACTTTTTCTCTTGAGTAACAAATACCCTTAAGCTTTTTTTTCATACATTTGAAATTTAGTTAATAATTGGTTTTTCAATTATGCTTAAAAGAAGGAACCGCACACGGCCAAATGGACGGTTCCTCTTTTTTATTTAGCCACCACAGTCACATTCTTTCCCTGGATTGCAAAATCCAGTCGCCCCGTTCTTTTCAGTATATCAAAAATATCTTCCACCCGATCAAATTTCCGGAGTTTCGCCGTCAAGGTCATCCGTCTCGATTCCTCCGACCGGCAGTCGTATGTAAAATCATACCAACGGGACAATTCCTTCATGATATCATCCAGGGTTTTCTCCCGATAAATAAAATAACCATCCTTCCAGGCAGTATAAAGATCCGTATCCACCTCCCGAACCCGAATTCCATCCGCCTCTATGACAGCCTGTTGTCCCGGCGTCAGATCACATTCCCGTCCTGCATCATGAATCCGGACAGCACCTTTCACCAAAGTAGTTGCCACGACCTCATCCTGATAATTCCGGACATTGAACTCTGTCCCTAATACAGTGATCCGGGAATCTCCAACACAAACGACAAAAGGCTTGCCCGCCTGTTTGGATACCGAAAAATAAGCCTCTCCTTTCAAGTGTACTTCCCGCTCATGTTCCGGGAAATGTACAGGATAATGCAATTCAGACTCCGCATTCAACCATACTTTTGTTCCGTCTGCCAATACCACAGCATATTCTCCGCCCCGTGGAGTAATCAAACGGTTATATTCTCCGGCTGTTTCTTTTGCATGCTTTTCTCCGTATACCAGTGTATTCCCTTCTTTTTTCACTGTCGTATTTCCAGCCAACAAGGTCTCTTCCGCTTCATCTCCCAATACCACTTTTTCATCGGAGCCCAACACCAGAATGGCTTTTTTCCCTCCGGGCTCGATATTTCCTTCCACAACATACGCCCGATTTTTGTCCTGATCACGACGCATAAAAACATAACCGACAGCAATCATCAATACCACCAAAGCAGCATATCCGGCTATCCGGGTCCATAAAAACAAGTGTTTGACCGGCATTCGGTGAAACAAACGACGTTCTACTTTCTTCCAAGCCTCCCCGGTCTGGTAACGCTGTACACATCCGGCTTGTATCCAATCTTGTCTGTATGCATGAAATAGAAGAAAATGCTGCTCTGATTCTTCCAGCCATTTTTGCAGGACCAACAACTCCTCTTCAGAAGCTGTACCTTCCAGAGAACTGATGATCAAGTGTTGTATATCGGTTTCGTTATCTTTAAAATTGTCCATAAATACTGAAATTTGTATCTAAGACAACTCTATTTTTAAAACTACTTACAGATTTTTGAAAAAATATGACTTTTTCAGTTAAAACAGTGACAACGGTCAGGCTTACCCCCTTCATCTCACGGCAGAGCTAACCGACAAAGAAAATACAAGTGGAAATTTGCAGCAATAGAAAGCTGGACTATCCGGATTATTTCCAGGAAGAATGATCTTTCTCAAATCAAGACTAGTCTGCAATTCAGTGATAACGTCAGTCGGAGGTGTTCGTGTTCGGGGACCATTGGA
>OGTL01002625.1_pt1 | contig 13156 bp, 10 predicted proteins | sample 1553601 | NCBI WGS metagenome assembly OGTL01 (sample SAMEA2580112, study PRJEB22360) | human gut metagenome | biome: human gut; feature: human-associated habitat; material: faeces | place: Denmark | collected 2008/2010 | reverse complement strand
TACCGCCGACGCCGTATCGTGACCAGCCACGGCGATTACCGGGATTTCCCCGATTCCTGTCTTACGGGCGATCGACTCGCTCAACCGCCCGATCAACGTCCCCGGCATCACCACCGGACACATCAAAGTAGGAGATACACCCACGGCCTCCAAGAGCTTGTAATCGAATTTATGGGTTTCCGGGTTCAATAATTGAGACGTGGAAGCGATCGTATATTCACATACCATACGCTCCGTCAACATATAAGCCAAAAGGTCCGGTATGAATAATATCTTTTCCGCCACTTCCTGCGGTATAAACGAGTCTTGCCCCGCCCTGAAAAGCTGGAACAAGCTATTAAACGGCATCACTTGAATACCTGTCCGCTTATAGACCTCTTCCTTGGGAATCCGTTTGAAAAAGTCCTCGGGAGCGCCGTCCGTATAAGGATCTCGGTAAGCACGAGGTAAGCCCAATAAAGAGCCATCCAAAGCCACATACCCAAAATCCACCCCCCATGTATCTATTCCGATCGAGTGCAACCGGATTCTTTGCCGGGCGCATATCGTCAAGCTTTCTATAAGAGAAGTATAAAGATGATAGATATCCCAATAAAACCGTCCGTGTAATTCCACCATCGGATTCGGGAACCGATGGATCTCTTTCATTTCAAATTTGGCATCCTTTAAGGTCCCGAGCACGGCCCGTCCACTGGTAGCCCCTATATCAAAGGCTAGAAAATTATATTCCTTCATGGCTTAACAAAGTTATTTGTTTGACGAAAGCAAAAGTAGAAGCATTATTGCTATATTTGCTTACGAAAATGATTTTAAACCTTTCAAATCTGACATGAACGAACTGCGGAATGATTTACTACGTTACTTGACGATCAGCGCTACGGATGAGGAATGGGGAATCGTCGTCACGACGGTCGGATATCAATTCATCCCGCCGGGTTGCGCCTATCCACTTTCCCGGCATCCGGAGAAGTATAATTTCAAGCCTCAGACCGGGCGCATCCTGAATGAGTATCAATTGGTATATATAACGAAAGGTAGCGGGTACTTTTCCTCCCAGTCTTGTAAATCGCAAAAGATAAACGCAGGGACGATGATCCTCCTTTTCCCCGGGGAATGGCATAGTTATTATCCGGACCGGGAAACGGGATGGGATGAGTATTGGGTAGGTTTCCGGGGCATTCATATCGATAACGTGTGGAGAAGAAATTCTTTACCAAGGAAGAGCCGCTACACCGGATCGGGCTGAGCGCTACGATCGTCGGACTTTATGAGGATATACTGAAGTTCGCCTCGGAGGAGAAATCCGGTTACCAACAGATGATCTCCAGTATCGTGCTTCATATATTAGGCTCCGTATATTATAAGGAAAAGAACAACTCCTTCACGAACACCTATGTCGTAGATAAAATCAACGAGGCACGTATATTAATGAAGGAGAACATCGAGGACCCATTAAGTCCGGAAGAGATCGCTGCCCGTCTTGGTTTAGGTTATTCATGGTTTCGCCGGATGTTTAAGGAATACACCGGCGTCTCCCCCGCCCAATATCAATTACAACAGAAGCTCCTTCGTGCGAAAGAGCTTCTGACTAGCACCCCTTTGACGATCTCCGAGATCGCCTATAGCCTACATTTCGAGAATGCCGGCCAATTCTCCACATTCTTCAAGAAGAAAGAAGGGGTCACGCCCTCGGAGTTCAGGGATCGGACACATTGAGCTGGAGTGAACCGCTCAATAAGGTTTATAAGGCGTACGCATGACATTCCATGTTTTTGGTAGCCACACTCTATAACGTTCTGCCTGATTCCACGTATTACCAGCTGATGCGAAATCGCACAGATGAATCGGGCGAGCCTTGCCGTTTCCTTCCAAATCCGTTCCTAAAACCATAGGAACGGTAAAAGCCATCCAAGCGAAATCGGGGGCTTGTACCGGAGTTAATTCCACATAACCATCCTTGCTGACGATCACGGAAGCCTCATCCACATCTCCATCCTTAAAGCGGCTATCTCTAGCCAGCACCAAAGGGCCTCTTACGATCGCTTGAGCCTCGTTCAGCTCCACCAAGCGAGCCCGCATATCCAACTCCACCGTAATTTCATCCCCTTTCTCCCAAGTCCTATGAATCGGTAGGTATGCTCCAGCCAACAGATCCGTTAAAGGCTCACCATTGACAGACACCACAGTTCGCTCACTCCACGCCGGGATACGCAAGGCGATCGTAAAATCACTCGTCTTCTCCGGTTCCACCACAATCCGGACTTGCCCATCTATCGGGTAGTCCGTCTCCTGCGTCATCGACACCCTCGTCTTTTTATCCAACTCTACCTCCACGCTCGAAGCCGCATATAGGTTGACATCGATACGTCTGCCGTTTACCTGATAAGCGAACCGCGGAATCATCGCGAAAGCACGAGGTCCATTCGCATTGCAACAATTGATATGCATACCGCATTGCTCCTCTCCTTCATGCCGCCAGCCCTCCAACGGACTGTATTTCGCTATTTGTGAGGCATCCGCTTTCAGCGAGGCTAGTAAAGCGTTATACATAGCCTTCTCGATCTGGTCCGCATATAAGGAATTTCCGGTTAGTCCAAGCATCCTGTCGCAAATCTGCATCCACGTGAACGTCACACAAGTCTCCATCGTATGATAAGTAGGATAGGTCTGTAACGCCTTGCCTCCATACCAGCACTCGAATGCACTACCAGAACCGGCCACATTGATTTCCTCATTGATTATATGATTCATCGTTTTCTCCACCACAGATAAATATAATGGATTCTTAGTGACCTTGTAAAGTTCCAACAAGCCCTCATAACAAGACATCATCTCATATGCTTTTTGTCCATTCTCCGGAGAGAACCAAACCTTTGGATGTGGGAAACGTCCGGCGACAGGAATATCCGCAATCGCCTTACTAATCAATCGAGGGCCTTCCGGAGTCTCCCATTGCTTTACGATGTACTTGGCAAAATCCAGATATTTATCTTGCCGGGTACGATTATACAGATACATCACCGGCTCAAGTACCGAAGAGCTTGGCATTCCTATATAATTACCGGTCGTCACGATATTCACTTTTCCGGGTCCCACCTGCGTCATCAAATGGTCGATCACCCGGCAGGCGGCATCCAAAGCTTTTCGATCCCCGGATAAGTCATAATAAGCGATCAAACCTAAAGCCGTGTATTTTCGCCCCCATATATCCCACTGGTTCAACTGCGCTTCCTCGGAATAGTTACCGATATATCCATTCGGCAATTGGGTTTCCATCAACAACTCCGCTCCATTCTTAATAATCTTGTACAACTCAGGATCTTTATCATAACGGTATGAGGCGATCGCCCCTTGTATCCATTTTCCCCAAAATTCCGATTGCCAGCGCGAGGTCTCTTCCTTATGCCGGAAAGGTTCCACCAAATGATCCACATCTTGAGCTTTCACTCGATACTCGATACAAGCGTCGATCCGTTGCCCCAAATAACCGGATATCCTCAAGTGACGTACAGGATCAGTGTTTCTTACTTGCGCATTCATACAACAAACACAAAAACAAAAGAATAGACACGACATGCCTTTTGTTAATACGGATATACTCATAAACACAATTCTTAAGGTTAATAAATGTGATAAAGATAGCACATTCCACTTGTTCGGAACTTTCAGAATTGACAAAATAAATATGAATATTGACACACAAATCGTATCTTAAAATAAAATATCTATTATTTTTCCCCTGATATATTTTGTATGAATCCCAGTAAATACATATTTTTACTTCAAAAAAATTTAAGTTATGAGGGTCATTTATCTTTTACTATCTTTTATGCTTTGTTTCTACCCTGTCACACAGGCGCAAAACACGACGAATCAATTTATGACACAGGCACAAAGCAGCCTGGAAAAAAAAGACTACACCAAAGCTCGTTATCTTTTTTTACAAGCTTACAAGAGCTTATCCCAAAAAGGTGATTACAAACAGGCGATCGATGCCGGTACGCAGGCGGCTTATCTATATTATCGCGAGAATTATTACCAAGAGGCATTCGATCTTTGCCGCCAGATGAACCAATTCATCTTAACCGAGGAACAGAAGTTGCAGAAATCGCTCTATGAGCAACGCTTCCAAGTAACGAAAGAGCGGTTGGAAATGTATATTAAGCTAAAGAACGCCGCCCAAGCGCAAGTTCAACTCAATACATTAGATAATCTGGCCAGCCAAGCGGGCGATGAGAAGTTATCGAACAATTTATTATATACCCAAGCAGGTTATTATTATACGTTCGGGCAAAACGAGCAGGGGGATGCTGCTTTCCAGAAACTGATCAACCAGTATAAGGAGAAAAAAGAATATGAGAAGGTGAACGATTGCTACCGGAACCTGATCTCTATCGCTCGTAAGGCAAACAACGCCCCACTGATGGAACGTACCTACGACAAATACATCGTATGGACGGATTCCGTAAAAGCTCTTACGGCAGAGGATAAACTAGGGGCATTACAACAAAAATACGATCAGAGCCTACAGACAATACAGGAGAAAGACGATAAATTGTCTGTTAAGCAATATATGATTGTCGGACTTATCACATTCGTGGTAATCCTGATAGCCGCCTTGCTTTTCTTGGGATTCCTTCTATTACGCTTTATTGTGCTGAACAAGAAATTAAAGAAAATCATCCAGACGACAAACGAGCATAGCGAACAACAAGCCCAATTCATCCAAAACATATCGGTTCAGATGGAGCCTACCTTGAACAAGCTTAGCGCATCCGCCAAAGAATTACAGGCGGTAGCTCCGAAGCAGGCCGAGGATGTATGGACACGGGTAGAGGCTTTGAAACAGTTTACGGTTCATATCCAAGAGCTTTCCTCCTTGGAGAATACGTTGATGGAACCATATGAGGTTAGTTCTTTTAATGTAGGAAACTTCAGTAAGAAAATCGTGGAGAAGGTTAAAGGGGATATTCAACCGGAGGTCAATCTCGTAACAGACGTGCCCCAATTGGAGATTAAGACGAACGCCGAGCATCTGGAACAAGTCTTATTGCATTTGTTAAAGAATGCCGCATTATATACTTCCAGCGGTAACATCCGTCTGGAATTTAAACGGAAAGGCGCTCATGTTTGCCAATTTATCATTACCGATAATGGTACAGGCATACCGGATGATCTAAAAGAGAACTTATTCAAGCCATTCAATGAGGCGAAGGATCTAGCGCAAGGCGATGGTTTGGGATTACCCATCTGCGCACTGATGGTTAGTAAATTAAACGGAACCCTATCTATCGATAAGGAATATAAGAAGGGATGCCGGTTCGTCTTGGTATTGCAGATATAAAATAGACTCACCGTGTTTGTCTTTTTACCGCGATACGGATGCAGTGACGCTGCAATCCAGGTTGCAGTAACACTGCATCCACATCGCGGTATCACTGCAACCCGGGTTGCAGTAGCTTATTCCGGCAAATGCTTCCGTAAGAACTCAATCCAGTTACCAGAGGCGATACGGTTGATAGCATCGTCCGTAAAGCCACGGTATTGAAGGATCGGGAATATCTTTTGGAGATCGGCGATCGTTACTAGGTCATACGGGCATTGCTCCGTACCGAAAGCACCATCCAGATCACTGCCGATAGCCACATGGTTCGCGTTTCCGGCCAATTGGCAGACATGATCGATATTGTTCGCCATAATCTCCATTCCACAGTTCATGCCTCTTGGAGTAGACTCGCCTCGCACCCAGTTCGGTACCATCATCCAAGCGTCTAGGGCGATACCGATCACGGCGCCACGCTCTATCAACGCCTTGATCATCTCGTCGCTAAACTGGCGGTTGTGATCTACGAAGGCCCGACAGTTGTTATGGCTCGCCCAAATCGGTCCCTTATACAAATCCAATGCATCCCAGAAAGCCTCATCACATAAATGGGTCACGTCAAGAATCATACCCAAGCGATCCATGGTACGCAACAACTCTTTCCCCATGGCATTCAGATGACCGGTAGAATCCGTACCGTTGGCATATCTTCCGGGGCCGTAATGTGCCGGGCCAACCGCCCTCAAGCCATAAGCATACGCCCTTTCCATATGATTCACCGTGATGAACGAGTCGGCTCCCTCGATACTTAATACATAACCGATCGGCTTCTTGTCGGCGGGTTCACCGTCTTTCCAAAGAGCCAGATGCGTATCCAAGGCCTTCTTATCCCGGATCATGACCATCTGGCCCTCCTCTTCCATCGCCTTATACCAAGCAAGTTGGCCTTGGGTCTGCGCCCAAGCTTGTTCCGGGGAATGCCAACCGGGAAGTGGATTATCCGGCCCTACATAGCGACCGATCTGGGTGGCGACTACTAACCCGACGTTTCCTTTACGCAGTTCCTCAAACGATATAGTGGCGTTTCCACGGTCGGGCTTATCGGTCATACCGATTTCTCTCCGGTTTATTTCCTTTAGGGGTTGACGCAAATCCCGGTTCCACTCCAAAGCGTTCATGCTAAGGTCGAGATGGGCGTCGATAATAAATGGCTTATTCATTTTATTAATTGAGAGTTGATAATTGATAATTGAAAATTTGATTACCGTTAATAGGTGATGCGACGTGAACGGGCAATGATAGGCCATTCGCCGATCGCCTCACGATCCCGGATCACATAAGCCTTGTCGTATAAAGCGACCGTAGGACAAATATGAACGGGAATGCCATAGAATACGGAACCTAATGGATAGAGCCGACTGTCCGGGACTTCCAAGACCAGATGCTCCTCACTCTGGGAGATAGGTTTCGCCTCCGGATGGTTCAAGAAAAACACACGGGGCAAAGGACTTTCCGAGGCTACCGCCTTGTAACCAAGATCTACACAAACATGATGCTCATCCAGCACGGAAATGACCCGAGTTATCAATAAGGCAGCTACCTTGAACGGCATATCCGGATAAGCGTTTCCATACCCCCAATCCCAGAACACAAACGTGCCGGGACTGCATTCGCAATCCTTCCGCTTCGCGTACATCGGGAATGTAGGAGTACCTCCCATCACCTTTACCAATGGATAGGCAAACTTGCGGGATATCTCCCGGAACACACGTTCGGTCAAGGCGTATGCGGCATCCGCGCCTTGGCAACGTACCGATAGCTCCGCGTCATGTATATGTCCGTCGTAGCCATGCAACCCGATAATCTGCAGAGACTTCAGCGGCAGGATGGCATCCACCAGCGCCTCCGCTCTCTCCGGGAGGACTCCGGTACGATTCATTCCCACGTTCAGATCGATAAAGACATCCAAGGTGATATTCCCGGCCTCGCAAAGAGCCGAGATCGCACGGGCATTCTCCGCTTGATCTACCAAGCAGGAGTAATGGGTGGCGGGATATGCCTTTATCAAATCTAATAAGCGGGAAATCTTCGGGCCTACCGGCTGATAGGCTAATAATACATCGGGGGCATTAATATGCCCTAGCATCTCGGCCTCGGCAATCGTAGCGCACTTGAACTTCCGGATTCCGGCATCCAGCAGCATGCGGGATACCTCAGCCGCCTTATTCGTCTTCACGTGCGGACGAAGCCGGTTCGTATCGCCTATGATCCTCTTGGCCAACTCGATATTGCCGGAAATACGATCCGGATAGAACGCCAAGGCTGGCGAGTCTATCCGGTCTACATTACTTATGACGTACCAATCGTCCATGGCTTATTCGTATAATTCGAACAAAGCCTCTATCTCTACAGGAATATTATCGGGAAGAGAACCGAATCCTACGGCGCTACGGGTACCTACACCGTTATCCGGCCCCCATACGGCGGCGAACAACTCGCTACAGCCATTGATCACATAAGGATGCTTTCCGAAATCGGGCGTACAATTTACCATACCCAATACCTTGATCACTCTCTTTATCTTGTTGAAGCTACCAAGGTTCGCCTGGATGGTCGCCAACATGGTAAGTCCTACTTGCTGGGCGGCGAATTTGCCTTCATCCATCGTCAAGTCCTTACCGATACGTCCGATGATCAAGGACTTATCATTCCGCACAGGCCCGTGACCGGAAAGATACAGGTATTTGCCATCTATCACACAAGGCTTGTAAACTCCGGCCGGAGCCGGTGCGGGAGGTAAGGTCAACCCTAATTTCTCAAAATTCTCATCTGCGTTAATCATGCTCATAATTTCTTTCATTTATATGTTAGTAAAAAAATATATTGGTCTATTTCCTGACTCTTTCCGTTACCGGTTGATTCGTGGCGACAGAGATTCCTTGTAGCTCTACATACTCGACGCTTAAAGGATTCTTGGAGCTGGCTTTAACGTAGAGGGATTGGAGAATCGCCTGTTGGTTGTTGATCGTTATGTAGCATACATAGCGGGAATCACGTTTGGTAATCGTCAACTGGCGGGAGGGATAAGCGGTCAATGAGCATACACAAGCATTATCACTCGCCGAGATCAGTTTATACCCATAAGCCATTTTCCGTTGGATATAGCTCAAGCCATTGGTTTCCCCCGGATGCTTTTCCCGATTGACCCAATAAACGTTCAAGGGATCATGTGTATCCAGCTTACCATCCCTCAGATTCACATCGTAACAAACCAAGTTCTTATTCACGCTTCGTGCTATATGAAAAAGCCTCCCGACCGTTGGATAAGTACCTTCCTCCGGGTCCGCCGCAAACGAGGCGACGAAAGGGAAAAGCATAATAACGATACTAAGCAGCCATCTCTTTCTCATTGCTCAATCATTCTTTTATTATACAATCATATTTAAGATCATTACCCCGATCAATCCTACGACCGACACGATCGTCTCCATGATAGACCATGAGCAGATCGTATCCTTTATGCTTAGGTTAAAATATTCCTTGAACATCCAGAAGCCGGAATCGTTGACATGCGAGAACATCAAGCTACCCGCTCCTAAAGATAAAACCATCAAGTTCGGGTTCGCACCCGTTTGCGTAACTAAAGGCATCACCACGCCCGCCGCCGTCAACGCCGCCACCGTAGCCGATCCCACGCACAAACGGATCACGGCAGAGATCAACCAACCCAAGATCAACGGATGAACGGGCAATTGCTCCAGACTTGTCGCCAGCTCATTGCTTACCCCGCTATCCTCCATGATCTGCTTGAAGATACCGGAACCCGCAATGATCAAAAGGATCATAGAGATATCTTTCACGGCCTCCCCATAGACTGCCATAACCGACTTGATACTACGTCCCTGCCGGATGCCCAGCGTATATGTAGCGAACAACAAGGCGATCAGCATTACAATGGAAGGAGCACCAATAAAAGAGACTATCCCGCTCGCCATCTCGCCCATATCCTTAAAGCAATAAGGAATAACCGTCACGATAATCAGTAAAAAGACAGGCAACGTAGCGCTGATAAAACTATTCGCCTTGCCCGGTATGCTATATCTCCCGCTATCCTCTTTCTGCTCGAACAACGTGACCGGACCGGATTTTATATGTTTCAACCGACTGCCGAACACCGGCCCGGCGATAATGATAGCCGGAATCGCCAAACATAAACCGTAGATCAGCGTAAGGCCGATATTCGCGTTGAATTGTACCACCAAGGCTACCGGAGACGGATGCGGGGGCAGGAATCCATGCGTCCCGGACAGCGCCGCCAACATCGGCAACCCGATATAGACCGCCGGAAGCTTGTATTTATACACGATCGAGAAGATCAATGGCACCAACAACACAAATCCGATCCCATAAAATAACGGAATACCCACGACAAAACCTGTCACCATCAGCCCCCATTGTATATGCTTAGTACCAAAAAGTGACACCATCACGGAAGCGATCTTCTGTGCCGCTCCGCTCTCGGCCACCAACTTGCCTAGCATAGCGCCTAATACGATAATCAACGTCAACCCACCCAAGATACTCCCGATACCGTTATTCACCGAGTCCGGCAGCTTCTCCAACGGAATGCCCAAAGCGATGCCCGCCAAGATAGAGGAGATCAGAAACGCAATGAAAGCATCCACCTTAAAGTAGGATATCAAGACAATCAATAAGGCCAAACAAAGTACGACAATGATAAATGACATGTTTTTTCGCTGTATTAGTTTATAATCCGTAAACGGGATACAAAGAAAACATTTATTTCCGAACTACCCCTTTTTACGATAACTAATTACCGCTAACAGATTAAAAAAAACAGCAAATAGACAGACAATCACAAAATGTCCCCGTAAATCGGCAAAGCCGCTCCCCTTTAAATAGACCATACGCATCACCTCCACGAAATAACGCACCGGGTTCGCCAGCGTGATCTTCTGCGCCCATTCCGGCATACTGCTGATCGGCGTGAACAATCCGCTTAGCAAGGCGAAAATGATCAAGAAGAAAAACGCCGTAAGCATCGCTTGTTGCTGTGTGGACGAGAAGGAGGAGATCGCCAAGCCAAATCCCGTAAAAGCGATCAAATATACGGCGGCAAACAAATAGATCACCCCGAAACTCCCCTCCGGCACCAAGCCGTAGATCAGCCAAGCGATGAGGATCGCCACCGTCAGCAGGACAAAGCCTATCACCCAGAAAGGGATCAGCTTCGACAGCAGGAACAGGGACTTGGGTACGGGCGAGACGTTTATCTGCTCGATCGTCCCTTTCTCCTTCTCGCTCACGATATTCAAGGCGGAGATCGATCCCCCGATAATCGTCAGCAAGAATACCATGATGCCGGGAACCATATAGATCTTGTAACTCAAGTGGGGATTGAACAGGTTAATCGAAGCCACTCCCCTGCCCGATCCCATAGAGGCGAAACCTTTCTCCCTATTGAAATCCTGTATAATCGAGGAGAGGTAGGAGCTACCCAAGCCGCCCTTAGTTCCGTTCACGGCGTTAGCGGCGATCATCACGCCCGCCCTGCCCTCCTTACCCAAGTCCCGCTCGAAATCAGAGGGGATTTCCAGAATGATATCGGACTCATTGCTCTCCACCGAGGTCAGCGCCTCGTCGTAACGATCCGACCGGTCTGTCAGGCGGAAATATCCGGAGGATAGTACCTTATCTACCAATTGCATGGAGGTGACGGAATGATCGTTGTCCACAATGCTAAGGTTGATATTTCGCATCTCGAAATTAGCGGCAAAAGGTAAGATGATCAACTGCATGATCGGGATGATGAAGATAATCTTCGGCATGAACCGGTCCCGACGGATCTGCTTGAACTCTTTCTCTAACAAATATCGTAACATAGCTTATAATCGTATTTTAAAACGTTTCACACTCAAGAATACCAGCACGACCGCCATGAACGACAGTATCCCGATCTCCTTCAAGATCGACACGGCGGGAAGCCCCTTGATCATCACGTCCTTCACGGCGATGATATACCATTTGGCCGGAACGATATGGGAGAACCATTGCAGGATATCCGGCATATTCTCTATCGGGAACATCATGCCGCTCAACAACATGATCGGAAGCATCAAGGCGATACCGCTGATCAACATAGCCGCCTGCTGGGTATCGGCTACCGTGGAGATCAGCAGGCCCAGACAGAGGGATACGATCGCATACAGGATGGATACGGAAACCAGCAACAGCAGGCTGCCTTTTATCGGAACGTCCAGCAGGAAATAGGATAGCAGCAAGATCGTAGCGATATTCACCATACTCAGCAATAGGTATGGGATCGCCTTGGCCAGAATGATGTAGATGGGTTTCAACGGGGAGACCAGCAGGACTTCCATCGTTCCCATCTCCTTCTCTTTCACGATGCCGATCGAGGTCATCATGGCACATATAAGGATCAAGATCAAACCCATCACGCCGGGCACGAAGTTGTAGGCACCTTTCATTTGAGGGTTGTAGAGCAAAGTGGTAACCGGGGTCACGGCTTTACCCTCAACCGCCGACTCGCCTTTCAACTGTTCCGCAATGATCGCCGAGCAATAGGCGATTAGCTGCGTGGCCTCGTTCGGATCGGTAGCGTCCGCCAAGACTTGTACTTGGGCATCGGCCGTGGAAGCGTACCCGGGGGGGAAGACAACTATGACGTGTACCTTTCCTTGCCGAAACAAGGCCCCGGCATCCTCATAGCTATCGACGGTCGTATACAGCTCGAAGTACTCGCTGGCATTCAAGCGGTCTGTCATCTTCAGTGTCAGCTCATCCCGGCTTTGGTCGAAAATAGCGATCGGCACACGCTTGATCTCAGTCGTGATGGCATATCCGAACAAGATGATCAGGATGACGGGCATGAGCAAGAGGATCATTGTCGTGCGTGCGTCCCTGAAAATGTGATAGAACTCCTTTCTAACAAAGGATATGAATTGTTTCATCGTTTATTCTCCTCTCGTTGCTTTTCGAGCCAAGGCGTGGAAGACTTGGTTCATATTCGTTGTCTTAAAATCCCGCTTCAAGGCGGAGGGACTGTCTAACGCTTCGATCTTTCCGTCTACCATGATGGAGACACGGTTACAATACTCCGCCTCATCCATATAATGGGTGGTGACGAAGATCGTGATCCCCCGGGCAGCCGCTTCATAGATCAACTCCCAGAACTGGCGGCGGGTGACGGGATCGACGCCTCCGGTAGGCTCATCCAAGAAAACGATCTTGGGCTCATGGATGATCGCCACGGAGAAGGATAGCTTCTGCTTCCACCCCAAGGGCAGGGAATCGACCAAGGTGTTCCGCTCCTTTTCCAGCCCGAGGATATCCAGCAGCTCATCCGTTTTCTGGGACAGCTGCCGTTTAGACAAGCCGTAGATACCGCCGAAGAGACGGATATTCTCCCATACCTTTAGATCGCCGTATAGGGAGAATTTCTGGCTCATGTATCCGATATTCCGTTTGATGGACTCGCTCTCCCGGTAGACATCGAAACCGGCTACCCGGGCCTCGCCGGATGTCGGGACCGACAGGCCGCAGAGCATACGCATGGCGGTGGTCTTCCCTGCCCCGTTTGCCCCGAGGAAGCCGAATATCTCGCCCGGCTCCACCTCGAAACTGATATGATCGACGGCGGTGAAGGTGCCGAAACGTTTGGTCAGTTGTTTTACTTCTATCGCTTTCATTTTTTATCCTTATTTCATAATTACAATGCCGCATTTCCCCAAGATTCGACCTTGCGCCCAATGAGAGGCCCCGCATTTTCCCCACACACCGCCGCCTTGAGCC
>OGTL01002623.1_pt1 | contig 13180 bp, 12 predicted proteins | sample 1553601 | NCBI WGS metagenome assembly OGTL01 (sample SAMEA2580112, study PRJEB22360) | human gut metagenome | biome: human gut; feature: human-associated habitat; material: faeces | place: Denmark | collected 2008/2010 | reverse complement strand
GAGGTCCCGGGGCGATGTATATCAATTAAAGGAAAACAAAGGGACGGGGATATTGTTCTATTTTTTGGAACAATACCCCCGTCCCTTTGTTCTGACGATCTTTAATCCAATAAAGTATGTTCGATCAGTATTTTAACACCGATTACAATTAAGATAAGGCCTCCGAGTAGTTCTACTTTGAGGCCTTTGATTTTTCCGAACCGGAAGCCACAGATCACTCCGCTGAAAGAAAGGAAGAAAGTAGTGAAAGCGATAACTGAAGCCGGAAACCAGATGCCCGTTTTCAGAAAAGCCATACTCACGCCGACAGCCAGGGCATCGATACTGGTCGCTATGCCGAGGGTGAAAAGCATCCGGCTAGAAAAGGTAATCAGGTGGCTATCCTCTTCTTTGAAGGATTCGTAGACCATCTTTCCACCTAAATAACTCAATAAAACAAAGGCGATCCAGTGATCGAAATCGGTGATATAATTACTGAAATGAATACCCATCGCCCATCCCAGCCAGGTCATACCCCCCTGGAATATCCCCATGGTCAAAGCCATTTTCAGAGACTTCTTGATACAGAACGGTTTCATACATATGCCGCCACTGATACTGACCGCTAAACTGTCCATAGAAAGACCGATTGCAATTAATAGGATGGTGATAAAGCTCATTATACAAAAATTGTTCTGCAAAGATAGAAAATAAAGTAAAAAGTAAAAGGTAAAAACGAAAAGGTGACTTACCTTTGTGATGAAATTAGTGGAAAAAATGGAACTACAGACTGTTGTCAAATTGGATAAACCTTCGTTTCGGATCGATTATTCGACCCGGCTCATGATGCTGGGTTCCTGTTTTGTCGAAAATGTTGGAGCGAAGCTGGAATATTTCAGGTTCAAGACGGATATCAATCCTTGTGGTATTGTATATAATCCCCTGTCTGTGGCTGATACGCTGGAGTTGTTATTGACCGGTAAACGATTCTCGCAGGCCGATTTATTACGAAACGGGGAACTGTGGGTGAGTCTGAGCCATCATGGACGGTTTTCCGCCAGGGAAGCCGGGGACTGTTTACAGCGTATAAATTCCAGATTGGAAAAATCGGTAGCTCATTTAAAAACGACAAATGTCCTGGTGATTACCTGGGGAACTGCCTGGGTATACCGTCATCGGCAGTTGGGACGAGTCGTTGCCAATTGTCATAAATTTCCGGCCACTGATTTCGAGCGTTTCCGATTAAGCCCCGAAGATATCGAACAGGTGTATACCGATTTATTGTCCCGCCTGCACAGTCGTTATCCGGATATGAGGGTGCTGTTCACCGTGAGCCCTATCCGGCATTGGAAAGACGGAGCACATGCCAACCAGTTGAGTAAAGCGGTATTGTTGCTGGCCATCGATAAATTGAAGCAAAGGCTGGATTATGTCTCTTATTTTCCTTCTTATGAGATCGTGATGGACGAGCTTCGGGATTATCGTTTCTATACAGAAGATATGTTACACATTTCTCCGCAAGGAATCGAATATATCTGGGAGAAGTTTCAGTCCCTGTATATGACTTCGGCAACCGAAGCGTGGATGAAGCGCATCGATAAAATAAACAAGACTTTATTACACCGACCTACAGATCCTGATTCGTCTGCTTATCAGGAATTGATGAAAAAAACAGCTCAGGAGCGTGAACGGATTGAACGTGAACTCAGTATTTCTTTCAGTTGATTCCGGTTATTCCGCTGTTTCTGTCCCGGTCACGATATCCTGCATCGGGATTCGTTTCAGTTCATCCAGGGAAATCTCTGTTTTTACGGCATAACTGGCCGGATAAATTTTACGGATCCGGTGTAAATCAGGAATACATTCCAAACGGTTTCTGTAATTACCTACCCGGATTTTGAAATCCGGATCGAAATATTTCAAATAGGCCGGAATGTCTTGGAAGGTTTCTTCGAACTTATTCCGCATTTCCTTTAAGTTTTCGATGTTGCAGCCGAACGAACTGACCGAATGAATTTGAATCCGGTAACCTGTAAAAGTTTTCTTTTTCTCATTCAGATGGATGTGCCATTGCAGCAAATTGTCTATCGGTGTGTCACTGTCGAGGATTACCTGTCCGCCGTTATGACTTTCCGTCCTGAGTTCCTGAAGAATATCGTAATGCGGTTCTGCTTCCACGATCAGGGTATCTGCTTCTTGTGCAAACAAATGGACCGGAAATAGGAATAATATAAAGAATAAATATTTATTCATGATTTAAAATTTTTTGCGAAGATAAGGAATTTAGAGTAAATCGTGAAATATTTTCTTGATCTTGCCGCCTGGATAAAGTGTGTTTGTTCGTCAATAAATGATTATTCAGAGATTCGGAGGGAACATTGGGGTCGACTCGCGGACGGGTTAAGGTGCGCTTTTGAGAGTGACGATATTGGTCATTGTTTGTGTTGGAAATCCCCGGGAAAAGACTACTTTGATGATGTAAATCAAGTTAAAAAAGCGTTAATACAGGAGGTTGGAGGAGTGGATATGATAAAAAGAAATAATTTTGCTTCATCAATCAAAAATAAAATTTTATGTGTCAGGCTACAGATAAACAAATTATAGAAGTACTGAAAATGGAAACGATTCCGGCATTAGGTTGTACGGAACCGGTTGCTTGTGCCTTAGCTTGTGCCCGATGTAAAGAGGAATTGGGTGGTGTTCCGGAACATATCGAAGTGTTCGTCAGTGGAAATATCTATAAGAACGGAATGGGAGTAGGTATTCCCGGTACCGGTATGACCGGACTGCCTATTGCCGCTGCTTTGGGTGCTGTTTGTGGAAAGACTGAATACGGCCTGGAAGTATTGAAGGAAGTTTCTGCTTGTAATAATTTGGCTGTTGCTAAATCTTTATTGGACAAGCAGGCTGTCGTTATCCATTTGAAAGAAGATGCTCCCGATAAATTGTATGCAGAAGCCATCTGTAAGAAAGGCAACGATACGGTAAAAACAGTGATTGTCCACGGACATACCAATATTATTCTGGTTGAAAAGAACGGGAAAGCAGTTTATCGTAAAGATTTTACGCCGGTAGCTGCCGAAAAGAGCGATCGTGCTGAATTAAGTATAGCCCGGATCTGGGAATTTATCCACCGGATCGACGTTGCAGAGATCGAGTTTGTATTGGAAGGTGCTGAAATGAACAAAGCGATTTCGGCTGAAGGTTTGAAGAGTGAATACGGTCTGCAGATCGGTAAGACCTTAAAAGAAAATATCGACAAAGGGTTGCTGGAAAACGACTTTTTGAACAATGCCTTGATTTGTGCCACCGCAGCTTCCGATGCTCGGATGGACGGTTGTGAAAAACCGGTGATGACTAATTCCGGTAGTGGAAATCAGGGAATTACGGTTTATCTTCCTGTCGTCGTGGCTGCCGAACAATTCGGTTGTTCCCGGGAGCAATTGATCCGGGCCTTGGCTTTGAGTAATCTGGTAGCTGCCCATATCCATTATTATATGGGACACCTTTCTGCTTTGTGTGGAATTCTGATTGCCGGTACGGGGGCTGCTTCGGCGATTACTTATCTGATGGGGGGAACCTACGAACAGGTAGTCAACACTATTAAGACTATGTGTTCCAACCTGACCGGAATGATGTGTGACGGAGCGAAACAAGGTTGTGCCCTGAAAGTATATTCCGGCGTTTCTGCTGCCGTACAGGCCGCTCTGTTATCCATGAAAGGAATCAAAACTCACAATGACGGTATTATTGAAGAAGATATTGAAAAAACGATCCGCAATGTCGGAATCATCGGTACCACCGGTATGGAACAGACCGATAAGACGATTCTGAACATTATGTGTCGGAAACAATAATAATTTTTCTCTACATACTATTCCCCGGAATTTTGGTGTTTTACAGACCACGATTCCGGGATTTTTTTATTTGATTTTCCCGGATTAATTCCAGATTCAATTTGTACACAACAAATTTAATATGTATCTTTGTTCCCTGTTCTTACAAAGAGATAATCAAGTAGTTCGAATGTTAAAAAAACGAACGATTAAAACAGTTATGTTTCGAATCTCTTTTCTTTTTCTGACTATTTTATAATCTTCACCTAATCAATCTTTTCAAAATTTATTCATTAACCTCCCCAGCTATTTTTTATTACAAATTTAATCGTTCGTTTTTTTTTTTGTAAACATATTGCCGACAAATTTGTACGATCAATTCAAATTTTCAATATGTTCTGCGTTTTATAATCTTATCTATCATTCCAAACGATAGTTTTCTTTTCAGTTTATTTCTTCTCCTGGCTGACCGAGCTCCTTTTCATTCTTGGACGTAAAAGAGTCTCCCGGTGGCGTCGCCGTGGGTTGCTACACGCGTAGGGTAACAGACCGGGCGTGAACCGGTATCCAATCCGGTGGGGAAACCCCCGAAGGCAACGCCGCTACGATGGTTCGGGAGCGGGAGTTCGATTCTCCCGGTAGCGACAAAGATAGATGATAAATAATAGATGATAGATGGAAGGAGATTTTGTAGGGGATTTGTGATGGAGAAATCTGGTGATAAGGTAAATTTTTACGAATTGTAAATCTTTAATATAGGTGTTTATGCTTAGACATTTGGCTCCATTTTTGATCGGTGCTGTCGTTGGCTGGATGATTTTTATTTTTACTTTGTCTGAAAATACGAATTTTTAACTGGTTTGACTTTTTCGGGGATGTTGGATATAGTTTAATGTACTCGTGACTTGAAATTGTTTGTGTAGCTCAGAATACACGCAAATATTTGGTTAAGGGGAAAGCAAACCTTAAATTATCTTACAGAAAAAAATAACAGTCTGGAAAGGCAAAAGATTTTTTAATTGTGTACTTTAAATTCTAATTTATGCCCTCAGAAAATACCCGCCGCATAGCCAAAAACACAGGATTTTTGTATGTGAGGATGTTGCTAACGATGGGCGTGGCGTTTTATACGTCGCGAGTGGTGTTGAATGCCTTAGGGGTGGAAGATTACGGGATTTATAATGTGGTGGGAGGAGTGGTAGCGATGTTTTCGTTTTTGACGGGGATGTTTACCAGCGCAACCCAACGTTTCCTGAATTATGAAATGGGCTTAGGCAATCAAGAGCGTTTGAAGGAGATTTTCAGCATGAGTATCACGTTGAATGCGATGATTGCGGTTTTGATTGTGCTGGTTTCGGAAATTGCCGGCTTGTGGTTTATCAATCATAAGTTGGTTATTCCCGGCGACCGTTTGACGGCTGCTCATTGGGTGTTTCAGTTTTCTTTGCTGGCTATGGCCGTGACGATTGTCAGCACACCTTATAATGCGGTAATTATCGCCCATGAGCGGATGAGCGCGTTTGCATATATTGCTGTAGCAGAGTGTTTGTTGAAGTTGGGAGTGGCCGTTGTCATTGTATTTTGCGGCGGGGACAAACTGATTATATACGGTGCGTTGTTGTTGACGGTAGCTTTTATTGTAAGAGCGATTTATTCTTTATATTGCAGGAAAAACTTCGAAGAGTGTCATTATAAATTTTATTGGGATAAGGTGCTGTTCCGTGAAATGGGAGCGTTTGCGGGATGGAATATGTACGGGAATTTTGCTTTTGTCATGACGACGCAGGGGGTGAATATGTTGTTGAATATGTTTTTTGGTCCTGCGGTGAATGCTTCCCGGGCGATTGCCGTACAGATACAGAGTGCTATAATGGGATTTGCGACCAATTTTACTATGGCGATAAATCCGCAGATAGTCCAGAATTATGCGCAGGGTAAAAAAGAAGAGATATTTAGGTTAGTGTGTTACTCATCCAAATTTTCTTTTTTTCTCTTGTTACTATTGGCTTTACCTGTTTTGCTGGAAACAGAACTATTGTTGAAACTCTGGTTGAAACAAGTACCGGATTATTCCGTGGTATTTGTTCGTTTGGTATTGATTCAGATGTTAATCCGGATTTTGCAAAATCCGTTGCATACCTTGATGCATGCAACAGGTAGACTGAGGAAATATCAATTGATGGATGGAACATTACTGTTGTTGAATATACCAGTGTCCTATTGGTTGTTAAAGGATGGTGGGGATGCAACTGTAGTTTTAATTGTGTCCATAATATTTACTTTTATGGCTTTGGTAGCCTTACTTTATGTGGTATGGTCCGCAACAGGTTTTTCAGTATATGTTTTTTGGCAGAAAGTTATATGGCGTGTTTTGATGGTAAGTATATTACTGGGACTAATGATATATGTTTTTAAAAAGTGTTTGTTGGAATTTCAATCACTGACTTATTGGTTCGGGGAGGTTTTCATATTGCCTGCAAGTGTATTATTGATATGGAATGTTGGCATGGAGCGAAATGAACGTAATTTGTTTAGAGGGTATTGGAAAGTTTTTTTGGTGAAGGTTCATTTGAGAAGTAAATAGAATGTGGCATGGATAATCAGTTGTTTCTATCTATCATTATTCCTGTGTATAATGTCGAGCAGTATTTAGGAAGATGTATGGAATCAGTCTTAAATCAAACATACAAGAACATAGAAGTTATATTAATTGATGACGGTTCTAAAGACAGATCTTCAAGCATGTGCGATGAATGGAAAGCAAAGGATGATAGAGTTGTTGTTATACATCAAAAGAACGCAGGTGCGGGTGCTGCAAGAAATGCTGGATTGGCAATTGCAAATGGTGAATTGATTGGATTCGTTGATAGCGATGATTGGATTCAGTTAAATATGTATGAAACATTAATTAACGCAATCAAGAAATATCCAGAAGCTGATATCGCTGAATGTAAAACAACTCGAACAGATGGAAGAAAGGAAATTCCTACCGACGGAGAAAAGAATGTATCAGTCTATTTGCAATCGCAAACACAAACGCTTGAAAATTTTTTTAGAATACATGGCGGGGAAAGTAATTATGGTATTTATACTAAGCTAATTAAAAGAAAAGTTCTAGATCAATTTAAATTTGTTGAAGGTACGATTTCTGAAGATGTGATGGCGTCGTATTATTTTTATACTCATTGCGAGAAAGTCGTGAAAATTGATAAGAAATTATATAATTATTTTCAGAACCAGGAAGGTGTAACAAGAAAAAGCGTATCTAAGAGAGACTTAGAGTACATTGATGCCTTTGAGAGAATTCATAAAGATGTAAAAAAGAAATGGCCTGAACTTGCAGAGTATTCACAGATAAATTATGCAAGAGCAAATTTTACAATATTAGGAAAAATGAAACTATGCGGATATGACAAGGCAGACGTGAATCTTACTTGTGAGTTTGCCAAAATGAAAAAAATAGTGCGTCAAAATTTTAAGAAGTTATTGTTTTGGAAAATGTCAGTTAGCAGAAAGATTCTCCTAATATGGGTATGCATATGATCGGAGATTACCTATGAAAAAAATTCTAGTTATTGGAATGACTAGTACGCCAGGTGGTGTAGAGTCTTTTCTTATAAATTACTGTTTAAACAAGAATATGACAGGTATACAATTTGATTTTTTATGCCCGTCAGAAAATAAGATTGCTTATTCGGAAGAGATTGAAAAACAGGGAAATGTGTACTATGTTGTTCCTAAAAGTAAAAATATGTTTTTACATAAAAAACAACTAAAAGATTTTTTCAAGACGTATTCTAAAGAATACGTAGCAGTTTGGGCAAATTTAAATTCATTGATGAATGTGGATTTCTTAAAAATTGCTAGAAAATCTGGGATTAAACATATTATTGTTCACAGCCACAATTCAAGTAATATGGGTGGATTATTACAGAAAATATTACACACGAAGAATAAGTATTTTATTGGTAAAATAGCTACAGAGTTTTGGGCATGTTCTAGCGGTGCGGCAAAATGGTTCTATCCAAATAAGCTCCCATCTACAGTTATAAACAATGCTATAAATGTTGACAAGTATGAATTTGATCAATTAAAGCGCGAAAATATTCGTAAAGAATATGATTTAGACGGATGCAAAGTAATAGGTCATATAGGAAGGCTGCATTTTCAAAAAAATCAAAGTCAATTGTTGGTAATTATGTATCAGTTAATTCAAAAGGATGAATCATATAGATTGGTTTTAATTGGTTCCGGTCCTGATAAGGAGATGCTTGTTAGAGAGATTTCTCAAATGGGATTAGAAAAGTATGTAATCTTTGCAGGAGAGCAAAAAGATATTGGCGGTTGGCTGAGTGCATTTGATGTGTTTGTTTTTCCTTCAAGATTTGAGGGGCTAAGTATTGTTGGATTAGAAGCTCAAGCAAATGGAATTCCTATTATTGCGTCTACAAATGCAATTAATGATGAAGGACTTATTAATTCAAATGTTATAAGAATTAGTTTAGATAACTCTGTAGAGGAGTGGTGTCATGCAATTGAACAGTCAATTGGAGAAGTGAGATGTGAACACTCTATTATAAAGGAAAGGTTTAGAGCCAAATGTTTTGATATTGATGTAGAGGTTGGAAAAATGTCAAAGTATTTTAATGCATTAGAATGATAAAAAATTGTATATTAGAAAAATGAAGAGGGGATTTTTATGGGAAAAGACAAGATAAGTATTATTATGCCTGCTTACAAAGTGGAAGATACTATAGCACGTTGCATACAATCAATAATTAATCAAACATATTCAAATCTGGAAATAATATTAGTAGAAGATGGTTCTCCGGATAGGTGCCCTGAAATATGCGATGAATATATGAGAAATGATGCAAGAATCAAAGTTATTCACCAGAAGAATGGAGGATTATCTAAGGCAAGAAATGTTGGATTATCTAATGCAACTGGTGATTGGATTCTTTTTGTTGATAGTGATGATTATATTGATTATGAATTATGTGAAAAAGTACATGATTGTGCAGTGAAAAACAAAGCGGATATTGTTATGTTTGGGTTTACTAAGTTTAAAGACGGTGAACAGATTAAATGTAGTGTTGTGGAAAGTGTATCTCGTCTGTTAAACAAAGATGAGGCCATGGGGCTTTTATCCGACCCTAATATTGGAAACTTTTCATGGAACAAGTTTTACAAGAGAAGTTTGTTTAATGATATTAAGTATCCAGAAGGTAGAGTTTATGAAGATTTAGCGACTACTTATAAAGTTATTGATAGAGCTTCGCAAATCTGTTTATTGGAAACAAAATTGTATTATTACTATCAATCAGATAACAGTATTACGCATACGATCACTAAAAAGCATGTTACTGATGAATTCGAGCAGAGATTTGAACAGTATAATTTTTTGATAGAACATAATTATGAAGCGGCTAAACTTGTGAGAGAAGAGTTATTTGCTGATGCATTACAATATTGTATTTACTGCCCGTATGAGCCAAGTAATCCTACATATGCAAATGCCTCAAATGTTATATTAGGCTCAAAGGAAGTTAGACAAATATTTGGTGGAACGTATAAGATTATGTACCATATGTACACTATCTCGGTCCATCTATTTAATTTTGTATGTTGTTTATTAAAAAAACGATTAAAAGTTTAGAAGTAAGGTGAAAGAATGGATAAGAAGACTGCCAAGATTGGAATATTAACTTTTCACAAGGCCATAAATTATGGGTCTGTTCTACAAGCATGGGCTTTACAGAATACCTTGAAGATGAATGGGTATGATTCTGAAATTATTGATTACGAACCCAAAGAACTAAGGCATTTATATGAAACAAGCTTAAAAGATGCTAAAGGATTTAAAAGGAAGCTTAAAAGAATTCTTTCTTTTAAAAGAAAAGTATCTATGCAAAGAGATAAGTTTTTGTGTTTTAGAAAAGAAAATTTACATTTGAGTAAAGAAATGTATTTTTACGACTCGGATTTCAGAGGCATTGCGGATAAGTATGATGTGATAATTACGGGAAGTGATCAAGTTTGGAATACAAACATAGTAGATTGTGATCCTATTTTTTTTCTACCATTTCCTTTTAATGGTAAAAAGATTGCGTATGCTTGTAGTGTAAATGATGGTCAGGTGAATGAAAGATTTCCGGCAGATTGGCTTGAAAAATGGCTCAGGCAGTATGATTTCATTTCGGTTAGAGAACAAAGCGGAGTAGAGAAATTATCTTCATTTTTAAATTATAATATGAAGATTTATAATACCTTGGATCCAACATTATTATTGGACAAAGAGATGTATACTTCGTTACTTGGAGATAGAATTAAGGATGAGCGCTACATATTCTTGTATAATATGTGGACAAAAATGGAAGGAATACAAGTAGCTAAAAAGGTATCTGAAAAATTAGGCTTACCGGTATATACGATTACTAATCAAATGGATATGATTAGAATTGTTAAATATAGCCGTAATGGTGTTAAAGTTGACTTACAGCATACAGGGCCTAAAGATTTTCTGAATTATATTTACTATTCGGATTTTATAATAACAGATTCATTTCACGGTACCGCATTCTCTATTATTTTTAATAAAGAATTTTTGACACTTAATACTCATATGGATAATGGGCAGTATAAAAACGATGAACGTCTTATAAGCATATTAAGTAATGAAGCGTTAGTAGAGCGCTTTGTAAAAATAGATGACATTGACTCTTTGGATTTGCATAAGAGAATAGATTATACGAGAGTAAATGAATATAGAGAAGATTTAAGAACGCAATCGCTTGGTTTGCTACTGGATGCAATTGAGGGAAAAATTAATTTGTAAGACGGGAATAAGGAGGTAAGTGTGTGGAATCACGAAATAGATATTTGGCAAAAAATACGCTGATATTTACAATAGGCAATTTTGGATCAAAATTTATTGCCTTCTTCTTGGTACCTCTTTATACAAGTGTTTTACGAACTGAAGAGTATGGAGTGGCAGATCTTATCACCACATTATGCGCAGTGATTGCACCGGTCTTAATTTTAAACATTTCTGAAGCAATAATGAGGTTTAGTCTGGATAAGGATGCCGATAGAGCGGTAATTACAAAGATTGGTATTAGAATTTTTGAAATCTCTATCATTTTAGGCGTATTACTTATTCCTGTGTATAGTTTGTTTGCACCTATTAGAGAGTACTGCATATATATTTTTATATATAATGTTTCAATTGGTGCTAGTACTGTATTTTTGTATGATTTACGAGGTAAAGAGTTATTGCTTCAGTATTCTATTGGAAGTGTAATTCTTACTCTGACATCAGCGTTGTTTAACATTTTGTTTTTGGTTGTTTTTGATTGGGGAGTTCGTGGATACATTTCTGCATTTATTTTTGCAAATATTGTAACTGCAGTGTATGCGGCGGTAGTTGGAAAAAGTTTTAAAGGATATACAAAAACAAGAATAAACACAGCGAAAATGAAAGAAATGGTGAGCTTTTCGGCTTTTTTAATTCCTAATACGTTTATGTGGTGGATTATGAATTCATCAGATCGAGTTATGGTTACAGCTATGGTTGGAAGTGCAGCTAATGGTATTTACGCAATTTCATATAAATTGCCAACACTCATTTCGACTTTAACAGGGATTTTTAACCAAGCATGGGGATATTCCGCTATTAGGGAGAATGGTGCCGAAGATGAGAGTGAATATAATAATGGCGTTTTTAAATCATTAATTTCAATAGCAATGCTAATGGGAATTGGTCTGATTACAATTATGAAGCCATTTCTAAGTATTTATGTAGAGAAATCATATTATGTTGCCTGGAAATATACACCTTTTTTAGTGATTGGTTGTGTGTATTTGACGTTAGGCACGTTTATGTCAACAACTTATAATGTTCATAAAGATAGTAAAGGATTTTTAATTTCGGCAACTATTGGAGCGGTAGTAAACATTGGCTTGAATTTTCTTTTGATTCCAAAATTCCGAGTATATGGTGCTGCTATTGCTACATGTATTAGTTATATTGTTGTATTCTTGTTTAGATATTTTCATACTCGTAAGTATATACGTTTTAATATTAAAAATAATGAATTCATCATGGGGACTATTTTATTACTAAGTTCATCGCTAATAATGTTTATTGATAATTATGTTGGCATAACAATCCAGATTATACTTCTAGTAATTGCTATGATTATTTATGCCAATTATTGGACCACTATTCTGAGAGGAATTATCAACAAGTTTGTGAAAAGAAAGGTGGGTTAATCTATAGTGAAAAAAGAACCTTTGGTTAGTATCATCGTGCCAATATATAATGTTGAAAAATATATTGTTAAGGGCGTCGAGTCATTATGTAATCAGAATTATAATAATATAGAAATTATTTTAGTTGATGATGGATCACCAGATAGATCTCCTGAATTAATAGATGATTTAGCTCAGAGAGATAAACGAATAAAGGCAATACACAAAACAAATGGAGGCGTATCCTCTGCTCGAAATGTAGGAATTAATCATTCAAATGGTGATTACATTATGTTTGTCGATGGAGATGATTGGGTTGATCCGTCATATGTATCATTTTTTGTAAATATGATTGTTGAATCGAACCATTCAATTGGAATGAATTATAATTATTATTATGATTCCGGCAGAACAAATATAGACAGTAATGATTTTACTATTATAGATAAGAATATAGCAGCTGGATCCATATACAACGGAGATATATTTGTAGCAGTTTGGAATAAGATGTATCGAAGGAGTGTGCTCGAAGAGAATTATATAAAATTTAATGAAAAAATTTGGTATGGTGAAGGAATGCTTTTTAATGTTGAGTTTCTACAACATGTAAACAGTGTGGCAGTTGGTGAAAGTGCAGTTTACCATCAAACTTTTAATCCTGATAGTGCGATGAGAAAATTCAATTTAAAGAGTAACTTGTGTGGAATCAAATCTTTGGAATTGCAAAAGGAAGCATGGATAAAAAAGAATATTGATATTGAGAAAGCATGGGAATATCACAGGTATTGTTTCAATAGAAGTATAATTGATGGCCTTGTTCGATCTAATATGATTTTAGAATATAATGAAACGTATAAGGAGTGTGTTTCTAACCTTAGGAAAAACATATTTTTGCCATTAAAAATGGAAAAAAGTATTAAGAAAAAAATTATGTGGTGTTGCTATTTTATTTCACCAAGGCTCATGGCTATTAGAAAAGCTATAGGATTTAAGAAGGCTGCGAAAACTGGGGGGGGTATAAGAAATAATGTTATAATAGAGAAAACAGCGTATATTCTTGTGCCTATCACGGGAGGTGCTTTTGCATGAAAACCGTGTGCGCTAAGGATATG
>OGTL01002585.1_pt1 | contig 13341 bp, 14 predicted proteins | sample 1553601 | NCBI WGS metagenome assembly OGTL01 (sample SAMEA2580112, study PRJEB22360) | human gut metagenome | biome: human gut; feature: human-associated habitat; material: faeces | place: Denmark | collected 2008/2010 | reverse complement strand
AGGAGACGCTGGGGGGCGGGCCCCGGCGTGCGACCGTCGGTAAAGGCGATGGCCGCCGGGCCGTCCCAGGGCTCCATGAGCATGGACTGGTAGGCGTCGTAGGCGCGGCGCTCCTCGCTCAGACTGTCGTTGTGGTCCCACGGTTCGGGCAACAGCATGGATGCGGCACGCGTGAGCGGGCGACCGTTCATGACCAAAAACTCGAGCACATTGTCCAGAATTGCAGAGTCGGAGCCCTCGCGGTTGATGATCGGCATCACGCGCTCAAGATCATGCTGCAGCACGGGGCTGTACAGGTTGGGCTCGCGGGCACGAATCCAGTTGACGTTGCCCTTGAGGGTGTTAATCTCGCCGTTGTGAATGATAAAACGGTTGGGGTGCGCACGCTCCCAGCTGGGCGTGGTGTTGGTGGAGTAGCGCGAATGGACGAGCGCCACGGCCGTCTTGACGGCGGCGTCGTTGAGATCGATGAAGAAGCGACGCATCTGCGTGGCGACCAGCATGCCCTTGTACACGATGGTGCGCGAGCTCATGGAGCACACGTAGAAGATCTTGTCGCGCAGGGCGAACTCGGCGTCGGCCTTCTTTTCGATGGTGCGGCGGCTCGAAGGCGTCGCCCGCCGGCGTGTCGTCCGGACGGCCCAGAAAGGCCTGCAGGATAGTGGGCATGCAGGCGCGGGCCGTCTCACCCAGGTCGTGCGGGTCGACCGGCACCTCGCGCCAAAAGAGCAGCGGCACGCCGGCCTCGGCGCAGCCCTCCTCAAACACGCGACGGGCATCCTCTACGCCCTTGTCGTCCTGCGGGAAGAACAGCATGGCCACGCCATAGTCGCCCTCTGCCGGCAGAATCTGGCCGCACTTTTGAGCCTCTTTACGGAAAAAGTGATGCGGAACCTGGAACAGGATGCCGGCGCCGTCGCCGGTGTTCTTCTCGAGTCCCGTACCGCCGCGGTGCTCCAAGTTGACCAGAATGGACAGCGCGTCGTCCAGGATCTGGTGATGGCGCTCGCCGTTGATATCGGCAAGCGCGCCGATGCCACATGCATCGTGGTCGAATTCGGGGCGATAAAGGCCCTGCTGCTGAGCGGAATCTGCCTGCATCGCGATCCTCCCCTTGGTGTTAGACAGTCAGTTGAATAGGCATACTAGGAGCATCGCCGGCCTGTTGTGTTTCCCATCCGTTTCGAAACAATCGCGTAACGCACGCCCTACGAGTGGACACCGCCGACCTCAAGGGCGACAACAAGGGCCCCAAGTTCGGCCTGTAAGCTCACCGCTTCAAACATCTCAATCTGTAACAGGAGGAGCCGATTTTGGCGCTTAGATATTACAGGTTGAGATTTTCTGCAGGACAGTTTTGGTTTGTCTCGATCTGTAACACGAAGGGCCGATTTTTGCAGCCAACTGTTACAAATCGAGATTTTCCATAGGACCATTTCTTCCTGTCTTGATCTGTAACACCTAGGCCCAATTTCCATCCCTAGTTGTTACAGATCAAGACATTTCGGCAGCCCTCTTTCACCATCCTATTCAAATACAACAATTTTGTTAGTCTTGGTTAACTTTTGAGCCTAAAACGGGTATCCTTTGCGGCGTCAAACAAACGGCACGCAGGAGCTCACCATGCTCAACCATCTCAAACATCATTTTGGCTCCCGGCGCACCGGTGGTCACGGAGGCCTAGACATTGCGCGGTATATCGGCCCCGGGCTGCTCGTGACCGTCGGCTTTATCGACCCGGGCAACTGGGCCTCCAATATGGCCGCGGGCTCGCGGTTTGGCTACGCGCTGCTGTGGATCGTCACGCTGTCCACGATTATGCTGATCGTCTTGCAGCACAATGCGGCGCACTTGGGCATCGCCACGGGCGCCTGTTTTGCCGAGGCCACGACACGCTTTCTCCCCCGCATCGTGGGACGCACGGTGCTCGCCAGCGCCTATCTCGCGACCATCGCCACCGCCATGGCCGAAGTCCTGGGTGGTGCGATTGCCCTTCAAATGCTCTTTGGGCTGCCCGTGCGCGCGGGCTGCGTCATCGTGGCGGCAGCATCGATGGCGATGCTCATGACGAACTCCTACAAGCGAGCCGAACGCTGGATCATCGCCTTCGTCGGCGTGGTAGGACTCTCGTTTTTGGCCGAGCTTGCACTAGCCAAGGTCGACTGGCCGCCAGCCTCCGCAAGCTGGATCACGCCCAGTATGCCCACTGGCTCTGCCGCGATTATCGTGAGTGTCCTGGGTGCGGTCGTTATGCCCCACAACCTCTTTCTGCACTCCGAGGTCATCCAATCCATGCACTTCGAAGGCCAAGGCGAGCAAGTTATCGAAGAGCGTCTGCGCTATGAGCTCTTCGACACGCTCTTTTCGATGGGCGTGGGCTGGGCAATCAACTCGGCCATGGTCATCCTGGCCGCAACGACCTTCTTTGCGCACGGCATTGTCGTAGACGACCTCGCCGTCGCAGCGGACACGCTCTCCCCCATTCTGGGCCCAGCAAGCTCGACAATCTTTGCGGTGGCGCTGCTGTTTGCGGGCGTCTCGAGTAGTGTGACGGCAGGCATGGCGGCAGGTACCATCACCGCGGGCATGTTCGACGAGGAATACGACATCCACGACCGACGTTCCTCGATCGGGGTGGCGGCCTGTTTCGCCGGCGCAGTGGCGGCGTGTCTGGTCGTCCCAAATCCTTTTGAAGGTCTCATCTGGAGTCAGGCACTGCTGTCGCTTCAGCTGCCGATTACGGTCTTTGTGCTCATACGGCTCACCAGTTCACGCCGCGTCATGGGTAAATATGCCAACTCGCGCCCGCTCAACGCGTTGCTCGTAGGGATCGGTGCCATCGTGACGATTCTCGACATCGTGCTGCTAACGGGGATGTAATTGGGATGGCGTGACTGTCCAGATATAACGTCTCAATCTGTAACACGTAAGGCCGTTTTAAACCGTCAGATAAATCAAAAGGGTCCCGGCCGGAATATCCAGCCGGGACCCTTGGACAGAGCTCTGTATGGCTAATCGCCGTGTTTCTACGAGCTACTCCTCGACAAGCTCAAACTGATCGGGACCAACGCCGCACACCGGACACACGTAATCCTCGGGCAGCTCGGGCGTGTCGACCTCAACCTCGTAACCGCAAACGGTGCACACGAACTTATACGTCTTCTTCTCCTCAGCCATGATGTTCTCCTCTCGAACGCGACTGGTGATGTACTTCGCTTATTAGTATATGTTCTCAATAATATAATGCAAGTATTTTTAGAACATTTCTAGCCTTGATACGACGAAGCCTTGGGCGGCGTCTTGCCCTTTAACACCTTGTGGTAGTAGTCATAGGTCAGCGGGGCCTCGCCGCTCAGACGCTCGGCATCCTCGACCTCACCGATAAAGAGCAGGTGCGTGCCCACATCCACGGCATCAATCAGACGGCAGCTAAACAGGGCCGCCGCGTGCTCGGGCACATAGGGCATGCCCAGAGCCGTCTCGCGGGTCTCGTATTTTGCAAACTTGTCATAATCGCTGCTGGTGCGGAACCCAAAGTTACCGATGTAGAGCATATCGGCAGTCTGATCGATCACGGTCAGCGCGAACGCTTTGGCCGATGCGATGACGCCCGAGGTGACATTGTCCTTGTTCACGGCAACCGAAATACGCGGCGGCATGGACGTCACCTGCACCGCAGTGTTGATGACGCAGCCGGCGCGCAGCCCGTCTGCCGCAGCGCTCACCACGTACAGACCGCTCGGCATGGTAAAGAACGCAGTTTTGTCCATAACGATCACTCCCCTAGCTCGGGTTGGAACCTCATAAATGTATGTACCCACAAAAAAAGACGGCGCCCATACCAGACGCCGCCTTTGAGACATATGTGTCGGAACCGTGAGGAACATGAGACGCCCGCAGTTGCGGTGAAATAGGGACTGAATAGCCCCTCAAACAGGCAAAACAGTCCGTATTCCACCGCAACTTATACAGAGTGCCTAGCGATTGCGTTCCTTGAGCGCACGATCGATCTCGCGTTGGACATCACGCTTGGCCATGTCCTCGCGCTTGTCATAGAGCTTCTTGCCGCGACCCAGACCCAGCAGCAGCTTTACGCGGCCGTCGGTATTAAAGTAGAGCTCCAACGGAACCAGCGCATAACCACGGTTGCGAAGTTTGCCGTCAAGAAAGTCGATCTCCTTGCGGTGCAGCAGCAGACGACGCCGACGATCGGGATCGCGATTCCACACGCCACCATGGCTATAAGGGTGGATATGCAGTCCGACGAGCCAGCACTCGCTGCCACGAATCAACGCAAAAGCGTCAGTGATCTGACAGGCGCGCTCGCGAATCGACTTGACCTCGGTGCCGCTCAGCTCAATACCGCACTCAAACGTCTCATCGATAAAGTACTCGTGATGCGCCGAGCGATTCTTAGAAATGAGCTTGCGTTCACGCTTACTGGGCATCGCCGGCCTCCTTGGCGCCATCGGCGTTTGAGCCCGCAGCCTCGCGCTTTGCCTTGCGCTCGGCATTGAGCTCGGCATCGCTCTCGCGCACCAGTTTGATAATCGCCGCGCAGGCCTCCTCGCCCACCAAGTCGCGGGCGCGCACCGTCAGGCGCGTCGCCTCCTGCTTGTCGCCGTCGCTTGCAGCATCGGTCGCGCACATAATCAGGCAGATGGCAATCTCGGCCGAAGGCGAGGTCGGCACGCCTTGCAGGGCCAGTTCACCCATCACGTGGTCGTCGCTCTCATCAGCTGCATCCGGATAGGTGGTATGGATCTTGTTGAGCAGGCGCGTCGTATGCGCATCGTTGGGCGCCAGGCGCAGCGCCAGACGCGCGCAGCCCACGGCAGCCGAAATGTTCTCGGTCTCGGGCTCCAAGAAGTACTGACCTAGATTGGCGTAAGCGCGGGCGGCGCACTTGCCATCGCTTGCACGCTCCAGCACCGAGAACGAGAGCGATGCCCATTCCTGCTTGTCCTCGAGTGCGCGGAACAGCTCGGCCAAATCCAAGCGATAGTTGCAGTTCATGGGGTCCCAACGCACAGCCTGCATCAGGGCATTGCGAGCGCTCACATAATCCTGCTGGCGAATGTAGGCAAACGCCATGTCAGAGTACAGGCGGTCAAACGGCACCTCGACCTGCACGAGCTCGCGCGGATCCTTCTCCACGCGGCGATAGGCCAAGCGCTCAAACTTGCTATCGAAGCTAAAGTATTGGCGCTTCTCCTCCGTCTTGCACTCAGCGTCGATATACTCCTCGGCGAGCTCCACCAGACGCTCCAGCAGCGGCGTCGCCGTAGCCAGGTCGCCCTGCGCCAGATAGTTCTCGGCATACGTGATGTCTTGCAAGCTGATGGGCAGGTCCATGACAACTCCTCGGTCCAGGCGGCAGACTCAACGCGCCTTAAACATCGGTCAATACACAAAACCCGGGTCTCTTACGAGGCCCGGGCGTTCAATTTTGGTAGCCCGTACCAGATTCGAACTGGTGATCTCCGCCTTGAGAGGGCGGCGTCCTAAACCGCTAGACGAACGGGCCATATGTAGCAAATGCAATGGCTGGGATGGAGGGAGTCGAACCCCCATTGACGGAACCAGAATCCGCTGTCCTGCCATTAGACGACATCCCAATGACTGCATCGCTGCGCTCGGCTGTGCCTTTGCGCAAGAAAGAAATATACGGGAAGTCCCGCCGTGACGCAAGCCCCAATTTTGACTTTTTTGAAATTCAGTCAAATTGGCCTAATTTAGTCCAACTCGTGAAGGACCTGTGAAGCCAACCGCTGTACACGAAGGGCAAAACGCCGCGAGCGGTAGCCGTCAACCGTTGGCAGATTCTACCGTGAAAACGATAGCACCAGGCAACACAATCGAAGTATCAATGATCACGTAGATATCGAGGCGCCATGGACGAAGAGCTTGATTACCTATGGGAGACCCTGGGCCTCGAGATCACTGCCGACCTTTGGCCCGAACGGGACAAAATCCATCCCACACTGCGCCCCGCCATCACGGTGATGCAGGCAAACTACCGCCGTGCATCCTTTTTGATCATGCGGATGTCATGGCACGCGGGACTCCCCGACCTTAAGCGAATCCAGGCAAGCCTCGTCGAGCTGTCCGGCATGCCGACCGTTATATCCGAGGCGTGCCTGGAGCAGCGCCAGCGCGAGCGACTGCAACAGCAGCGGATTCCCTTTATCTGCCCCGGCATTCAGGCATACCTGCCCTTTATGGACGAGGAGTACTGGAGCGGCAAGCCCAACAAGCACGTAAAGGTCTACGATCCGCACGAATGGGCACAGCTGGCGGACTGACTGGGGCAGGCCCGCCGGCGGAAAGTGCGTCCCAGATTTCAAGCTCAAACTGGTCCCCACTTTCCCGTCGAGCCCTCAACCGGAAACCGCGTCCCACAATCCAAGCGAATTCCGGGACGCACTTTCCGCAGCAGCTACAGCAACGCCTCGGCCCAAGCCGCTTCCCTAAAGCCGGGAATCGCAAAGTCGTCGCCCACCAGCAGCGGACGCTTGACCAGCATGCCGTCGGTCGCCAGCAGCTCGTAGCACTCCCGATCAGTCATGCCCGCATCCAGATGCGCCTTCAGACCCAGCTCTCGATATTTCATGCCCGACGAATTAAAGAAGCGCCGCACCGGCAGCCCCGAACGAGCAATCCAGGTCGCAAGCTCATCAGCCGTGGGATTGTCCAAAACGATATCGCGGTCGATATACTCTACCCCATGTTCGTCCAGCCATGCCTTGGCCTTCTTACAAGTCGAGCACTTGGGATATTCAACAAACAGTACGGTCATGGGAATCCTCCGAATATGAATCGGCCAACGCAGGCACACGCCACACGAGGCGCCTTCGTATGATGGGCCAATTGTAGCCCACAGGTCACACGCTAAACGAACCGTACCCCGAATCCGCGTTTGATGAACGGCAGCAGCTCCATTGCCTCGGGCGTGATATGGCCCGCAACGTTCATGCGCTCGTCACCGGGAAGATCGACCCGCGCAATCTCAAGCTCGCCTTCGTAGCGCCCATATCCGCTATTACTCACAGCGATCGACCCCGCCTTTCGAAACAGTCCAGCTCCGGCATCCGTCGGCACGGAATCAGGCTTAAGCGTCGTGCGTGACTCCTGAGACCTAAAGATGAGGACGCTCGAGTCGGGCCGGTCGTGATGAATCTGCCCGCGCACATAGGCATAACCGGGCTCAAGCTCGCATTGCAGATCCACGCATCCGGCGGAAACTTGAGCAAACTGCGCCCAGCCCGCATCGGAAAGATCGGGGTCGCCGACCAACACAATGTCGCAATCGGCACCATGTGCAAGCTCAAGCATATTGAGAGCAACCTTTGACGCGCGACCGCGCTGCGCCTCGACCGTCGGCAGTCCCTCGAATACCGGCCCGCGAACGTTAGCATCACCCGGCACAAAAGCCATGATTTCGAATCCGAGCGCCGCAAGACGAAGATTCACCCGAGCAATGTCCTCCAGAGCTAAACCGGTATAAGGCTTGGGGTAAAAATTGTGGCAGGCGGCAAAACGAGTCACATCGGCACCGGCCTCACGCCACGATGCGATTTCATCAGAACTCACTGTCGATGCATTGACCACAATGCGAAATACACCGGACAGCTCCGCGACCCGCTGGGCGCTAAAGCCATAGTCCAAACGAAGGTATTCCAACCCCAGATCGCGCAGGTCCTCGATGCGCTCAAGCCCGAGCAAATCGCACGTGCGAGGCCCCACATCGGCAATGAGCGCAATGCCCCGGGCGGAAAGCAGCGACAGCGCATGACGGACCTTATCGGCATACGCCGCTCCCCCATCCTCGGGAATATGCAGCGAGGTGAACGCATAGCGCGCACCCGCCGCGGCACCACGCTCAATCGTCCGCTCAATATCCTGCAGAGGGCTGGAAAGATAAATCGAAATACCCGTTTTCACGCTTCAACGCTCCTTTAAAAAAGGCCGGCGGAGCAGTTAGCCCCGCCGGCACAACCATAGCATCAAGAAATCTGCCGCGCGCCGCGAGCCCTGAGCAACACGGCTCGCAATATCAAACTACTCGCCAAAGAACTCGTTGATCTTCTGCTCGTCGACGCCAAAGAGCCACGTCAGGACAAAGCCGGCGGCATAGGCAAGCAGCATAGCGGCAACGTAGCCGAGCTGCTGGCCAGGAACGACGATCAGCAGGCCAAACAGACCGGAAACGCCCTGAGAAACCGTGCCGATGTGAAGCAGTGCCGCGAGCGCGCCGCCAAATCCGGCACCCAGGCAGGCCGTCACAAACGGACGAACGAGCGGCAGCGTAACAGCATACATCAGAGGCTCGCCCACACCCAGGATTCCAACGGGAATGGACTCTGCGACGTACTTCTTGAGCTTGGCGTTCTTGGTCTTAAAGTACAGCGCCAAACCGGCACCGACCTGGCCGCCGCCAGCCATCATAAGGATGGGAAGCAGGTAATTGATACCCTTGGTAGCGCCGTCAGGATCGTTGAGCATAGCGTGGATCGGCGTGAGCGCCTGATGCAGGCCGACGGACACCAGCGGCAAGAAGCCTGCCGACAGGATATAGCCGCCCAGGACGCCCAGCTTCTCGAAGATAAAGGTCAAAACGCTAAAGATGGCAGTCGTCAGCCATGCGCCAACCGGCTGGATGACGAGCATCAGAGCAAAGGCGCCGATGATGAGCACCAGCAGCGGGGACAAGAACGTGTCAAGTGCGTTGGGCATAACCTTGCGAATCTGACGCTCCATCCAGGCAAAAAATGCGCCAGCGATGAGAGCCGCAATCATGCCGCCCGCTACGGGGTTGTACTGCGCACTGGTGAGCGGCAGTAGAATGGCAGTGGCGCCAGGCGCAAGCAGGGGCATGGCACTGTTGGCGATACACATCATGCCGGCGATGCCGCCCAGCGCAGCGGAGCCACCAAACTCACGTGCCGCGTTATAGCCCACCAAGATGGGCAGATAGGCAAACAGGGCCCAGCCCATGGAACGAATGCCCTGGTACCACCACTCGCCTGCAAGCGCGCCTGCCGTCGAGACGTTAATGACGTTGCAGATACCGTTGATGAGGCCAGCCGCAATGATGCCGGGAAGCAGGGCGACGAAGACATTGGAAATCTTCTTGAGGAAGGCCTGAACCGGCTTGGACTCGTACTTGGCCTTCTGCGCGGCCTTGTTTGTGGCCGCAGCGTCAACCACGCTCTCGTCAGCAACGCCTTTCGCAAGGCCGGTGAGCTTGGAGAACTCCTCGAGCACCTTATTCACCTTGCCCGGACCCAGCACGATCTGCATCGTGTCGTCCTCGACCAGGCCCATCACGCCGTCGAGTGCCTTAATGCCCTCCGTGTCGACGTTGCCCGCGTCTTTGACGGTCACGCGCAGGCGCGTCATGCACGCCACGTTTGCGAGCACGTTGTCTTTACCGCCCAAAAGGTCCAGCAGCTTTTGAGCCAGCTCTTTGTTCGTCATAACTCCTCCTTGTATTGGGTATCTCGTCTGGATGTCATATCAGCTCACGCCGCGCACCTATTGGGCGTCGGCATTGCTCTTCTCATGGCCACTCACCGCAGCACGGACATGGCCTCGCGCCCGCTCAAGAGCCACCGCGGCCTGCTCGGCATCGCAGTCCAGCAGCACCGAGACAATAGCGGTTTTTACGTGGCCGCCGGCATCTGCAAGCGCCTGAACAGCGCACTCGCGCGTGCAGCCGGTCGCCTCCATCACGATGTTCTGGCCGCGCACCACCAACTTCTCGTTCGTCTGCTGCACATCGACCATCAGGTTTTGGTATACCTTGCCGATCTTGACCATGGCACCGGTCGAGATCATGTTGAGAATGAGCTTTTGAACCGTTCCCGCCTTGAGCCTCGTTGAGCCGGTCAGCACCTCGGGACCGGGCACGGGCTCAATGGCAAGATCTGCGCTCTCCCCGATCTTCGACCCTTGGTTGCAGGCAATTGCAATGGTCTTGCACCCAGTTGCCTTGGCGCACACAAGGCCGCCCACCACATAAGGAGTACGACCGCTTGCCGCCAGGCCAACGACAAGATCCTTGTCCGAGAGTCCACGCTCTCGCAGGTCGTTCGCGCCAAGCTCCTCGCTGTCTTCGGCACCTTCGACAGCCTTGATAAACGCCGTCTCGCCTCCGGCAATGAGCCCGACAATCAGATCGGGTGACACGCCAAACGTGGGCGGACACTCCGAAGCGTCGAGTACGCCCAGACGACCGCTGGTGCCTGCGCCCATGTAAAAGACGCGCCCGCCGCGCTCGAGTGCCTCAGCAGCCCAGTCGATTGCTGTGGCAACCTGGGGCAACACTTTCGTGACCGACTGGACGGCACGAAGATCCTCATCGTTCATCGTCGTGACGATTTGCAGCGATGTCATCGTATCGAGGTCCATTGACCTTTGATTACGCTGTTCGGTCGTGAATTTTGTTAAATCGAGCATTTCATTCACCTCATCTTTCCTGTTTCTCGATGTAGTTTTGCTTAATGACATGCGTCGCCCGTTCGTAGTCGCTGGCAACGTAAGCAGCGTACAGGGCATCGACAACCATAAGCTGGGCCATACGCGAAGCCATGGCACCGCTGCGGACCAAGGGTTCACTCGCAGCGACGCCGAGCACGGCATCGGCCATGGTGGCAAGCTTGGATGATCCATCTACTTTGGTAACGGCCACGACGGGACAGTTGTGACGTTGAGCCTCGGCGGTGCAGTCCAGCACCTCTTGCGTCAAGCCCGAGTAGCTAAAGGCGATTGCCATATCGCCCTCATGCATGTTCTTGGCACACAAGAGCTGGTCATGCCAGTCGTCGTACAGATGGCACTCTTTGTCGACACGCATGAGCTTTTGCGCCAGATCGTGCGCGACCAAACGAGAGGCACCGATACCGAACAGATTGACCGCGCGTGCCCGCTTAAGACGGGCCGCGCATCGCTCCAAGACGGTGTAATCGAGCGTTCGCGCCGTCGCCTCAATCGTGCGCACGTTGCTTTTCATCACCTTCCCCACGATACGTTCGACGCTGTCATCCATGGAGATGTCCTCGAGAGCTACGTCTTTCTTGTCACCTAAGAGCGCCAGCTCGGCAATCAGTTCGCGCTGGAACTCCTTGTAGCCCGCAAAACCCAAACGCTTGCAAAAGCGCAAAATGCTCGAGGACGAGGAGAACGTGACATCGGCAAGACCGCGGACGGACAGCCCGACCACCTCGTGCGGATGAGCGCTTACATATGCGATGACATTGCGTTCCGCCGGGCTCGCGCTGAGCTCACGCTCGCGAAGCCGCAAAAGCAATCCGTTTGCCATCTCAAACACCTCCGTTGAGAAGAATTAAAGACCAGCGAACGATTCGTACCGGATACAAACAGCTTTTGCGGTACATTGTGCCGCATCGTGGCGCACAAAGGGCAAGCGTTCTACCGCTCGCCCCCCAAATCCGACCGCTCGGAAATACGCACGACACAAAATAATTCAACGAAGTCGCATTATCAGAAACGGGTTTGTTACCGGCTAGCGCCTCGCATGGGCGCCGATCGGCCGAGTCGCATGGCGCACCAACGCCGCCGCCAGCAATACCAACAGCATGGCGGTGACATAGCCCGCAGCATCGAATCCTAGATCGATAACGTCGAAATGCCTGCCGGGAACAAAGATCTTATGCACCTGATCGCCAACGGAGCAGGCGGCGCAAAAGAGCAATACGGGCACGCAACGGGAGCATACGCTCCACGGACGCCTGGAAAAGCAAACCACGACCACCGAGGCGAACAATCCGACGAAGAAAAACTCTACGGTATGGGCAACGCGGCGGACGTTTGTGCCCACCCACATGCGAATGGAAGCAAGTCGGCCAGACCGGACAGGCGGGGCAGCCAAATCGGTGCCCCCGGTCATTCCGTTCTCCGTCTGGGCTTCACCCGTGGCATCGGCAGCCTGAACGCCCGTAGCCTGACCCTCTACCACACGCGCGGTGGACTCGCTCAGCAACGACGTCTCCACCGCATTTTGCTCCGTCAGCACCCAGATACCCGCCAGCGTTACGGCGAACAGAATGATCGCGGTCCATCCGATTATTTGTTTTACGCGCGCCAAGGGCCAACCTCCTTTTTTGAATATCAGCGAGTGTAGCCCCAAATGACATCGTCACCGTATCAAAATTTGAATCGCAACAGGAAGCGACAAAGCGACGCAAACCCCCTACCCCGCCTCGCGCATCCAGCGATCGAACGTCCCCACGCACACGCCCAGGCACTTTGCTGCTTGGCTGCGGGTAATATCGCCTGCCTCATAGCTATCGCGCACCAGCTCAAACTGAGGAGGGCACGGCTTGCGAGGTCGACCGAAACGGACCCCTCGCGCCCGCGCCGCCGCAATTCCCTCCGCCTGGCGCCGATGGATATTCTCGCGCTCCACCTGCGCCACGTAGCTCAGCAGTTGCAGCACAATATCGGCAATCAGGGTGTTGGTCACATCCGGCGCGCCGCTGGCCCTGACGCGCGTGTCAAGCAATGGCATGTCCAACACCACAATGGCAACCCCGAGCTCCTTGGTGATGCGTCGCCATTCCTCAAGAATCTCGGAGTAATTACGGCCAAGTCGGTCGATAGAAAGCACCACCAGCACGTCCCCGTCTCCCAGGACGTGCAGCAGCTCGCGATAACGCGGTCGATCGAAGTTCTTGCCGCTCGCATGGTCGGCATAAATATTCGCCGAGTCCACGCCATAGGCGCCCAGCGCATCCAGCTGCCGATTAAGGTTCTGATCGCGCGAACTCACCCGCGCATAACCGTACACCGTCGCCATCTCATCCCCGCTTTCTTGTAAACCTGCCAAAAAGGGACAGGTTTATTTTGGTAGGTTTTACCTCTCAAATAGCAGGTAAGCGGGCGGCCGAGCAGACGGCAAGGTAGCCACGATTCAAATGCGAAGGGCGGTCCCGAAAGGCCGCCCTCCGCTCCCCCACCATGAGTCGGGATTTGGCTAATGGATAAGCTTAAAGTCCAAGTGCCCACGCGTGGTATTGACGCGCGAGACCTCGATGATCACGCGCTGACCCAGTTCATAGCGAGTCCCCGTGTCGGCGCCCGTCAGCGTAAGCGCGTCCTCGTCAAACTCGAACCACTCGTTGCCCAGGCTCTTAATCGAAACCAGGCCTTCGACCTGCGTCAGGTCCAAGCGCACAAAGAGGCCCATGCTGCTAACCCACGAGACGATTCCGGCATAGCGCTCGCCCAGACGGTCCTCATAGTACTGGGCAATCTTGATCTTTTGCGTCGCATGGCTGGCGGCAGCTGCGCCACGCCCCGCCACGCTGAGCATGCAGC
>OGTL01002577.1_pt1 | contig 13378 bp, 7 predicted proteins | sample 1553601 | NCBI WGS metagenome assembly OGTL01 (sample SAMEA2580112, study PRJEB22360) | human gut metagenome | biome: human gut; feature: human-associated habitat; material: faeces | place: Denmark | collected 2008/2010 | reverse complement strand
ACTTGGTATGATGCATCTTCTTTGTATATCTATCAGAATTCGTTGGCAAATGAGGAATTGACTTGGGCGACAACTAAAACAGGAAACTTCGGTCTTGATTTCGGATTCTTGGACGGACGCATTTCTGGTTCTATCGATGTTTATAAATCAAAGACAAATGATATGTTGTTGAACCGTTCATTGCCTTATATGACTGGTTTCTCGGAAGCAAAGTTTAATGCGGGTGAGGTGATGAACCGCGGTGTCGAACTATCTTTGAATACGGTTAATATAAATGGAGACGGTAAAGATAATTTCCGTTGGGAAAGCGGATTGACTTTTTATCGTAACAAGAACAAGATTGTTCACCTTTTTGGCAAGGATGCTAATGGCAAGGAAGCGAACGATACGGGTAATGCGACAACAAATGGTTACGAAACTGCTCGTGCGTTGGTTATAGGCGAGTCGATCAATGCTGCATGGGATTTGAAAATGTTAGGTATCTTCCAATCTCAGGCTGAGATTGATAGCTATGTAGACGCGAATGGTAATAAGATTCAGCCGGATGCTGTACCTGGTGACATCAAGTTCCTGGATTATAACGGTGATGGTAAGATCAGTACGGATGACCGTCACTGTATTGGAGATATGGACCCATTGTTCACGATCAATTTTAGCAATACGTTAAGTTGGAAGAACTTCTCTTTGTATTTTAACTTCCGTTGGGATGCAGGTAACAGTTCTCATTTTATCGGTAGTGATCCGTTTGGTAATTACCATAATACGGCAACGACATCAGGTGCTCAGTTGAAAGTTGCTCCATGGAGCGAAAATAATCCAACAAACGAGCATCCACGCTTGGGCTATGTAAATACTTATTCCTATTATTTTTGGTCACAACGTCAGTATCTGAAACTGAAAGATTTGAGTCTTTCCTATACTTTCGATCAGCCGTGGGTAAAGAAAGCCAATATTCAGAATTTGCGTCTTTATCTGAGTGGTACGGACTTATTCACAATTACCGGCTGGTCTGGTCTGGATCCTGAAACAGGTGGTACGATTGCTGCCGGTCCTGGTAGTAGCCGTTATGGAAGCAAGCCTGCTTATCGGACACTTACAATTGGTGCTAATATAACATTCTAAAAATTGAACGGATATGAAAATTAAAAATATATTGTTAGGAACGGTTGTTGGCTCTTTGTCCCTATGTGGATTGGTTAGCTGTGACAATGATTTTCTAGAAGAAAAGTCATATGAATATACGTCTTCGACTTCGTATAATACACCTGAGGAATTGGACATGGCAATCGGTTTTCTGCATGGGCGCATCCAGTATTTGTTTTTTGGTGTATGGGGTAATCATAACTATTTTATGACAGGCATGGGACTGGACACCTTTGCTGCAACAGACCAAAATTATATTACAAGTAACTGGAAGACATTTACTCCTGACGAACCGGGGTATTCACGTCACTGGTACGATAATTTGTGTCAAATAATCCAACAATCGAATATAATTATCGATGCTATCGATACTCGGGATATCAAATGGGATAGCGAGACTCAAAGAAATGAGATTAGGGCGGAAGCGATCTTTTTCCGTGCGTGGGCTCATCGTTGTTTAGCCGGTATGTACGGTGACACTCCTATTATATTGGAACCGGCTCGCTCTGCAAAAGTAGATTATGAACGTTCTCCCCGTATGGATGTTTGGAAACAGTGTGCGGCGGATTTTGAATGGGCAGCTCAGAATTTACCGTTGACAACGACGAAAAATGGCCGTATCGTAAAAGCGGCTGCAGACCATATGTTAGCTGAAATGTCTATCTGTATCGGTGACTATGATAAGGCGATTGCGGCGGCAAAACGTGTAATTGATGGAACAGACGGAGATTACCATCTGATGACCGAACGTTTCGGAACACGGGCTGGTGAGGCAACGGACCGTTATGGCAATCCTCATAGCTCTTATTGGGATCTGTTCCGTATGGGTAATTTTAATTATCAGGAAGGAAATAAAGAAGCAATCTGGGTAGCTCAATATGATTATGAAGGACGCATCAGTAATACTGGTGGCGGTGGTGTTGTAAGTTGGGGATCTGCTCCAGCAAAATGCCATATCGAACAGGCTTTTGTCTCTAATTTCTATAATGTGGACAAGAAAAGGACTTTGTCAAATGGTGACGTTATTCAGATATTTGGTTGGGGGGCTGTAACTTTTACAAATAGTAAAGCGGATTATGATGCGAATAAGAATAAGTCGAATGTAGCAACCGACTCGACGGGGTATGGTGGCGGTGGAACTTGCCATCCGACCGAATGGTTCTTAGGTGATCTATGGAATAATTGTGGAAGTGATGTCCGTGGCTCTGAAGAGATGATTCAACGTAATCTATATCAGTCGGGAGGTAAGCCATGGAGGCAGGCCATTGATGAGGCGAAGGCTTTATATGAATCTAAAAAAGCGTCCGGTGATCCGGATGCCGATCTTTATAAAATCACGGCTAATGATACGGTCACTCTTTTCCCGCGTATCTGGAAGTTCGGTACGGATAAGCATGTGGATGGCGACTATCGCCGATATGATCCGGATTGGTATGTAATTCGTCTGGCTGAAACTTATCTGTTGTTGGCAGAAGCATATTTGAATAAAGGAGATAAAGCAAGTGCGGCAGATGCTATCAATGTTGTTCGTGCCCGTGCCAAAGCTCCATTGTGTACGGCTGCTGATGTGACGATTGACTATATTCTGGATGAGCGTGCCCGTGAATTGTATGGCGAAGAACATCGTGCAGTAACACTCTCTCGTCTGTCGACAAAAGAAAATCCGGTGTTGGTACAGCGTACCCGCAAATATGGATATCGTTTCCCGGCAGCTACAAACGAATTGAAGGATGCAGGTCCCAATATTCAGGATTATCAATGGCAATATCCAATACCATTACAGGTAATCGAAGCTAACTCTGGGGCTAACTTCCCGCAGAATGAAGGTTATTGATTAAATCTATCTGTATAAAAATAGAAAGCCTGGATGCAGAAATGCTTCCGGGCTTTTATTTTGTGTCGAGTTTAGGCGGTACGGATAAATCCATAATACCAATAGGTGTTTCCGTATTTTTGCCGGAGTACATGATCCGTATTCGGACGCTGTGACATCAGTACGCCGAAGTCTTCGAAAGCCAGCCTGCAGGTTGGGGTGACTGGGTAGTTGCGGGTGGCATCCAAATGAGGAAACATGAGGTCGACCACTAACAGAGCTTCCTGATAATGAATCGGTATCGCTTCACCTTGTGGAAAGTATTGCCGGAATAAATTATAGAAGCCTTTCAAGTCTTTATCCAAAAGGACGCCGCATAACAAATAGTCGAGTGCTTTACGGTTGGTTGTATCGGCTTTTATCGCTTGTGTCAGAAGAATGAGGGGGGAAGATGCGTCGATAATGAAATCTTCCTTGTATGCTTCTTTGGAAGTTGTTAGGGACTTGGAGATCCGTTCGGTTCGTTCTTTTATCCATTGATTGTGACAGGTGGAGGTTTGTAAGATGTCCATATATTTCTGGGCCAGGGGAAGATTTCCGGATTCTGTTTGCCAATCAATCAATCTTCTGAGCCGGGAGAAAGAAAGACCTTGTGGAGACATGGCATTGGCTTGTGCAAGTTGGTGGAGAGCTTCGTGTTTCAGTCCGAGAGCATAGGCGAAAAGGCTGTTAAAATTGGCTCCGCCCAATTCGTTTGCCGGAAAATAAATGCGGTCTGCTGACTGTACTGGATAGTGGAAGAGTTGCTCCGGCAGGATACCTTTTTCATTAAGGGCAAGCATCAGGTAAGGATGATAGTAGGCTTCGCTGCTGTTACTGGTATGGATCGTTTGTAGTACCCGATCCCATTGTTGTTCTTCCGCATACCGTTGTACAGCCAGGCGTTTCTCCCTTTCCCGGTTGGGAGAAGAATAAATGCTGTAACAACTGAATGCGATTAAGAGAAGGGGGAATGCGATAGAGATATAGCGGTTTTCTTTTCTGCCGGAGAGGAAAGCAGAGCAGAGCGGAATTAGGAACAAGGCATAGTATACGTAAATATATCGCATTCCATATTCAGGATTAATGAATGTGTACAACTGATTGACCGGGGTGTAAAAAACAAAGTTTTGCCATAACAGAGGCCATACGGCAACAAGTACCAGATTTATAACCGGTAACATAGGGAAGCCTTTTTGTTTGAAGAAAATTCGTTCGAAAACAATTCCATACAGATACAATAAAAGTAAGCAGTTTTCCGGTAAAAGAAGATATAAGAAAGGAATAGCGATCAAAGCGCTGGTATAGCGTATTACTTTGTTCTGGATGAAAAGATAAAAAACGAGTGTTAAAAGGAATAGATTGTATTGTAATAGTGCGGATAAGTTCCAGGCATATTGATAGATGCAGAACATGATGATCGGTACGGTGATTATCCATCCGTGCAGTGCTGCTTTCCATTGCCTTAAGTAGAGGAGGAGGATGACTGCGGTAATCAAAAGTAAACCTGTTTCCACGAAAAGTCCCAGTGAGAGCGGATGGTAGAACTGAGACAAAAAGTTCGTTATCAGACTGTTCCATCCGGTTGGAGCAAGTAGATAACCTTGCAGGTAGTCGTTTGTCATCAGGAATAATCCGCCTGCCTCCTGATAACGAATATATTCGGGATAGAACATATATTCGATAACGAGTGTATAAATACTTGACAGGACCAGAAGTATGATGTTTCCTTTTTTCATTTTTATGTACGTTTTAATCGGTTACGGTATGATCCAGCTGAGATCTGGTGATTGTGATTTTATCCTTGATAAATTCCGGAATGTTGAATGATTTCATTCGGAGGTTGTTCTCGTCAGGATCTTTCTGCGGGAGTAGGAACGGTTTACTGAACTTTCCGTTCTCATTTAGGTGGGCGATGAAGAAACGGGTGTAAAGCCCGTCAAGGCGTCGGCTGCTGAATATGATCCATCTTCCGTTTGAAGACCAGGAGTGATAGCTTTCCACGTCTGTGCTGTTTAAGATATCGGTATCCACGGGGGCAGAACCTTGTAAAGATATCATTTTCAGATCCGCTTCCTTATGCCAGATCGGGAAAGTTGCATAATCCGATTCGGTGAAAAGCAGATATTGGTTATCTGGTGAGATACGGGGGAATGAAGCGCTTTTATTGTGTGCCGTATAGATCGTGTCGATTGTCTCTCCGAAAGAACCGTTGTCTGGGTTAAAGGAGACACTGCAAATAGAGTATTTAATCTCTTTCAACCTCTTGGGCAATTGTCTGGCAGGAGCTGTGCAGTAATATAGGCGTTTCCCGTCAGGAGCCCACGCTGGAAATGTTTCGAAAGATGCCGGACCGTTGAAACGGGGATCCGTTATGACTGTGTTATGGACCAAATCATATAAGACCAGGTCTGATTCCAGATCGTAGACTTCTATTAGGTTCGGGTTTCGGCTATAAAAAGACTGACGGGTGGTATTGGTTGAAAAAATGATATATTTGCCAGATGGATGCCAGTGGGGATAAGTTCCTTCTTTGGATGATCCGAGTTGCGATAATTGCACTTTGGTAGGCTGGTTATTTTTAATAATGATTGTCCCTCCCGGAGAAGTCCGTGCATGAAACATGAACTCTGTAGGGGAATAATTGCAGAATGAGTGGCAATTGACACATCCTTTTTCATTCATATTGCTGGATATGATAATATCCTCTTTAAAACAGTTTAAAGCTCTTTGGCGGATATCCATTTCATGCCAAGATTCATAACCCGGTTCGATTAATCGGTAGGCAATATAAGGGTCGATAGAGTCTGTTGTAATATAAACAGGAAAAGATTTGTATTGTATACCTTCCGGATAAGATTCATTCCATACGGATATGGATATATCTATTTGCTTGCCAGTATTGTCGGATAACATATGTTGCCATTTCTTTAAGGGTATATCGATTTTGTTTTTCCCTTCGATGCTGAATAATGGTTGGTTATTGTTGGAAAAAACAGCTTTTATATGAGAGGAATTTCTGACAGTAAAGTTTAAAGGTGCAATATTGATGGGGATACTTATTCCTTTATAATCCGGAAATATATCCGGATAGGTATTTCCGAGTTTAGATGCGATTCTATTTTCTGTGCATCCGATGTAGAGAAAGAAGGTCAATAAAGATAATAATAATTGTTTCATGGCTCATTCTGTTTATGATAGCACTCTGCAAAGATGTATCAAATTTTTAATTATAAATATCAAAAGCATAGATAAAATTTGTGCGAGGGTGAATATTTTTGTCCATTGTGAAAGACACATGGGAACATGGATTAATCTTATTTTTGTAAATACCGTATTATGATGAACAGATACAGATTTTTCTCTCTTTGCCTAGGTTTGATGTGTGGACTGCACTTGTCGGCCAAAGATTATTATGCCACGGATTTCGGTGTGAAAGCAGATGGTAAGACATTGAACACGAGTTCCATTCAGAAAGGAATCGACTTTGTGAATGCACAAGGTGGGGGGCGCTTGGTCTTTACTGCGGGTAATTATCAGACTGGGACGATTTACCTGAAGTCGAACGTGACACTCCATCTTGAAGAAGGAGCGACTTTATTGGGATCGACCAATCCTTGGGATTACGAAAAAGATCCGTATATTCGTTGGATGTCTATGATTTTCGCAGTCAAGCAGCAGAATATTGGTATAACGGGGAAAGGGACGATTAACGGGCGTGGTTTTCAAACAGCCAACAATATGGTGGACTATATCCAGCGGGGTATCTACGAAGATCCACTGAAACTGGGCCGTCCGAACGAGACGAACCGTCCGCAGAACATCTATTTCCGTGAATGCGAGAATGTGACAATCAAGGATATCACCCTGCGGGACCCGGCAAGCTGGAACCAGACATACGACCAGTGTAAGAATCTTTATGTCGACGGAATCCACGTGGATAGCAAATCCTATTGGAATAATGACGGTATCGATGTGGTAGACTGTGACGGCGTTGTGCTGAAAAACTCTTTTATCGATGCGGCGGATGATGCGCTTTGCTTTAAATCGCATGATGCGAACAGCATGTGTCAGAACGTGGTTGTCGAGAACTGTGTGGGACGTTCGAGTGCCAGTGGCTTGAAATTCGGGACGGTATCGAGAGGTGGTTTCCGTAACTTCAAAGTGAAAAACATCAAGATATATGATACGTATCGTTCGGCCATAACATTTGCAGCAGTCGATGGTGCTCTGATCGAAAACATCGAAGTAGATGGCGTTCGTTCCATTCATACGGGAAATGTGATCTACCTCCGTATCGGTGACCGTTGGAGTGCAGGGAAGAAACCGATTATGAAGAATATTACGATCAAGAATGTCTATGCCGAGATCCCGATGGACAAACCGGATGCCGGATATAATTATGAAGGACCGATCGAAGATCTTCCCCGCAATATCTCACCCGCCAGCATTGTTGGATTGCCGGAATATAAGATTCAGAACGTGACACTCCAGAATATCGAGATTGTTTCTCCCGGAGGTGGTAATCCCTACTACGCTTACCGTGGATTGGCACCGGCCGAGCTGGACAGTATTCCTGAAATGGCGACTTCCTATCCGGAGTTTTCGCAGTTTAAGGAATTGCCGGCTTGGGGCTTCTACATCCGTCATGCCGAGGGAATCACTTTTGATAATGTGACGTTTAAGGCTTTGAAAAAAGATTACCGTCCGGCTATCGTGATGGATGATGCCGGGGAGGTGACATTCAAGGATGTCCGGTTTATCGAGCCGGAGGGCGAGGGAAAGAAACAGATATTCCCTTATAAGTCAAAAGTGATAAAATGAGAGTACGATATCGGACTGGAAGGATGTATAGGATTAAAAACAAAAAAGTGAGACGATATGAATAAAAATAAATTATTTGCAAGTGTGATAGGCCTTTTGGTCTTTGTGGCGGGACAGCTAAAGATTACCAAGTCGCGATGTTTGGAATCAAATCGGACGGAGTGACACTCAATACCCGTTCTATCCAGCGAGCTGTCGATTATATCAGTGAACAGGGAGGCGGCCGGCTTATTTTTTATGTGGGCCGTTATCTGACTGGTTCAATCGAACTTAAGTCGAATGTGACGATCCGTATCGAAGAGGGAGCCGTCTTGGTTGCAGTTCCCTCCGTTTATGATTTTAAAGGGGTTGGAGGATGTAATGCGATTATTTACGCAGACAAGCAAAAGAATATCGGTATCGGTGGAAAAGGCATTATCGATGGCCGTAGCATCGCTGTGCGGGCAAGCGTGGAAGAGCAATTGCAAAAAGGGCATATCGAAGGAAATGTATCCGATTATGCACCAGCTTTGATCTGCATGGAAGGCTGCGAGGATGTGAAAATCGAACAAGTCACCCTGCAGGATGCAGCGAACGTAGCCGAAATATATAAGGACTGCCATAATGTGACAGTAGACAGAGTCGTTGTGAATGCCGGTGCATCGGACCGGAAAGCAATCTCGATTTCCGGCTGTGACGGAGTGAAGATGACAGATTGCTACTTTAATATGGCGGGGAATCCGTTGGAGAGTGCTGGGACATCCCGTAATCTAATATTTACAAATTGTATAACACCAGACGGCAAAGCTGTCTCAAGCGATCAATAAGAAGGAGGAGAAAACTATGCAGAGGAGATCTTTTATCAAACAGAGTGTTTTATGGACAGCCGGTTGTGCCGTCGGTAGCCGTATGTCGCTATGGGGTACGGTTAGTGCAGCCGATGAGGTGAAGGGGACGGTTTTGCGTTCCGGTGAGCTATATAAATTGTTTCGTGATCCACAATCTATTTACCGCCCGTTTGTCCGTTGGTGGTGGAACGGAGATAAAGTAGAAGCGGATGAATTGAAACGTGAACTGCATATATTGAAGGAGGCGGGTATCGGAGGAGTGGAGATCAATCCGGTTAAATTTCCCGGCAATGACACGGACGATTTGGGAAAGAAGTCGTTACCTTGGCTGAGCGACGAATGGATTGACATGTTGAAGGTGGCTTTTGACGAGGCGAAGTCGCTTGATATGACCTGCGATCTGATCGTCGGTTCTGGCTGGCCGTTCGGAGCGGAGTTCCTGACAGGAGACGAGAGAGCGGATGTTGTAGTGAACTATTCCGAGAAGCTGAGTGGTCCGATCGACTATGAAGTCTCTCGCGACGGTCTGTTCTGTGCGGCCGATCCTGCTATCAGTTCTCCTTTTCTTGGAAAGAAGATGGAGCTGGTTTCCCTGCAGCTGGTTCCTGAGCCGTTTGGCAGTCTTGATCAGGCTATCGATCTGATGGATAAAGAGGTAGACGGAACGTTCAAGTTCAAAGTGCCTGATGGAAAATATGTCTTGTTTGCCTTGGTCAAGATACGCGGTTTCCTCGAAGTGATCAATGGTGCTCCCGGTGCTACGGGACCGGTGTTGAACCATTTCAACAAGCCGGCCGTGCAGAAGTATTTGAATAATATGTCGGATAAGATTCAGAACCGTTTGGGTCCGTTGTCCGGCAATATCCGTTCTCTTTTTACCGATAGCATGGAACTGGAAGGATCGAACTGGTCGTATGATATGGCGGAAGAATTCAAGAAACGCCGGGGATATGACGTGCAACCCTATCTGCCCTTCATCCTATTTAAAATGGGTAGCATGGGGAATGTGTTGACCTATGAACCAAAGGTTCAGTTTACACCCGAACTGGACGATACGATCCAGCGTGTGCGTTATGATTTTGAATACACGAAAGCCGAACTGCTGCGCGAGCGTTTTACACAGACTTACCTGGACTGGTGTAAGGGGCTGAATGTGAAATCGCGTGCACAGGCCTACGGACGTGGTTTCTTCCCGCTTGAAAGCAGTCTGGATTATGATATACCCGAATGCGAATCCTGGACGATGACTTGGTTGCGCCATCGTCTGGGCGAGGAGATGTCGGAAGAGGATTATCGCCGGGGTCGTGCCTATACGATGGTTAATAAATATGTGTCTTCTGCTGCCCACTTACGTGGAAAGCGCTTGGTGAGTTGCGAGGAGATGACCAATACTTATACCGTGTTCAATATGACATTGGAGTTGTTGAAGATTGGAGGTGACCAGACGGCTATCTCCGGTGTGACGCATTCTATCTTCCACGGTTTCAACTATTCTCCTAAAGAAGCTCCGTTCCCCGGATGGATTCGTTACGGGGCTTATTATAACGAAAATAACAACTGGTGGCCGTATTTCAAATATTATACCGCTTATAAAGGCCGTATGGCTTCCGCTCTGCAACATGGAACCATGTATGCGGATATCGCGATCTTGCATCCGATAGCCGATATGTGGAGTACCTTGGGAATGCAGAACGAACCGTTCCCCGCTACTACCAATGTGAAATATAAGACATTGGTATGGGAGGCGATCCATAAGAACGGCAGCGGTTGCGACTATGTTTCCGAATCGATCATCCGGGATGCCGAGATGAAAGACGGTTACTTGTGCTATGGTCCCCGCAAATATAAAACTCTTTTCCTGATCGAAGTGGAGAGTATGGAACCGGCTACCGCGCATAAATTATATGATTTTGTGGCCTCTGGCGGGCGTATTTTCTGTATAGAGGCTTATCCGCATAAATCGGTCGGCCTGAAGGATCATGACAAGCATGATAAGGAAGTGCAGGAATGGGTGGAAAAGATGAAGCAGATGGACGGGTGTTTCATACTGCTTCATAAACCGGAAAAGGACTTTGTCGGTTGGTATCAGGGTGTGCAGAAAGACTATGGATTGACACCGTATATGACGATTGAAAAACCTGATCCTTACTTGATGCAGAACCGTTATCAGGGCGATAACAGGGAAGAAATGTTCTTTTTCAGTTATGCACATCGTTATAATTCGCATCAGACTCGTATTTCCTTCTGCAACGAGGTTGTAAAAGGACGTCAGGGTTGGGTGTGGGATCTGGAAACGGGTGAACGATACCGGTTGCCGCTGGATGCAGCCAACAGTTTCCTGTTCGACTTCGGTCCGGCTGACTCTCTCCTGATTGTGTTCGATAAGCAAAAGAGAGGAAATGATTACAAGCCGCTTCCGGTTTCCGGTGAGGATTTGAAAGATCTTTCGTCTGATTGGGATGTGGAGTTCCGTCATAGCCGTGAGAATACGGTGCAGAATACTCATTTCGACAAACTGAAGGATTTAAAGGATACGGACTATGTGAATTTCTGCGGAACGATTGTTTATAGAAAGAAAGTCAACGTCTCTTCGCCTGTCGGGATGGTTCTTAACCTTGGGTTGGTACATGGCGTGTCGGAAGTATTCGTGAACGGGCAGAGTTGTGGTGTCAAATGGTATGGCCGCCGTATCCATCCGGTTGCAGCCCGGTTGAAACAGGGGGAGAATTCGGCAGAGGTACATGTAGTAACTGTTATGGGAAACTATATGAAGACGCTGAAGGATAATAAGATCGCTCAGGCGTGGACCCGGAGGCAGGATGTTGTGCAGCCGGCGGGATTGGTCGGACCGGTAACCGCTTATAGAATTAAAAATTAAGAATTAAGAATTAAAAAATTAAGAAGCTGAAATTAAGAAATTGAAGAATTATGAATGTGATTAGAAAAATAATGATCCTGTGCTTGTTGGCAGGAATGCTGATGCCGGTGTGGGCAAAAGATTACCAGATGACTATGTTCGGGATCAAGTCGGATGGGACGACCATGAATACCCGTTCCATACAAAAGGCGATCGACTTTATTTCCGAGAGCGGGGGGGGACGTCTGGTGTTTACTGTCGGACGTTATTTGACCGGCAGTATTCATCTGAAGTCAAATGTGACGATCCATTTGGGAGAGGGGGCCGTGTTGGTCGGTTCCACTAATCCTTATGATTATGATATGGAGCTGAATGCTTGGTATGGTTTGATCTTGGCGAATAAGCAGGATAATATCGGTATCACCGGCAAAGGGGTGATCGACGGTCGTGGACGTGAGCTTGCCAATAACTTCATCAACCAGGTTTATTCAGGGGTGATCAAGGATAAGTTGCAGTTGGGACGTGTTGCCAACCGTCCGAAGCTGGTCTATTTCCGCGAATGCAAGAATGTGGAGATAAAAGGTGTGACGATGATGAATCCGGCTTTCTGGACGCAGACCTATGACCAGTGCGAGAACCTGTTGATCGACGGTATCACGGTGCATAGCCGTGCTTACTGGAATAACGACGGGATGGATATTGTCGACTGTAACGGCGCATTGATCCAAAACTGTTATGTGGATGCGACAGACGATGCGATCTGTCTGAAATCCCATAGTGCCGATGCCATTTGCCAGAATATCGAGGTCCGCAACAATACGGCTTGTTCAAGTGCAAGCGGTATCAAGTTCGGAACGGCTTCGACTGGTGGCTTCAAGAACATAAAGATCATCAACAATACTATATTCGACACGTTCCGTTCGGCTATAACGATCCAGGCGGTTGATGGCGGACTGGTTGAGAATATAGTGGTGGACAGCCTTCGTTCCATCAATACCGGAAATCCTATCTATTTGGTCGTGGGAGAACGTCGTGAGGGACGTCGCAGCCGGATGGACAACGTGCATATCTCGAATGTTTATGCCGAAGTCCCGGCAACGAAACCGGATGCAGGATATGACTACGAAGGGCCGACGGAAGATAATCCGCGTAATGTCTCGCCTTCCGGCATTGTCGGCTTGCAAGATAACAAGATTACGAATGTCTCTATCGAGAATGTCGAGATCGTCTATCCGGGCGGTGGTAATCCGTTGTATGCTAAAGTTGGATTGGACGAACTGGATAAAGTACCGGAAATGCCGAAAGCTTATCCTGAATTCTCTCAGCATAAGGAGTTGCCTGCCTGGGGATTTTATGTCCGCCATGTCGATGGGGTCACTTTCAAGAATGTGAAGCTGACTGCTTTGAAGAAAGACTATCGTCCGGCTATCGTCTTGGACGATGTGCACAACGGGGCATTTACAAAGATCAAAGTGGTTGAACCGTCTGCCGGAAAGAAGGAAAAGATACACGTTTACAAGTCTACGAAGATAAAAAAATAGAACGGGAGATACGGGAGACACATAAAAGGGGAGGGAATGCAAAATGTGCATATCCCCCCTTTTTTTTTATGTAGCGGAACAGACAATACTCCCCCTTCCTTCTTCGGAGCAGGATAAGAAGGGAAAAAACTGTTTAAGAAAGACTGAACCAATCAAAGGATAGTTTATCTGGCAATTACTGAATACGATTAGGAAAGACTGGGCTTATTTAAGTGACGATAGCCATGTTTCTGTCGTCAGACAGCCTGGTCATAAACCTTTTGCCTTTGGTCGAATACGTTTTCGCCCTTAGTCGAAAAGGTTTTTGACCAGTGTCGAAAGGGCTTTTGACCAA
>OGTL01002576.1_pt1 | contig 13381 bp, 9 predicted proteins | sample 1553601 | NCBI WGS metagenome assembly OGTL01 (sample SAMEA2580112, study PRJEB22360) | human gut metagenome | biome: human gut; feature: human-associated habitat; material: faeces | place: Denmark | collected 2008/2010 | reverse complement strand
GAGCGCTGTCGTATTTTTCGGCGGCTGCCTACTGCCAGGACGCGACGGCGGGCATTGCCTGCTACCGTGTGATCGCGGATTACGAGGAGCATTTTGAGGAGAAAAAGCAGCAGCTGATGGAGAAGCTGTTCTCCCTTGTGAAAACCATTTTTATAGCGGAGCGTATGCTGGTGAGTGCAACCTGCGAGTAGGCGGAGATCCCGGCGGTGACGCAGGCGTCGGCTGCATTGAAAAATGTATTGTATGTGCCGGATCAGCCGGGTAAGAATCGCTCTATGCCGTCCTATCCGCTGGCAAAAAAGAACGAGGGATTTATGGATGCATCCCAGGTGCAGTATGTGGCGCGTGCCGGAAATTATGCCGCACACGGCTTTTCCTATCACGGGGCGCTCCGCATCTTAAAAGTAATTTTAGGATACGATTACCTGTGGATCAATGTCCGCGTCAAGGGCGGCGCTTATGGCTGCATGAACGGATATATGAGGAACGGAGATACGTATTTTGTGTCCTACCGGGATCCGAATCTCTCTGCAACGAATGAGATTTATGACGGCATTCCGGCGTACCTTGAGAAGTTTGATGCCGATGAGCGCGAGATGACAGGATATATCATCGGAACGATCAGCGATATGGACACGCCGATGAACCCGAGCGCGAAGGGTGCGCGTTCGATGACAGCCTATCTGCAGGAGCTGGACTACGAGACGCTTTCAAAGGAGCGGAGCCAGATTATCGGGGCACAGCCGGCGGACATCCGCGCATTGAAGCCTTTGATTGCGTCGGTGCTCTCAGACGGCAGCCTGTGTGTGATCGGCAATGAAGATGTGCTGACATCGGAAAAACAGATGTTTGAGACACTTGAGAGCCTGACCTGATGCGGGGCGGGGAAAACAGTACAGAAACGAGGAGAACGATGAAAGATAATTTTAAATCCGGATTTGTGACGATTATAGGAAGACCGAATGTGGGAAAATCGACGCTGATGAATCATCTGATCGGTCAGAAGATTGCTATCACGTCGAACAAGCCGCAGACGACCAGAAACCGCATCCAGACCGTGTATACGGATATGGAGCGCGGACAGATTGTGTTTTTGGATACGCCGGGCATTCATCAGGCGAAGAATAAGCTTGGAGAGTATATGGTGAATGTGGCGGAGCACACGCTTTCGGAGGTGGATGTCATTCTCTGGCTGGTGGAGCCGTCCACGTTTATCGGGGCAGGCGAGCAGCATATCATAAAGCAGCTAAAGAAGACGAAAACGCCGGTCATCTTAATTATCAACAAGGTGGATACCGTGGAGCGGGAAAAGATCCTGGAGTATATCGATGCTTACCGCAAGGTGTTTGATTTTGCAGAGATCGTTCCGGCATCAGCACTCCGGGAGCAGAATCTGGATACGGTTGTGGACGTGATTTTCAAGTACCTGCCGTACGGACCGATGTTCTATGATGAGGATACAGTTACCGACCAGCCTCAGCGCCAGATCGCTGCAGAGATCATCCGTGAGAAGGCTCTGCATGCACTGGATGAGGAGATTCCTCACGGGATTGCCGTTGCCATCGACCGGATGAAGAAACGTCCGGGAAGAAGCAACATCATAGATATTGATGCGACCATCATCTGCGAGCGTAATTCCCACAAAGGCATCATCATCGGAAAACAGGGTGCCATGCTGAAAAAGATCGGAAGCAATGCCCGCTATGAGCTGGAGCGTATGCTGGAAGCAAAGGTAAACCTAAAGCTCTGGGTCAAGGTGACTAAGAACTGGAGAGACAGTGATTTCCTGATCAAGAACTTTGGATATGATAAGAAAGAAATCTGAAAATGAGTGATCTGATTACCGTACAGGGAGTGGTACTTTCTGCCATGCCGGTAGGGGATTATGACAAGCGGATCGTCCTTCTCACAAGAGAGAGGGGGAAGATCTCCGCTTTTGCCAAGGGAGCGAGACGGCAGAACAGTCCGTTCATGGCAGCAGCTAACCCGTTTGTATTCGGAAGCTTTACTCTTTATGAGGGAAGGACAAGCTATAATCTGAACCAGGTCAGCGTGCAACATCATTTTGTGGAGCTGGCCACCCGGCAGCCGGGGGTTTACTATGGATATTATTTTCTGGAGCTGGCAGATTATTTTGGCAAAGAGGGAACGGATGAGAAGGAGATGATGAATCTTCTCTATGTGACCATCAAAGCCATTTTGAATCCTCATATAGAAGACAGGCTGGTGCGCTGTATCTATGAACTGCGGGCTATGGTGATCCAGGGCGTGATGCCGCAGCTGTTCCAGTGTGCGGGCTGCGGGAGAGAGCTTACGGAGGAAGAAACCGGAGAACTTTTTTTCTCCCAGGACGAGCATGGGATCCTGTGTGCGGACTGCAGCAGGATGGCCATGGACAGGAAACGGATCTCAGCGGCTGCCCTGTATGCCATGCGCTACATAACCGTGTCCCCCCTGGCAAAGCTGTATACGTTTACAGTGCGGGATGATGTGCTGCGGGAACTGGAACGCCACATTTACCGGTATACGGAGCTGAATACAGACAAGCGGTTTAAAAGTCTGGAGATCCTGGAATTGATGAGATAGATCACTGCCGGTTGCGGAATAACCGTAACGATTTATTTTTCAAAAGCAGGACAGGATGCAATGCAAATGGAAATATCCTTGAAAAATCATGAGGATACTAGTATAATAAGACCAAAAATGTAAAAAAGCAGCTTTTTCCGGAGCTTTCCGGACGCATTTGGCGGAACAGCTGCAAGTCAAGAGGAGAGAAATCATGGAAAAGACAATGGAAAAGATCGTAGCTCTTGCAAAAGCCAGAGGATTTGTTTACCCGGGTTCCGAGATCTACGGCGGCCTGGCAAACACATGGGATTATGGAAATCTCGGTGTAGAGCTTAAAAATAACGTAAAACGTGCATGGTGGCAGAAATTCATTCAGGAGTCTCCGTACAATGTAGGTGTTGACTGTGCGATCCTTATGAACCCGCAGACATGGATCGCTTCCGGACATCTTGGCGGATTTTCTGATCCTCTTATGGACTGTAAAGAGTGCCACGAGCGTTTCCGTGCAGATAAACTCATTGAGGACTTTTGTGCAGAGCATGACATTGCCATTGAGGGAAGCGTAGATGCATGGTCCCAGGAGAAGATGATGGACTTCATCAAAGAACACGAGGTAGGATGCCCGAGCTGTGGTAAACACAACTTCACAGATATCCGTCAGTTCAACCTGATGTTCAAGACATTCCAGGGTGTTACCGAAGATGCCAAGAATACTGTATATTTAAGACCGGAGACTGCCCAGGGTATTTTCGTAAACTTCAAGAACGTACAGAGAACATCCCGTAAAAAGATCCCGTTTGGTATCGGCCAGATCGGAAAATCCTTCCGTAATGAGATCACACCGGGTAACTTCACATTCCGTACCCGTGAGTTCGAGCAGATGGAGCTTGAGTTCTTCTGTGAGCCGGATACAGATCTTGAGTGGTTTGCATACTGGAAGAAGTTCTGCCTTGACTGGCTGAGTGCTCTCGGACTTAAGGATGATGAGGTTCGTTACCGTGACCATGATAAGGAAGAACTGAGCTTCTACAGCAAGGCTACCACAGATGTGGAATTCCTTTTCCCATTCGGATGGGGCGAGCTCTGGGGAATCGCTGACAGAACAGATTATGACCTGACACAGCATCAGAATGTATCCGGCCAGGATCTCACATACTTCGACGATGAGAAGAAACAGAAATATATCCCATACGTTATCGAGCCATCACTTGGAGCAGACCGTATGGTACTTGCTTTCCTCTGCAGCGCTTACGATGAGGAAGTTCTGGATGCAGAGAAGAACGATGTCCGTACAGTCCTTCATTTCCATCCGGTACTTGCACCGGTTAAGATCGGTGTGCTTCCGCTTTCCAAGAAGCTTAACGAGGGTGCTGAGAAGATCTACCAGCAGCTTTCCAAGAAGTACAACTGTGAGTACGATGACCGTGGAAACATCGGTAAACGTTACCGCAGACAGGATGAGATCGGTACTCCGTTCTGTATCACTTATGACTTCGAGTCTGAGAATGACGGTGCAGTTACAGTCCGTGACCGTGACACTATGGAGCAGGTACGTGTGAAGATCGATGAGCTTGATGCATACTTTGCTGATAAATTTACATTCTAAGTAAATACATTTTTTAATGAAAAACCTCCGGCTATTTTCTGGCCGGAGGCTTTTTTTCGACAAGTCTGTTTTTCATCCGCCAGTTTCTTGGCGACATTCCGTATACATTTTTGAAAGCCCGGGAAAAATGCAGCTGATTGGGATATCCGACTGCATTTCCGATATCTGCGATAGACAGGGCTGTGATCTTAAGAAGTTCTGCAGCTTTGGTCATGCGATAGCTGATCAGGAATTCCTGGGGAGAACGTCCGATGGTGTCGTGGAAGATCTTACCGAAATAGCTTCGGTTCAGGCCGCAGCAGGCTGCGATATCCTCAATGGAAATATCATTCTGGAAATTCTGTTCAATAAAAGAGAGCGCCTCCTTGATATAAAAATCACGGATACTTCCATCCTGTTTCATGCGGACAGTTTCAGTAGAGCGCATAAAGTAATCCAGAAAAAGCCAGGTATGTCCGATAAGATGAAAGGGTGATTCCTGGGAATTATGGCTGATATAAAGCATTTCCTCCATCATTTTCTGGCGGAGATCTGCAGAGTGGCTGTGATAGACCGGATGGTCCGGACTTAAACCTGCAGTTTCCACGATCTCTTTTGCCCGGAGCCCGTCAAATTCCACCCAGGTGTACTCCCATGGAAAGTCGGTATCTGCAATGTAGGTGTTGATCTGACCGGGAAAAAGCATGAAACCCTGGCCGCTTTTTACCTGATAGGTGATGGTCTCTCCTGCGGAATTGTCTGCCATCAGAGTTCCGGTACCGGAGATCACATAATGAAAAATATAATGGTTTCGTGCTGCCGGGCCGAATGAATGTGCCGGAGCGCAGTGCTCCCAGCCATATTGGTATAGTCCGATATCAACAAAGTTTTCATTTGGAAAAACAGAGAAGAGAAGGTCATTCATATTTTTATCCTTTAGGCGTATGATTTTGTCTGGTTTCAGTAACATTATATATTAAAACATTAGGGAACATCAATATATGTATAAAAATGCAATTACCAAAACAGCCTGTAAAATATACAAAAAAGAGAAAAATAATCGAGAAAACTTTGTGAGAAAATTAAGTTTCGCGAGAAACCTATTGATTTTCGATGAATCAGGAATATACTAATTTTAGATAAAAGTAGTGATATAGGTATAGAATATATCAAAATGCTAGATGACTTTAATGAAGACAGAGAAAAATTGCATTTTGATATAAAACAAGAAAAACGCTGCTATTTATGCAAGCATAAAGCTATGTTAAAATAGCTTTCAGAAAAAAGAAACCAGAGAATAAGTATTGGAGAACCCGAAATAACCATTTTAGCTAAAACGGGTGATATCCGACTTATCAAATAAAGGGAAAAGGAAGGAGAATAACAAGATGCGCAACAGAAGTAAATGGATCCTCTGTATGGGACTTGCCTTTACCATGGCAGCTTCCGTTACATTGAGCGGATGCGGCACAGGTAAAAAGGACAGCGGAAAGACAGAGATCGAACTTGTGCAGTATAAACCGGAAGCGGTTAAGGCATTTGAAAAACTGGAAGAAAAATTCAATGCCACTCATGATGATATCCATCTTACCATCGAATCACCAAACGATGCTATGACTGTATTGAAGACAAGATTTATCCGTGAGGATAATCCGGATATCATTGGAATCGGAGGCGATGTTAACTTTTCCAATTTTATTGATTCTGATATGCTGATGGATATTTCCGATTATCAGGGACTGGATTCGATCAAAGATGCATATAAAGAAATTGATAAAGCGCTGGAATTCGTTCCGGAAGACGGAGTCTATGCGGTTCCTTACGTGGCCAATGCCGCCGGAATCCTTTACAATCGTGAGCTTTTCAAGGAGCATGGCTGGCAGATCCCGACTACATGGGATGAATTTATGAGCCTTTGCCAGGAAATTCAGGATGCAGGTATCCAGCCGCTTTATTTCGGATTTAAAGATACCTGGACCTGTCTTGCACCGTGGAATTCTATTGCGGTAGATCTTGCACCAGCCGATGTATGCCGCCAGGTAAACCAGGGAAACACTACTTTTGCAAAAGAGTATAAGGAAGTAGCAGACCGTATGCTGGAGCTTATCCAGTATGGACCGGATGATCCCTTTGCTTATGATTACAATGGAGCCTGCACCGCTTTTGCAAAAGGGGAGGCTGCCATGTATCCCATCGGAAGCTATGCGATCCCGCAGATCCAGAGTGTAAATCCGGATATGGATATTGATTCTTTTGTAACACCGGCAAGCAATGATCCGTCAGAAAACAAACTGAATTCCGGAGTTGACCTTCAGTTCTGTGTGATGGATGACTGTGAGAATAAGGAAGCTGCATATGAAGTGCTGGATTTCCTTCTTGAGGATGAGAATATACAGACATATCTGGATGATCAGAAGGCAGTTCCCTGTAAAGAGGGTGATTTCACACTTCCCTCTACTCTGGATGGTATGAAGGAATACATAGAAGAGGGAAGGATGGCCGACTACCAGGATCATTATTATCCTACAGAGATGGCTGTGGATGCACAGATCCAGACCTTCCTGATGAAAAAGGATAAAGATGCATTCCTGAAAAAATTTGATACAGACTGGACAAGATATAACCGTGACATTATCCGTAAAGTACAGGACTATGAGGAGAAGAACGGGGAAGGAGAGAACTGATCATGGGAAAAAAATCTATGAGTGGAAGAAAGTTGACCTTTCTTCTGATCACCATTCCGATCGTGGCATTATTTTTCTGCTTTAACACACTGCCTCTGATCAAGGGTGTGATCTACAGCTTTACGAACTTTAAAGGCTATGGAAGCTATGACTGGGTAGGACTTCGAAACTATAAGGATCTTTTTACAGACAGCCGTGTTGGCGGTTCCTATCTGTTTACCTTTAAGCTGGCCATCGTGGCAACTATCGTAACGAATGTACTCAGCCTGATCCTGGCACTTGGACTGAACAGCAAGATCCGTTTCAAGAGTGCACTGCGTGGAGCTTATTTTATTCCGAATGTACTTGGCGCACTGGTCGTAGGATATATTTTCAATTATTTCTTTACATATATCCTGCCTGCATTCGGAAAGATGATCGGAAATAAAACATTGTCTTCCAGCATGCTTTCCAGTACGAGCCTGGCATGGGTTGCCATCGTGATCGTGTGTGCATGGCAGTCCATTGCAATGAATACGATCATCTACATTTCCGGTCTTCAGACAGTGCCGGAGGATGTATACGAGGCAGGCGCTATTGATGGTGCTACCGGATTCAGCAAGTTCCGTTACCTGACATTCCCGCTGATCGTTCCGTTTTTCAGCATCAACATGGTTCTCTGTGTGAAAAACTTCCTGATGGTATTTGATCAGATCATGGCTTTGACAAAGGGTGGTCCTGCACAGAGTACAGAATCTATTTCTTACTTGATCTATAACAATGGTATGAGTGGAGGACAGTTTGGATTCCAGAGTGCCAATGCGGTTATATTCTTTATCGTGATCGTGATCATTTCTGCAATGCAGTTGACTATCACAGGGAAAAAGGAGGAGCAGCTGTAATGAAAACGAAAGTAAGAGAAAAAGCGAACTGGCCGGTAACGATCCTTCTGATCCTTGGCCTTATCACAGTGGTATTTCCGCTTTATATGACAATTGTGATCGCATTCAAGCAGCCGACAGAGATGACCAACAGTGTAGCCGGGATCCTGTCTCTGCCAGAGAAATTCAGTCTTGCCAATTTCAGGGAAGCTATGGAGGTAACAGACTTCTGGCATTCTCTTGGAAACAGTGTATTGATCACTGTGATCACAGTGGTTCTTGCTATTGTAATTCATTCACTTTTAGGTTATGCTATAGCCAGAAACAAGAGAAGTAAATTTTATAAATTTATCTATCTCTATGTAGTGAGCGGTATGTTTGTTCCGTTTGCTATCCTGATGATGCCGCTTGTAAAGCAGACTGCTGAGATGGGCCTTGATAACAAAGTCGGTGTGATCATTCTTTATACGGTATTTTATATGCCTATGAACGTGCTTCTTTATTCCGGATATCTGACAAACATTCCAATGGCCCTTGAGGAGGCGGCCTGTGTGGATGGAGCCAGCACCTGGAAAACATATTGGAAGATCATCTTTCCGATCATGAAGCCGATGCATGCCACAGTGGCAGTTCTGACAGCACTTGGAACCTGGAATGATGTTATGACTCCACTGGTTATCATGTCCGGATCTACGGGTGGAACCACATTGCCCCTGGCACAGCTGAATTTCCAGACTCAGTTCGGAACAAATTATAACCTTGCGTTTGCCTCTTATCTGCTGGCACTGCTTCCGATCCTTCTGTTTTATCTGATCTGCCAGAAGCACATTTTAAATGGTGTTGTAAACGGTGCCGTAAAATAAAAACACAAGAAAAAGGAGGATTCACATATGGGAATCATCTACTGCGAGAAAGACAGAACGTTTACCCTGCAGACAAAAGAAACTACATATCAGATGCAGGTGGATCAGTACGGATTTCTTCTTCATCTCTATTATGGTAAAAAGGCAGAAGGCTGTATGGATTATCTTCTGACCTACTATGACAGAGGATTTTCCGGAAATCCCTATGATGCGGGAACAGACAGAACCTATTCCATGGACTCTCTTCCGCAGGAGCTTTCCTGCTACGGAAACGGAGATTTCCGCAGTGCATCACTGATGCTGGAAAACGGTGACGGAAGCATGAGCTGTGATATGCGTTACAAGAACTATACTATCCGTGACGGCAAATACAGCCTTCCGGGGCTTCCGGCGGTTTATGCAGATAATGATGAGGCACAGACTCTGGAGATCGTACTGGAGGATCCGGCTACCGGCGTGGAGGCCATGCTTCTTTACGGTGTACTTCCGGAACTGGATATCATTACAAGAAGCGTCTATATCCGCAATCAGAGCAGTGAGAAGATCTATGTGAACAAGGTGATGTCCGCAGAACTGGATTTTCTTTACGGAGATTATGACCTGCTTACTTTTTACGGAAGACATGCCATGGAGCGGAATCTGCAGAGAGTACCGGTGGCTCATGGAAGTCAGATGATCGGCAGTGTCCGTGGCACATCCAGCCATCAGTATAATCCGATGATGATCCTGGCAGAGAAGGACACAACAGAGGATCATGGAGGCTGCTATGCTATGTCCTTTGTATATAGTGGAAATTTCCAGGGTGAGGTTCTTAAAGATCAGTACAATCAGACAAGAATGCTCCTTGGTGTACAGGAGGAGTGCTTCCGGTATCCGCTGGAAGCCGGGGAGACCTTCTATGCACCTGAGGTGATCTTAAGCTATACAGATCAGGGAATGAACCGTCTTTCCCAGAATCTGCACAGCTGCATCCGTCATCATATCTGCCGTGGTAAATATAAGACAGAGGTCCGTCCGGTGCTGGTAAACAGCTGGGAGGCAGCATATTTTGATTTTACAGGGGAGACTTTATATAATCTGGCAAAAGAGGCAAGGAGCCTTGGTATCGATATGCTGGTTCTGGATGACGGCTGGTTTGGAAAACGTGACGATGACAACAGTGGTCTTGGGGACTGGTATGTCAATGAGAAGAAGCTTGGAGAGACTCTCGGCGGACTGGTAAAAAGAGTCAATGACCTCGGAGTGAAATTCGGTATCTGGATCGAGCCTGAGATGATCTCTGAGGACAGTGATCTTTACCGTGAGCATCCGGACTGGGCACTTACGATTCCGGGAAGAAAACCAGTGAGATCCAGAAATCAGCTGGTACTTGATTTTTCCAGAAAAGAAGTTGTTGATGGAATCTTCGGACAGATCAGTGCGGTATTGGATAATGCCAATATTGAGTACGTTAAATGGGACATGAATCGAAGCCTGATGGATGTATTTTCCGTAATGACCAAGGATCAGGGACGTGTAATGTATGATTATGTCCTGGGATTGTACGATTTTCTGGACCGTATGGTGAACCGTTATCCGGATCTTCTGATCGAGGGCTGTAGCGGCGGCGGCGGAAGATTTGACGCAGGTATGCTGTATTACACACCGCAGATCTGGTGCAGCGACAACTCCGATGCTATTGACAGGCTTCGGATCCAGTATGGCACTTCCTTCGGATATCCGGTATCGGCCATGGGAGCACATGTATCTGCAGTGCCGAACCATCAGACAGGAAGGATCACTCCGTTACATACCAGAGGTGTGGTTGCTATGTCCGGAACCTTCGGCTACGAGCTGGATCTTCTGAAGCTGACTGAGGAAGAAAAAGATGAGGTCCGCAGCCAGATCGGGGAATTCCGTAAATATGCGCCACTGATCCAGAACGGACGGTACTATCGCCTGACAGATCCGTTTAAGAGTGAGGTCTGTGCATGGGAGATCGTTGGAAATTCTCAGGAAGAAGTTCTGCTCAATGTTGTCATGGAGGAGATCCATGGAAATATGACTGTGAATTATGTGCAGCTTCGCGGCCTTGATGAGAGTGCACTTTATAAGGAACAGACTACCGGCAGGATCTATTCCGGAGCTGCTCTGATGCATGGTGGAATGCCGCTTCCTGCAGAGTTTGGGGAGTATAGAGCTTATCAGTATCATTTTGTGAGAGAATAAGAGCGTATTGAGACAGTAAGATAAATAAAAGGATCCGTCATACAGACAGCTGAAAAAGCCGATGTATGGCGGATCTTTTTTTATCATAGCTCAGTGTACGGTGATCTGATAGCTCTTGATAAATTCCTCATCCGGTTTCAGCACATTGATATTTGCTTTTTCGGAAAGAGGCTTTTCAAAACCACAGTCATCACAGCGTCCCATCCACGGCTCCAGGCATACGAAGGGAGCACCGGGTACGGACCAGATACCGAAATTCGGGAAGCCCTCACTGGTAAGTGTCAGATATGGAGTTCCGTCCGGGAAGAGGATACCGGCCTTTTGGATCTGGCCGTTATCAAAAACAAGAGCGTCTTTATCAAACATGTGAGGAGCAATGGAACAGGTTCCGTTTTCAAGGGAAAGTGTATGTGGTTCGTCAGCAAGGACTGTTCCTACAGACGTATCGATAAGGAGATAGGTAAGAGTGTCCAGGCCTTCAAAAGCAAGACGGTAATCACTCTGGGATTCGCCTTCACGTACCGGAACACGGAATGCCGGATGGCCGCCGATGGTAAAATACATAGTTTCAGAATCATTATTAACTACTTCCCAGCATACTTCCAGGTCGTGCTTCTTCAGAGTGTAGGTGATCTTCAGAGCGAAAGCAAACGGATAAACATTCAGGGTTTCTTCAGAGGACTTAAGGACAAAGGAAAGGGAAGTATCGGTGATATCCGTGCAGATAAAATCGCTGTCTCTTGCAAAGCCGTGCTGGCTGGAAGGATATTCCTTTCCGTTCAGACGCCAGATATCTTTGTAGTTACGTCCCACGTTGGGAAAAAGTACAGGCGCATGGCGTTTCCAGTAAGCCGGATCTGCCTGCCAGAGGATCTCTCTGTCATTAGTCTTGTCATAGATGCCGGTGAGTTCAGCACCGTGATCGGAAACGGAAATCTTAAGAAAGCTGTTTTCAATCGTTCGTGTCATGATAAACCTCCTGTATGACAGCATTCGGGTAATATTACCTCGGAATTGCTGCATGTTTTTTTCTATTTTAGCACATTTTTCAGATGATAACGAGAAAAATACAATCTGTGAAAAATATAACTGGAAAATCTGTCATATTTCACAAGAGAAATTGCTGTTTTTTGGAAGAATAACCTTGACTAATGAAGGATAAATCTATAAAATAATTATGTGCGTAGAAAACATACATTTTTTATGTTTTAAAGAACAATAATTAGGAGGAAAATGTAAAATGGCAAAATGGGTTTACATGTTTACAGAAGGTAATGCTACTATGAGAAATCTTCTGGGCGGCAAAGGTGCCAACCTTGCTGAGATGACAAACCTCGGTCTTCCTGTACCGCAGGGCTTCACAATCACAACAGAGGCCTGCACACAGTACTACGAGGATGGCAGATCCATCAACGATGAGATCATGGCTCAGATCATGGAAGCAATTACCAAGATGGAAGGAGTTACCGGTAAGAAATTCGGTGACAAAGAAAATCCTCTGCTTGTATCCGTTCGTTCTGGTGCGAGAGCATCTATGCCAGGTATGATGGACACAATCCTCAACCTTGGTTTAAATGAAGAAGTTGTTAACACTCTTGCTGAGAAATCCGGCAATGAGCGTTGGGCTTGGGACTGCTACAGAAGATTCATCCAGATGTACTCTGACGTAGTTATGGAAGTTGGTAAGAAATACTTCGAGGAACTGATTGACAAGATGAAAGAAGAGAAAGGTGTTAAACAGGATGTAGATCTTGACGCTGATGATCTTAAGAAACTTGCTGAGCAGTTTAAGGCTGAGTACAAAGAGAAGATCGGAGAAGACTTCCCGACAGATCCTAAGGTACAGCTTATGGAAGCTGTTAAGGCTGTATTCCGTTCATGGGATAACCCAAGAGCTAACGTATACCGCCGTGACAATGACATCCCTTATTCATGGGGAACAGCTGTCAACGTACAGATGATGGCATTTGGTAATATGGGAGATGACTGTGGTACAGGTGTTGCTTTCACACGTGACCCTGCTACAGGAGAGAATGGTCTGTTCGGAGAGTTCCTGACAAACGCTCAGGGAGAGGACGTTGTTGCCGGTGTTCGTACACCTATGCACATTTCCGAGATGGAGCAGAAGTTCCCAGAAGCATTCGCACAGTTCAAAGATGTATGCAAGACTCTGGAGACTCACTACAGAGATATGCAGGACATGGAATTTACTGTAGAGCACGGTAAACTGTACATGCTTCAGACACGTAATGGTAAGAGAACAGCTCAGGCAGCTCTTAAGATTGCCTGCGACCTTGTAGATGAAGGAATGAGAACAGAGGAAGAGGCTGTTGCAATGATCGACCCTCGTAACCTTGATTCCCTGCTTCACCCACAGTTCGATGCGAAAGCTCTGAAAGCTGCTACACCAATGGCAAAAGCACTTGGAGCATCACCAGGAGCTGCTTGTGGTAAGATCGTATTCACAGCTGATGACGCTGTAGAGTGGGCTGCAAGAGGAGAGAAAGTTATCCTTGTTCGTCTTGAGACATCACCAGAAGATATCACAGGTATGAAGTCTGCTCAGGGTATCCTGACAGTTCGTGGTGGTATGACATCTCACGCAGCTGTAGT
>OGTL01002573.1_pt1 | contig 13387 bp, 9 predicted proteins | sample 1553601 | NCBI WGS metagenome assembly OGTL01 (sample SAMEA2580112, study PRJEB22360) | human gut metagenome | biome: human gut; feature: human-associated habitat; material: faeces | place: Denmark | collected 2008/2010 | reverse complement strand
GTTAGCGAATACGGCTCAATATACATATTCCTTTACAGGATGGTATGAGGGTGACACGAAAATATCGTCCGACCTTTCATTGAGCGTATCTAATATCACAGCGAACAGAACATTCACGGCAATTGGTGCTCGGACGCTTAACAGATACACCCTTTCATTCACCATCACGCCCACTGGAGCGGGAACGGTATCTGGAGGAGGAACTTATGACTATGGTTCATCTGTTAAGTCAACTGCGACTCCTGCGACTGGGTACAATTTCACGAAGTGGGTTGACGAAACAGGTGGTGAGTCAACGACCAACCCGTATCCGGGATGGGAAATCACGAAGAACCGTACAATTCAAGCGGTCTTCACTATTAAGAGTTATTCAATCACATTGGCTGCACAATTCCGTATTGCTGAGACAGGTGACTTCACGGGTGGTACGACGGGAGGAACTGTTTCCGGAGGCGGTACAGTTACTCACGGGACATCTGTTACAGCCAAAGCCACTCCCGCCACTGGGTACAGTTTCGCTGGTTGGTATGAGGGTTCGAATAAGGTATCAGACAGTGCTTCCTATACGTTCAGCGCAACAGGCAATCGCAGCCTGACAGCGAGATTCCAACGTCAATGGTTCACCGTAACATTCACAGCAGGAACGGGTGGCTCTGTTGCTCCTACTTCGGCTCGTGTTGAATATGGTGGAGAGGCTTCTTCTACTGCGACGGCAGCAACTGGATACACGTTCAGTGGTTGGAGTAACGGTGTGAAGACAGCGAAATTGACTGTTACGAATGTCACGGCAAATGCAACGTATGCTGCATCGTTCGGAATCAATACTTATGTCATCACGTATGCAAAAGAGACGGGAATTGCTTCAGTGACTCCTACCAGCGAAACCGTTGAACACGGTGCAAACGCTGTTGGCTCTACTGCTGTCCTGACGACAGGTTACAATTTCGACGGATGGTACAACGGTGCGACTCGTGTTAGTACGGCTCTGAAGTATGGTCCGACGAACGTAACAAGTAACATGACGCTCACTGCGAAAGCCACTATTAAGACGTTTGCTATTACAGGAACGGCTCAATACCGTGATACGGACTCTACTGGTTCGTTTACGACAGGAAATAACGGTGGCTCGGTAACAGGCTCGGGAACTTATAATTATGGCTCTAAAGCGACCTTAACGGCTGCTGCAGCGGCAGGTTATACCTTCCAGGGATGGTACGACGCAGGTGGCACTCAAGTAAGTACGGCTGCAAGTTATGTCATTGACAGCGTGACGGCTGCTGTTACGGTTTATGCTCGCTTCCAAAAGAATTGGTTCACAGTAACTTATACTCGAGGAACAGGTGTAAATGCTTTGACGAAGACCACAGAACGTGTTGCGTATAACGGAACAGTAACTTCAGAAACTGCGGTTGCTTCTACGGGATACAATACTCCGACTTGGACTAAGACCTCCGGAACAGGAACATTGACGGTAACGGCTGGAAAGGCTACTCTATCAGGGGTTCAGTCTAATTGTACATTGACAGCGTCTGCGACGATTAATAAGTACACAGTCTCCTATACGAAGAATGCGAATATCGCTTCTATCAGCAAGACGAGTGAAACGGTTAATTATGGTGGAACTGCAACCTGTACAGCGACTCTTCCGGCAAATACGGCTCAGCACACTTATTCATTCGGTGGCTGGTATGAAGGAAGTACACAGATAGGAACGGCTCTGGCGTTGAGTGTTGCGAATATCACGGCAGCGAGAACCTTTGAGGCTCGTGGCGTTGCGACAGTGAATAAGTACACGCTGACAGTCGTGAACGGTTCTGGCTCTGGCACTTATAATTACGGTACGAAAGTAACTATCACTGCTTCGGCTATTGAAGGAAAGACATTCTCGAAATGGTCTGACGGTGTAACTACTGCCTCTCGTGAAGTGGCTGTAACCGCAAATGCGACCTATACGGCTGAATACACGACGAACACTTATACCGTGACTTATGTCAAGGGAACAGGTATCGCGAAAATCAGCAAGACTTCTGAAACAGTAAGTTGGGGAGCAAATGCAACAGGATGTACTGCGACAGTAACGACGGGATATACATTTGATGGATGGTATAATGGTCCAACCCGTGTATCAACTTCATTGACGTATGCTCCGACCGCTGTCAAGTCAAATCTGTCTCTTACAGCCAAAGCAAACATCAACTCTTATACTGTTAGTCCTTCGGCTTACTACCGAACCACAGACGGCACAGGAAACTATACAGCCGGAACGACTGGTGGTACTGTTTCAGGTGGTGGAAGTGTAAATCATGGTGGAAGTATCACGGTAACGGCTTCGGCTGCTGCGGGATACAAGTTCGACGGATGGTATTCGGCTGGTGCGAGCGGTGGTACGTTGTTGAGTAGTTCTGCTTCCTACGCAATTTCGGGAGTAACGGCTTCGATGACTGTATATGCAAGGTTCACGAGAATCTATTATACTATCACATATTCGGCTGGTGATTACGTGGCAAGTCTGAGTAGAACGACAGAACGTGTGGCTCACGGAGCAAATGCGGCTGGTTCAACGATGACTGTAAACGGAACGACGGCTCAATACTCTTATGGTGTTAATGGATGGTATAGCGGTTCAACGAGGGTAACTTCTTCTGCGACTTATGCTCCTACGGGTGTAACTGCTAATGCAACGTACACAGCGAAAGGAACGAGAAGCCTGAGAAGTTATACGGTAACTTACAATAAGGGAAGTTATATTTCCTCAGTGAGTCGTGCGAGTGAATCTGTAAGTTATGGTTCGAATGCTGCTGGTTCTACTGCAACGGTAATGGCGAGCAATGCTCAATATACATACAGATTCGACGGTTGGTACAATGGTTCTACCAGAGTTTCAACATCGGTAACGTATGCTCCGACAAACATTACAGGTGCAGTGACTCTTGAGGCTCGTGGTACGAGAACTACCAAGTCATATACAATTTCAGTCAGTCTTGACAGTTCTGCTGCGGGACGTGGTTCTGTATCTGGCGGTGGCTCTTATGCTTATGGTGCTTCAGCAACGGTGAAATGTACTAAAACCAACAGTCAAGATGTATTTGACGGATGGTACGAGGGCAGTACCCGTGTCAGCACGAGTCTGTCGTACACGTTCACAGTAACAGGTGCGAGAACATTGGTAGCGAAGATTCTGTATCTTGACGTCACTCCTACCAGTTTGTCCTATGGGGCAACAGGTGGTTCTCAGACATTCAAGATTACGACCAACACTACTTGGAAGATTTCTTAATGAGTTTGGGCAGGAGTTTCGGCTCCTGCCCTTCCTCAAAAAGATTTGTGATTATTGATGTTTTGGAAAAATTTTATACCTTTATTCCGAAATAAATTCGTAAACTCTTTAATAATGATAATATGGCAACGAGTGTCTATTTTAATGGAAAATTGAGAACTCTTCCTGGTGTGTATTCTACAATCACGTCGGGCGAGAGTAGTGCTTCCCGAAATTTGGACTATGGAACCGTGCTCTTGATTGACACAGGTGTTTATGGTGCTGGCTTCGGTGGTGGTTCTGGTGTGAACGGAACTGACAAGCAAGGCAAGGACGCTGTCTACGAGTTCGAAACATTATCGGATTTCCGGGATTTCGTGAAAGGCGGAATGTTCTGGAAATGTGCAGAGGCTCTGTTTACCCCCGACCCGTATAATGCGGATGCGGTTGGTATCAGCAAGTTACTGTATGCCCGTGCATGTACGACAACTCCGGCAACGATGACTTTCGCTCCTACGGGTGGTGGGTCGAAAGGTGGTACGCTGGTAGTGAAAACTATCGACGAGGGATTGAACGCTAATGGCGACCTCGAGGGCGATATCCTGAAAACGGGTTATGCCTTCACAGTGGAAGCCGGAACGGAAGACCCGAATGCTTTCGTAATCAAGTTCTGGCGAGGAACCTTTACAGGACTTTACAAAGACCCCATCACGGGTGTTGAATTGTCTTACGATGAACTGACAGTTGAACAGGCTGAACCGTATCTTCTGTGTCAGACTCCTGAATGCACTAATATGGCTGAAGTCATTGCTTGGTGCCAGACTGACGAGAACTTCGGTGCTCGTTTCATTCTTGATGATTCAAGTAAGATTACAGGCGACGGAACGGTTGATGCGTCAGACATTACGGATAACGCAGGATATCAGGTTGCGACAGGTGGTACGGAACAGTACAAACCGACTGACCTCGACGACCTGTTGGCTCAAATCACTGATGTTGAATATAACATCGTATTCACTGACCAAATCGGTGCTTCGGGTGCTGGTGCTACGAATAACAAGGTTATCGCACACCGCAACACTCAGGCGAAGTTCGATAAATTCGTGTATGTTGGGGCATACGACTCGAAAGTGAAGTTCAACGACTCGCTGGGTATGGCGAAACAGTTCAACAACGCATACGTGGTTTGCGTTCATGGTGGTATCGGTACTGCGAGCGACTTTGTTGCTTCAAAGGTACGTTGGTGGGGTGTTTTCTACAATCTGTGTCAGGTCATTGGACGTGTCAGCGGAAAGCCTCCCTATATTCCCGTTACCAACAAGACAATCGGTGGTGATAAACTTCAGCACATTCCTGACGAGAAGGAAATGGAAAAGGCTGTCAAGGCTGGTTTGGTTGTGGTTTATCCGAACCCGTATCTCGGTCGTTTCGTGGTCTTACAGGGTGTTACAACTTTGCAAGATAACAAAACATTGTTTAACAAGAAAGGTCTCTCATTCAGCATCCAGTTCATGCGTGTTATCGCACAGTTGAACAAAGAGTGTGTGGTGAATGCAGAAATCGACCTGTTGGGCGATGAAAACGGTGTGAACTTGAATACTTTGTCAAAAGGTGCTCTTGAGACTTGGACAATCAATTTCTTGCAATCACGTGTGGCAACCGCTAATCAGGACAACTTGATACAGCGTTTCCAGAATGTAGTTGCAACCCGAATTGAGGATTACTACGATGTTACCTATGAGGTGGTGGTGAACAGCGAAATCACTAAGATTTTCTTCACTGGATTCTTACTTAAAAATTAAAAGATATGGCAAGAGGAAGAGTTTTTACAGCACCGAAAGCGTTTATCAAAATAGATAACGAGGTTGCAGGATACGTCCGCAACCTGACTTTCTCAGAGAACGTACAGCGTGCAAATGTACAGGGACTCGGCAGCCTGACTTATCAGGAGGCTCCCCCTGTGGTTTACACTTGTCAATGGAGTGTTTCCCAATACTTCATCTCGTTCAATACTCCGATTATGAAGAAGATGCTGAAAAAGTTCGGAAGCATAGCGGAGATTAAGAACAGTTTGGTTCTGGGCGACATTGCGTTCGACATCACGGTGTATGCTAAGACGGTATCAAGCGAAGACGCTGCGACGAAACTTGTTACCGAAGTTGATAACACGGGTGAAACCATTGCTCGTCTCCAAGGCTGTCTGCTGAACACACAATCGTTCAGCGTTCAAGAGGCTGGTCTTGCGGGAACCGATATCAGTGGTATTTATCTTGAACCAATCAGCATGGCAGGGTAATCCTGCCTTGCTTTAAATAAGAAACGATTATGATAAAAGATGAAGTAACAATTGAAATCAAGGGTCACAGTTACCCTGTGAAGTTCCCCACAGTGGGACAGTTCTATCAGATTGAGGCGATGAAGCAAAGCCTGTCAAGAGGCTTCTATAACTCGATGGTCATGAGTCCTTCAGTTCAGGCTCAACACGCTTTGGACATGATTGACATTGAAGCAGCCATTGTGGTTCTTTGTCCTAAACTGATAGAGGACTTGAAAGTGAAGAACTTTTCAGAACTTGACGTCAGGGATTATAAACTTATCCGCGATGAATACTTCAAGACTGTTGCTCCGTTCTTCAAGGAAATTACTGAACTGCTTAAAGGCGAAGAAAGTGATGACGTAAAGAAAGAGGAGTAACATGAGACGTTCTGAACTGATACAGGGTGTGGTCAGTTGGAATAATAGATTCCCGTTGGACAGGTGGTGGCGAATAAAGCATAATGTTTCATTTATGTCCCCTGAACATCGGGAATCTTCTTTTATATATCAACTCCTTGAGTTCGAGGAAGACAAGTTGTATTTAAAGGAGTTTCAGGCTGAACACGAGAAGAATAAAGATAAGTACATTCCCGGAATTGGGGATATCTTTAAGGCTCCGACTACGATTGAGGACTTCTCTACTGAGGCTGAAAGAGAAATTGAAGAAATGCTTAAATTAGAACAAAATGGCGGAAGACAAGAGAATACGGGTATCGGCTGATGCGTCACCGCTTCAGGAACTCCGACAGAACGCCCAAGCCTTGTGGAACGACTTCAACAAAATGGAAAGCGAGTTCAAAAACATCGCTGAACAAACGGTTGGAGTCATCCAAAAGCAAATCGACCTGTTAAAGGAGCGAAACGCTCTCGCAGGGGGAATGCAAGGTGGGCTTCCTAATGATACCCCGACTGAAAGAAGACCGACGCTTATAGACCCTTATACTGGGCGACCTTTAAGCGGGACGGGTGGCGTTGTATCACCTGGAGCCTCTGGTCGTGCCGTTCCTAATCAATTAACTGAACGTCAGATTTCTGTTCTTGATAAGATATTATCTGAGGTCGTTCGTGTTGCTGATATTATTGAGAAGGGGCAGAGGGATGATACGAATGGGGTTTTGCCAAGTGCTGGAAGTGGCGAACCGCCTACTCCAGAAGTTCCCGGAACCCCTGTACCTGAAAGAGGTGGGGGAGGAACTGGGCTTCCTGGAAAGGGGGTGAAACTTCCTACGAGTATGAGTGGATTGATGGGAATGCTTCCTTATGGTGCTCTTTTAATGGGTATCGGAACTATGATTGGTCAGCAGGCAAAGTTTAATGCTCAACAATATGGGGCAGAAAATGAATTCCAACGCCAGAATAATGTTGGGAATCATTGGCTTCTGAATATGTTGACTTTTGGGGTATCCGGAGCAGAAGCCGAAAAGTCAGAAGTTGGGCGAATGGCTGCTGCACAAAATGACCGTGCACTGAATAGGTATGCTTCTCTACATAATCTTTCCTATCAGGGTGCTTTGGCTTCTCAATTAACGAATTCTTTTGATGAAGAAAGAATTGAAGCAGTTACGGCTCGGGATGAAGATAAGCGTGAAAATGGCGGTTTTTGGAATGCGGTTGGGAAATTTGGTATGAGAATGGTTGCTTCCGACCCCCATGTTGCTTGGGAAAGTCGAGAGCAAATGTTTGATGAACTTGATAGGAAAGAACAAATTTCAAAGAACGCAAAAGCAGCCGAAGAGCGTGCTGGTGGGGCAGTTTCTGATAAAGAATACCACACATGGGCTTCTGAAACGCTTGGATTGAATATTACTGATTACATAGAAAAGGTCGCGAATTTACAACGTGCCGGAGTGTATGAAAAGAATACTTCAATGCATGATATGAATCAGTTACTTATGGCTGGTCGTATTAGAGGACTGTCTGAAGAAGATGCTGCTTCGGTGTTGGCGACAACTCGTTTTGACCGTTCAGGTCGCACAGGAGCCAACGTCGTACAGGCTTTCGACACTAACTTACAGGGTCTCGGAAAGAGTGACCAATACATTGCGTCGACACTTGGTGAGTATTTAGGTGCTTTTAATCGAACTGCAGAAAAAGTCTTGGAAAGAGTCGGGACTATAAATACTGCGAATATTGTTAGTTCGATGACAAGTATCCAGAACGCTACTGGGATGGAAGGTCGTCAATTAGAGCGTGTACAGAACTCTTTGATGGGAAACAGTATAAGTCAAGATGAAGTGACTCAGGCTCTTTTAATGAGAGCAGCAAGAAAAGTTTCTGGACCAAATGCACGATATTCAGATATAAAGGCAGCAATCGAGGATATGCCTAACAATACTGAATTGCAAAAAGAATTTTTTGATTTGATTCAGAGAATGACCGGAGGCGGAGAAGTTGGAAGATTTGTAATGCAGCATGTCTATCAACGTTCAATGTCAGATATTATTAAATTAGAAAAGAAAACTGACCTTGACGGGGAAAAACTGTTTAAAAGTGGTCGTTCTAAAGGGGGTGAATATTCTGAAGAAAATGCTCGAAGTAAGGTTGGTCCAGCAGAGCGTTCATCTGCAGGAACTACGAATCGAAAAGTTATTGATGGATACAGTGATATTCTTGATAAGGAAGGCACAAGTCTTAAAGCAGTATTAGAATCGCTTGAGAAGCCTATTCCTGTCATGATAGTACAGGTTCCAGCCAATAGTGCGGGTGCTCCTTTACCTCCAGGATTTATCGGTCCACCGACAATGCAACAAATGAGTTCGGCTGAAATTTCTAATGCAGTATTTGTTGGGGTATCGAAGGCAATAAAGAATTTAACAATTACTCAAGAATAACAGCTTATGGAAAATAAAAAGGAAATTCCACCATATTCCACAGATTGGTTTAAAGGGATTGGAGATAGTCGCGAGCCTGCGCCTATACAAGATTTTCTTGACGATTTAAAAAGACAAAAGTTATGCTTTGATTATTCTACGGAGGATTTTTTAAAGTTTTCTGATGGGCAGCAAACGAATGCTGAAGCAATAGTTGAAAACTATACAGAGTTGATGAAGAATAAGTACAAAAAGGAAATATCACAGGGGAATCCCCCTGTGATAACTGTCGGGACAAAATTTGTCATGCCTAATGACCAAATTTCTACTGAACTTCAAATTCTTCTTTCTTCAGATGTCTTTTTAAAACAGAATGGGAATTTTAGCACCTTTTGGTCATCTAAACAGAAAGAACTCTTGTCCGACCCCGAATATGTTCATTGGGACTCGCCTACGAACAATGGGGAATCAAGCAGTTCGAAGCCTATCAACGACTCGTATGCGGCACGGAAGCGTGCGGCAGCGTTGGGTTCAGGTGATGAGAATAAGGAGTATCACGTTCAGATGAAGGCATTGAATATCAAAGTGTGGGTATATTCTCACGCTTTCGGTAAGATATACGACATCAGTTCATGGATAAGAACCTGTTCGACTCAAAAGGATTTTCAGATGGGGACATTCTCTTTCGAGTTGGTTCCTACTGATACGCTGACAATACAGACATTCGGGGATGATTTCGCTAACCATTTCAACATCACTGATAAGCGAGGGAGTATCAATCGTGATTGGTTTTCGAAGTTTATCCAAAATAATGATGTGGTTTTTATACGGTTTGAGAAACTGAAGAAAGAGAAATACGAAGACCAAGGAATTCAACAGTCAAGCACACATATCATTGAGCCTTCTGAATTAAATGATAAGTTGATTTGGGATATGATGGGACTAATAGATACAGTTTCAACAAATGCTGATTCTAATGATACAGATTATTCAGTGAATATTTCAGGAAGAGATTTGATGAAGTTACTTGTTGAAGATGGTTCCTATTTTATTCCTTTGAAATATGTTGAAGGAAGTAAAGACCAATGGTTTTATGGCGGAGACCCATCTTCGTCGTGGTTCAAGCGTAACATGGTAACAGGAAATTTTGATTATTATTTTGCGTTTGAATTTCAAAGAATAGAAACTTTTTCTTCTTTCATTTTAGACCATTTATCCAATATTGGAATTGTCCCAGATAGTTTGTTTTCTCACTGTTCAAAGAGGCAGGATGCAAAAGGTATTTGGAAAATGATTCAGATATTAATTGATGGGCAAATTTCTGATAGATGTATTGTTGACCGTTCATTGGCAAATCCAGAAGGAACTTTGCTTGATTTTTTCAACAAAATTTGCCAGCAACCTTTTGTTGAATTTTGGGGGGATACATGGGGAAATGAATTCGATATGGTCATTCGACAACCCCCATTTACGAAAACCGCAATTCAGTCAGTAATTTCTTCAAAAGAATATATTGGAATTGAACCAAAAGATTTGTTATCATTCTCTTTGGAGTATGATAGCCGTGCATATGGATGGTATCGTTTAATGCCTCAAAATTCTTTGACAGGAAGTTTAGAATTTTCGTCCTTGGTTTTCGTTCCTATTATCTTTTTGAATGAATACGTGGAACGCTTCGGAAATAAGCGGTGTATTACAAATGATATTTATTTATCTGAAATGTCATTACGAGGGAAAGAGGGTATTAGGAACGAAAATACTATGACTCAGGCATTGCAGAATGATTTGTTATACGTTGTCGAGACAACTTGTTATCTTCCGTTTACTCGAAAGGGAACGATAACGCTGAATGGGGATAGACGTATTAAAGTGGGAACGTTCATCATTTTAGAATCCACCCAGGAGTTGTTTTATGTTACGGCAGTAAATAATACTGTAACTTTCACAAATGATGCGATTGACCGTGTTACGGTGCTGACAGTTGAAAGAGGAATGTTGGTTGAGTATATTACGAATGCTTCTAACAATTATTTCAACATTGTGGATGTAGACGGAATACGAGCCGACATTCAGAAACGTGACCCAAAGCATAAGAATGAAGACGAAATTGTTCCTTCTGCAACAAAATTTGGCGTAAATAAAGAAGTTTTTGATTTCTTCTTAAAAAGAGAAATGTTTAAAGATGGCACAGATTAGAGTTAAGAAAGTAGGAAAACCAGGAGTTTCCCCTGTACGCAAACAGGGAACAATTCAGCAAACAACTGGGTTCGGATATGTATTGATTCCGGAGGGGGTTGACCGAGATAAGTTCGTTGATACCTGTTTCAGAACCAACAAGATATCTATCATTGATGATAGTGCTGGGAATATTATTCATGGGTGCTTTATTTCAAACGAGGCTCTCCAAAATATACAGTTTCCTCGAAAGGTTGGTGAGAAGGGAACTCCAGTAATGTGGATTTCTCAATCGTACATGAACCAACCGATGATAGTTGGTACGTTTGTTGCAACGAATGGAAGAATCCCTATGAGAAGCGATGAAGAGTTTTCAATCCTTCGGGAATGGGACAAGGGTTCTTTGAGCATTACAGGTAGTGCGAAGCGAGGAACCCTGTTCATCAATGTCAGGGGGCAACAGTTTGGAACGCTCAAGATAAATGCGCTTGGGGATGAGAACGCTCTTCTTGAGGTTGGCTCAACGGGTACAGTGAAAGTGACTGCGAGTAAGAAAGCCGAAATAGAGGCTTTTGAGGAACTCACTGCAAAGATGATTGACCCTGTCACCGAAAATGAGTCGGGAATAAGCGTCAATAAGGAAGAAATGAGTGTGTTTGCTACGTATGGTGAGGACGAGGATAAAGACTTCTCAAAAACGACCATAACGGAGCAAGGGTTCGTGACCGAAACAAAGGTAGGCGACACCGATTACAAACACACAGTAAATGGAAGCAAAGCCGAAACCACGATATTCGACTGCACCCTACGTTTTGAGGATAAGAAAGTGACTCTTTCTCAAGGAGAAGCGATGATTGAAATCAGCAATGGGAAAATGGCGATTATCAATGGCGGTACAGGTTTGAACGAGTTGTTGACAAAGATTGTGGATGCGATATCGACATTGACCGTTTCAACGGCTGTTGGTCCGAGTGGTACACCGTTACCGCCTACAATCGAGAAGACGACTGAATTGAATAGTTTATTGAAACAATTCTTTAATAAATAAGAGATTATGCCATTAAATAAAACAGCACTCGCACAATCAATATTGAAATTGATGACAGATGCGAGAAAGGAAACCGAGATTGATGATAGTAAGTTCGCGAACGGCTTGGCGGACGCAATTGACGCTTTTGTCAAGACGGGTGAGGTTCAGCCTGGAATCACTGTTTCGACCACTGGTACTGCTGCGGCTCAGACAGGTGCTACGACAAGCACTGGAAAAATATTGTAATGATTTACTATATTTGTAGAAAAATTTAAAGATATGTCTGCATTAGATACAGTTATGAACATGGCGAAGTCAATCGGGGGACAGGCTCTTGCGAGCCTGTATCCCAACGACTTCGAATGGTACATGGTTGCTTTGGAACTTGCGGATAGTGATGACAATACGATAGATTATCTGACATTCCCTATTATGCCGGATTCTATCTCAAAGACCGAACCTACTCGAACGAATATCAAGAAGTCAATGGCTGGAGTAACAGTATTGTCGACTCCTTCCTATTCGCCTCAGGAAATTAACATTAAGGGGAGTTTCGGTCGTCAATTCAAAATCCTGATAAATCCAAAGCCAGATGTGAGCATTAACTCTTCCAGTAAGAGTGTGAGTGCTGGGAAATACCACCTGTTCGACATTACAAAGAAAAGCGGTTCAATATCAGGACTCGCCTTTTCGAACTTTAACCTGAACGTCAAGACGGGTTATGGTGTGATGAAGATATTACAGGCTATGGCAAGTAAGAGTGTGGGTCTTGACGATAAGGGCAAACCGTTGCGTCTGTACTTCTATAACATGGCACTCGGGGAAAGTTATCTTGTGGCTATCCCACCGAGCGGAGTACAGTTCTCTCAGGACTTGTCGAAAAACATGATTTGGAATTATAATCTGACGTTGATAGCGTTGGCTCCGCTGGAGGCAGTATCTAACAAGAATAACAAATCGTTGCTTGATAAGTTACTTCCTTCGATGATACAGACGGGAGTGAGTGAGGTCGCTTCGGTGGTCACAGACGCTTTGCAACCTGTAACTGAAACAGTATTGGAGGGATGGTTATGAGAGACGCATTAGAGACCTTTAAGAAGCAAACAGGGTACGACATTCAGTCGTTCTTTGAGTCGTTTGCGCTGTTCGCGAATTCCTACTATCCTTTGATAGTTGCATACTATACAGGTCAGGACGATATTGATATCGGGGATTCATTCGGACGGCTTGATACGCTGTTAAAACAGTCACGAGAGATTGAACCTCTGTTCACGCTCAAGGCAACAGGCTTGGCGAGGATAGATTCATGGGAGTTGCTTGATATGTTCACGGAGTGTCAAACGAAGTTGTGGACGATAGACAATTCATCACGATGGTTGCGCTCGGCTATCATTGGGCGGTACGGTATGAACGTTGCACTTCAGAGGGTTCTTAAGACTCGTGAGACGTTTGAGAATGTATCGTCACAGTTAGGTTCGAACAATCCTCAGGATGATTGGGTTGATATCGCAAGAAACAACTTGGTAGAGGAAGAGGACTACGATGCTAACAAGGGTGGGGGAATGTTTAAAATCAACATTCGTACCACAGGGAATTTCAACATTCCTAACATCGTTGATAATCTTGATTCCGAGAAGATACTCGGAAAGGACATTGATAAGAACTTTCGGTTCGAAAATGATGACTTGGCGACACTTGAATACGAGGCAGCGATAGGACAGGCACTTGACACTATCATCAATTCGTTGAAAGGTTCAATTCCGGAGTTCCCGGATTATGGGCTTCCTAACGAGGCAATCG
>OGTL01002569.1_pt1 | contig 13399 bp, 10 predicted proteins | sample 1553601 | NCBI WGS metagenome assembly OGTL01 (sample SAMEA2580112, study PRJEB22360) | human gut metagenome | biome: human gut; feature: human-associated habitat; material: faeces | place: Denmark | collected 2008/2010 | reverse complement strand
TTCATTCGCCCATTCTTCCTCTACGTCCAAAGCACCGAATTTACCGAAACCATCTGCCGCAAACAGTATTTTCTCGGTTGCTTCATGAGTCATCATAACCTCCGGCCAATGCACCATGGGAGCATAGACAAAATGCAGGCTGTGCTGTCCAAGCTCCAGGACACCATCATTCGCCGCAACGATGTGTTGTTCCGCAGGTAATCCCTGCACGGCGAAAAACTCCGGGAAAAACTGTTCCATGAACTGGAATCCCTTCGCTGTGGATACCACTGTGGTTTTGGGATATTTTTTTAAGAAAGCAGGAATGCTGGCGGAATGATCCGGCTCCATATGTTGAATCACAAGATAATCCGGTGTTTTTCCGGAAAGTACCTGTTCTACATTGTTCAGCCATTCTTCGGTAAAAAATCCATCCACCGTATCCATAACGGCGATTTTCTCATCCAGGATCACATAGGAATTGTAAGACATTCCATTCGGAACCTTATACTGTCCCTCGAACAAATCCACCTGATGGTCGTTTACACCCACATATTTTACACATGTACTGATCTCCATATTCTTCCTCTCTTTCCTGTCTGTTCACAGAATTTATAGTATTTATCCTGTCATTTACTCCATTCTGGTAGCCCGCAGATTAGATTCAAACAATCTGTTGTAACCCAGCCAGCCACTGTTTTCACTGTTGTTTTCCAAAATTTCCTTAAAGGTCTCCATCTTGGCATCGGTATCATCCGCATAATTCAGAGCCACTGCCTCGATCAGCGCCGGCACCTTGGGAGATCCGTATTCCAATTTACCATGATGTGCCAGAATGCAGTGCTGTAATTCTGCCAGGAGATTGTGCGGGAATCCGTCGATCTTAGCGGCACGTTCCCCAAGCATCTGTGCGCCCATCACGATATGTCCCAATAACTGTCCGTCATCGGTATAATCGTTTACCGGAAAAGCGGAAATCTCTTTTACCTTTCCGATATCATGGCACATAGCCGCCGTCAGAAGCAGATCTCTCTGTAAAATAGGATAAGCAGAGCAGTAGTAGTCACACAGCTTGGTAACTCCTAAGGTATGCTCCAGCAATCCGCCCACGAAACCATGATGCACTGTCTTGGCTGCGGAAGAATTACAGAACTTCTTCACGAAATCGGCATCCTCGATAAACAGATCCTGCAACAGCTGATGCAGATAAGTATTCTTAATGCTTCCGATCAAAGTCTTTAACTCATTATACATCGTGTCGATGCCCTTGGAACTCACCGGCAGATAATCGGAAGGATTGTATTCTCCCTCGCGGCAGACACGGATCCGCTTCACGCTGATCTGTAACTGTCCCTGGAAATTCGTCACATCACCGTATACTTCTATGTAATCCAGATCATCATAATCTCCGATGCCCGGATTGTTCGGCTCCCATACCTTGGCATCAATGGTTCCGGTCTTATCCTGCAGAATCACGCTTTCATAGGGTTTACCGTTTTTGGTTACAGCCTCCTGCTTATGCTTGCACAGATAAATATCAAATACTCTGTCGCCTTCTTTTAACTCTTTAATGAATTTCATATTGTTGTCCAAACCTTTCTGTCAATCTATTTCAACACCGTTAATGTGATGTCGAATTTCATCTCTTTATATTCCTGCTGTGACTGCCGCATAATCGTCAGTTCTACACTATCTCCCGGTTTCATACTGAGCAGAGAGTTCGTATACTCGTCAAAGCTGACGATCACATGTTCACCGAATCCTGTGATGACATCTCCCTGCTGGATTCCCGCCAACATAGCGGGAGAGTCCATTTCCACCTCTGTAATATAAGCACCGTAGGGAACTCCCAGTTCACTGTTGGCTTCTTCGGTGACACCCACACCCTTCAGACCCAGATATGCAAATTTTTCCCCGTTTGACATTTTCTCAATATGGCGCTTTAATTCCGTAATGCCGTAAGCACATACCATATTTTTCATATCCGTGGCAGACTTGCCATTTGTAATGATACCGATGACCTGTCCCTGGAGATTAAACAATACACCGCCTGCATTCTGACTTCCTACAATATTGGTCTGCAGAATCCGGTAAGTGGTATCCGATACCGCCGACTCACTGGCGGAAGAGGTAATGATACCATAGCCCACGGAACCGTTGGTACCCATGGGGCGTCCCAAAGCCACCACCGGAAGTCCGGCAATATCTTTGATATTAGAAGATCCAAAAGTAGCGATCGTAATATCATTCTTCAGAAAATCTTCATTCAGAGTATCCAGTTCTACAGCAATCACAGCCAGACCTGTAGTCTCATCTTTTTCCTTCAAAGATGCATCTGCCTGGGTGCCCTCGTTGAATGTGACAATGATGTCATCTGCTTGTTTTACCGGAGAATAATCGGTTAAAATCAGTAATTGCTTTCCATTTTGCGCTATGATCACACCGGATGACTGATTTTTGCTCTCATTTACATTATTGAACCAGTCCACACCGGATGACACTCCTGTCACAGTGACCATGGAGCGATTCATCTCTGCTACATACTGGGCAAGAGCACTGTAAATCTGTTTGTAATTGTCCAGATTCAATATGATCCCGGATAACAGTTCCCGGATCTGTTCCTGTTCCATGACTTCACTGGGAGCAGAAGAGGACTGGCTACTCTGGTTCTCCTGCTGCATATTCTCCGCTAACATCTGTTCCGGAGACATTTCGTCCTGATCTTCCGGGAATACCACGACCTGCGGTTCCTCCTCCGGATACAGCCAGTTACTGATTACCGGTTCCAATACCAGAAATGTGAAACATGCTACCAGACCGAAAATCACTGCCATAGAAGCCGTGATCAAAGTCCTGCGCAACAGCTTTTTCTTATTTACCGGACGTTCCTTGATTTTTTCTATCATAAATTTTTTCTCAGAAACGTCATTTTGTTCCTTCTGCTTATTTTCTTGGGAATCCGCCATAAATATGCCTCCTCTGCTGCCTACAGATACCTCGGCTTTTCCTTAGGACTCTAATATCTCAATTATACAAAACTGTACCCAAAAACGCAACTGAATGGTATAATGTGAATTAGCATTGAGCAGTACCAAAATCGAGAGATGTCAATTCGACTGCTTGCAGCCGAAATTGACAGATCCGATTTTGATAGGGCGATAGCCCGACAGCAAGGAAATGCGAAGCATTTTCGAGCTTGTACTACATGAGCAAAAAGGGCGATAGCCCGGATTGCGAATGGATGTAACGATTTCGAGAGTGCGCAGCACGGAGAATCGTGTTATTGTAAGTTCGGCAGTGAGCTTATATTGCGAATATTTTATTTAAGGAGTCCCATATGAACACAAAAGTACTCACTACTTTAGAATATACGAAAATCATCGACCTTCTCACAGAGAAGGCCGACTCCGAGCCCGGTAAAAAACTATGCAGAGAGCTGGTGCCTTCTACCGACCTTTCCGCCATCAGAACAGCCCAGCGGGAGACCAAAGATGCCTTGGCCCGTCTCTTCCGTATTGGAAGCACCTCTTTTGGCAGCAACAGAGATCTAGGATTTTCGATCCGTTCTCTGGAAATCGGCAGTTCTCTGTCTATGTCCGAATTGTTGAAGCTTGCATCCTTTTTGGATAATGTCAGCAGGATCAAAACCTATGGAAAAAAAGAACGGGAAGACCTCCCAAATGACAGTCTGGATGCCTACTTTGAAGGCCTTACTCCTATGACACAGCTGGCTAACGAAATCAACCGCTGTATCCTGTCGGAAGAAGAGATGGCTGATGATGCCAGCCCAAGATTAAAGAGTATCCGTCGTTCCAAGCTGTCCACCAACGAAAAGATCCACAGCCAGCTGACCTCTATGGTAAACGGCGCTTACCGTACCTTTTTACAGGATGCAGTCATTACCATGCGTGATAACCGCTACTGTATCCCCGTAAAGGCAGAATATAAGAGCCAGGTGAGCGGTATGGTGCATGACCAGTCCTCCACTGGTTCCACCTTTTTCATCGAGCCGGCTGCTGTCGTGAACCTGAACAACCAGTTAAAAGAACTGGATCTGCAAGAGCAGGAGGAGATTGAAGTTATTCTTGGTGATCTGAGCAGTCAGGCTGCTGTTCATACCTCAGAGCTTGCTGCGGATCAGAAGATCATGACTACGCTGGACTTTATTTTTGCCAAGGCAAAACTCGCCATGGAACAGAATGCCACAGAGCCTATTTTCAACACTGAGCATTACATCCAGATCCGTAAGGGCCGTCATCCACTGTTGGATAAGAAAAAGGCTGTTCCCATTGATGTCCGTCTGGGGAAAGATTTTGACTTGTTGGTGATCACAGGTCCCAATACCGGTGGTAAGACCGTGTCTCTGAAGACAGTGGGACTTTTTACTCTGATGGGACAGGCGGGACTGCATATTCCAGCACTGGATCGTTCCGAACTGTCCATTTTCTCGGAAGTTTATGCAGATATCGGGGATGAGCAGAGTATTGAGCAGAGTTTGTCCACATTTTCTTCTCATATGACCAGAGTTGTCCACATTTTGCAGCACGCAGATGCGGATTCCCTGTGTTTATTTGATGAACTCGGTGCTGGAACAGATCCTACGGAGGGTGCCGCTCTGGCAATTGCTATTTTAAATTATCTGCATGACCGTGGCATCCGTACTATGGCTACCACGCATTACAGCGAGCTGAAAATCTATGCACTTTCCACTAATTTTGTAGAAAATGCCTGCTGTGAATTTGATGTGGAGACCCTTCGCCCCACCTACCGTCTGCTCATCGGTATTCCCGGTAAAAGTAATGCTTTCGCCATTTCTTCCAAGCTGGGACTGTCCGATGAGATCATCAATGCCGCGAAAGAACAGATCAGCAAAGAAGACGAAAGCTTTGAAGACGTCATCGCAGATCTGGAACAGAGCCGCGTAACCATTGAAAAAGAACAGCAGGAGATTGCAGAATATAAGGAACGGATCCGCACGTTACAGGAACAGTTACAGAAGAAAAACGAGAAAATCGATCAGGCAAAGGATAAGATTCTGCGGGATGCCAATGAAAAAGCAAGAGCCATCCTTCAGGAAGCAAAGGATGTAGCTGACGAAACCATCCGTGATTTCAATAAAGTAGGTGCTTCCGCCGACATCAAGGAACTAGAGAAAAAGAGACAGAAGGTCCGTGACAAGATCAACGAAAAGAACGGAAAATTGGCTCTTGGTAATAACCAAAAGAAGCCGGCCAACCAGAAGACCGTGGATCCCAAGAAACTGAAAAAAGGAGATTCCGTAAAGATCATTTCCATGAATCTGAAAGGAATTGTGAATACACTGCCGGATGCCAGGGGCAACCTCTTCGTACAATGCGGAATTATGAGAATGCAGACGAATATTAACGATCTCGTACCGGTAAAAGAAGAGACCATTACAGCACCTGCCCTGCAGCGTACCAACACCGGCAAGTTGAAAATGTCCAAGTCCTTCTCCGTGTCCTCCGAGATCAACCTTCTGGGATGTACGGTAGATGAAGCCATTGCAAAACTGGATAAATACCTGGATGACGCTTATCTGGCTCATCTCCCCAGTGTGAGAGTCGTGCATGGAAAAGGCACCGGTGCTCTGCGCAGTGCCGTACAGTCTCACTTAAAACGTCTGAAATACGTCAAAGAATACCGGTTGGGTGAATACGGTGAAGGCGATGCCGGCGTAACCATTGTTACTTTTAAATAATAACTGACAGGAGGTCTATACTACATGGTAAGTAAACAGAAAATTCTCATTGTAGATGATGATAATAATATTGCGGAACTGATCTCCCTATATCTGACGAAGGAATGTTTTGATACCATGATCGTCAATGACGGAGAATCCGTGATGCCGGCTATGGAGACCTTTGCTCCGAATCTGATTCTGTTGGATCTGATGCTTCCCGGCATTGATGGTTATCAGGTGTGCAGAGAGGTCAGGGCACAATACTCCGTTCCCATCATCATGCTCTCCGCAAAAGGTGAAGTCTTCGACAAAGTATTGGGACTGGAGCTGGGTGCGGATGATTATATGGAAAAACCTTTTGACTCCAAGGAACTGGTGGCACGTGCCAAAGCAGTCCTCAGACGTTATAAGTCCTCCAATGCCCCCACAGAAACTTCCAACGACAAGTGCGTGGAATATGCGGATCTGACCATTAATCTGACCAATTATTCCGTCATTTATATGGGACATACTGTGGAAATGCCGCCGAAAGAACTGGAACTTCTCTACTTTTTAGCATCCTCACCGAATCATGTATTCACCAGAGAACAGCTTCTGGATCAGATCTGGGGCTATGAATATATCGGCGATACCCGTACCGTCGATGTGCACATCAAACGTCTCCGCGAGAAGATCAAGGATCACAATGGCTGGAGTCTCAGCACTGTATGGGGAATCGGTTATAAATTTGAAGTAAAATAACAGCAGGTTAATATCATGAAAAGTACATTATATTTAAAATTTATATTTATCTATATTGTGTTCGGATTCTTAAGCCTTTTTACAGCCGCAACACTGACAGAGAACCTAGTCAGTACGCCGATTTTTAACCGCGTAAGTAACAGTATGTACCGGGAAGCTACGATGGTTGCCAACGACTATCTTCCCGGTTATTTTTCCGGCGGATTAACAGAATCTGACGCACAGATGATCTTATCCGGAATAGAGACACAGCTTGACGCTGCAGTCTGGTTCGTTTCAAAAGATGGAAAAGTAATCCTTTCTGCACAGTCCGGGAACTACCCGTCCGCGCCTGATTCCATTAAAGATTTCGACCCGGCGGAATCCGGAAGCGATCGTTCACAGACTGGTGATTATCACGGATATTTTGACAATGATGTGATCACTGTCACTGTACCGGTAACTTACGGGTATTCTCCAAAAGGATATCTGATGATCCACCAGTATACCTCTGTTGTGGATACCATGACAGACACACTGATGCGTGGTGTATATATTACATTCATCGTAATCTTCCTGCTTTCGTTCATTATCCTGCTGGCGTTCCATTTCCTTGTGTACCGTCCGCTTCATAAGATTACCGAAGCAGCAACCCAATATGCTTCCGGTAACCTGGAATATGAGATTCCTGTCACAACTGAAGATGAGATGGGTTATCTGTCCGCATCACTGAACTACATGTCCTCTCAGCTTAGGGATATGGAAGATTATCAGAAGAAATTTGTGGCAAATGTGTCTCATGATTTTCGTTCTCCACTTACCTCCATCAAAGGTTATGTGGAAGCCATGACAGACGGAACCATCCCACCAGAATTACATGAAAAATACCTGAAGATCATCTTATTCGAAACAGAACGCCTGACAGATCTGACACAGGATCTTCTGACGTTAAATGAATTTGACACCAATCACCTGCTTCTCAACCGGGAAGTATTCGATATTCACGAGATGATCAAGCATGTAGCGGCATCTTTTGAAGGTGTCTGCACACAGAAGAAGATTTCCATCGAATTGGTCTTCGCAACAAAACACCTGAACGTCAACGCTGACAAACGAAAAATCCAGCAAGTCTTATACAACCTGCTGGACAATGCGATTAAATTCAGTGATCCGGATTCCATCGTCACGATTGAGACGACAGACCGCGGAGAAAAAGTATATACCTCTGTAAAAGATAACGGTATGGGTATTCCAAGATCAGCGCTTGGGAAAATCTGGGAACGCTTTTACAAGAGTGACCTCTCCCGTGGAAAAGATAAGAAAGGTACCGGACTTGGACTTGCGATCGTGAAAGAAGCAATTCAGGCACATGGGGAGAATATTACCGTGGTGAGTACGGAAGGAGTCGGAACCGAATTCTCCTTTTCACTTCCGAAGGTTGCTGGTTAATTTATCATTGTGACCTCTCAGTCCATGAGAAAGAGTTGGAACTTCTTAAGTAAAAAAATCGGCCGTTAGCCGGTTAAAAATCATTTGTCTGAGCGATCAGCGAGTTATGATTTTTGACCGGCTGCTTTTAGGCCGATTTTTTTGCTTTAGATGTTCCCCATGATTGAATCCGCACAGCAATCCCTTCTATACTTTTATTCAGGACCGGGGTAAGCCGCCATGATACATTAAATTTTCCTACTTACTATACAGAACCTTCTGCACCTCATCCGTCTTCAGATTCTTTTTCGTCACCCATGTATATCCCGTATTAACCACAGCCTCATTTCCCATATTCAGAGAAGCCCTTGCTGCAGCCACAACGGTTGCATATCCCATGCCAAATGGGTTCTGTACGATCAGTCCGTTAACTTTACCGTCTTTCAGATCCTGAATCTCATCATCGTTGGCGTCGAAGCCGATGACTTTCACTTTTTTCTCCATTTTATTTCTTTCCAGACCATCGACTGCAAGTTTTACGGAATCCCCGTTTGCAGCAAAGCAGCCTGTAATATTTGGATGTTTTGCAAGGATATAATCAACTACCTGATCTTCAGTGATACTGTCTGCTGTTACAACATCTTCTCCTGTGAGCTGTCCCTCCGGAAGTTCACTGTCTTTTGGTCGGTAGGTTCCGGCATTGATCTCATCGGATACTGTCTTCTGCATATTGCTCAGTTCATCCATGTGGTATACATTGACCACTGAAATATTCGGATGATTTGCTTTCAATTCTTCTGTTACAGCTTTTTCTCTCTGAAGAGCTGCCTGTGATTTGGAATCCTGAATGAACAGCACCGCTTCTCCGCTGTCGCCCATCTCTTCCGCAAGTCTCTGTGCCGCTTCCTTTCCTGCAGCTACATTGTCTGTGGATACATCTGCAGCCACACCCTGATAATCTGATCCGGAATCAAAAGTTACGATCGGAATCTCACTGTCTGTTGCAAGATCGAATTGCACCTGGCATGCCTGCAGGTCTACGATCGAAATGCCCACTGCGACCGGATATCTGTCCAGTTCTTCATCCAGAAGATTTACCTGGTCATCGACATTATCTGCTGTATCCGGTGCATTAAATGCTACTTTCACCTTATCTCTTCCTGTATACCCAAGATTTGTATTAATATCTTCCGCAGCCTGCGCTACACCTTTTTTCACTTCATCCCAGTACTGTGCTCCGTTCGCTTTTCCGATAATGGAAATATAATCGCCTTTTTTCAGCTTTAATCCGTCCGTATTATTATATGCCGCCGGAGTGATCAGATCTAATTTCCCCTGATATGCGTTTTCTTCTGTCTTAGTTGTATTCTTTTCTGACTCAATCTTTTTCTCTTCATCGGTTGCTTTTGATGTCTGCTGACATCCACATACAAGCAGTGCTGTACCCAGCAGCATGGCAATGATTCTGTTTTTCTTCATTTTCCTCTCTCCTATATCTGGTATCATTTCTACTTATACTTAATACTTCTAACTTTTGATTATATTTTTTTCTTATATTTTTTCAGCACCATATACTATACACCAAAACGGTGAAAAATTGTTGAAATTTTTCTTAATTTTCCTCTATGACTTTTATATTTCTGTAGAAATACTTTTTTCCCCTTTATTGTGATAGCTTTTTCTAACATAAGTTAGCTATAACTAAACTTTTATGTATTTCTAAAAAAACATTCTATTCCCTTGTTTATTTTTATTTTTTGTATTATTATAGGAACAGAGACAACGAATTGGATTATGTCTAGAATATTTAATCTCAAAGGAGGGTACATACTATGGCACACGTAATTGGTGATGAATGTGTAAGCTGCGGATCTTGCGAAGCTGAATGTCCAGTAGGAGCTATCGCTCAGGGAGCAGATCATTATGAGATCGATGCTGACGCTTGTGTAGATTGTGGCGCTTGTGCTGCTCAGTGTCCAGTAGGAGCAATTTCTGAAGGTTAATAACGCAGAATAAGTAAGATAAGAATGCACGGTACATTTTGTATCGTGCATTTTTTTGTTTTGATATTTTGTATATTATTTCTTTTTTAATAAATTTATTTCTCTCGACGGATTCTGACGAATTCGGTGATCTTTCCTGTGCTATGATACATTTACCCATAAGGGACAAGTATTATAAGATAAGGGGGTATCTAACATGGGAAATCATATGAATACTTTAGAACAGATAAAACGTGAGACCAGAGATGATGCCAGACTGTATGCCTGTATCCGGGATCTTTATGATCAGGGAGTTTCTCTCTCTGATTTAAAAGCACTGATTCCCGATATCAGACGGACCAGAGAACAGTTACAGTTAAAACGCATGCTGCAGAATAACAACGAAGTTCTCATGGCAATGTTCAGTCAGGAGATGTCCTTTCTTCTGGATGCAAAAGAACGCCATGAAGAATTAGAATTCAAAAAACGGGATCAGTTGATCCGCCAGCAGCAATCCTTCCGGAAAGCATCGGCCGAAACCGGTCCAGTTAAGAAATTAAAAAGAATCTTCCTGTCTGCTTAAGTTGGCAAACTTTGTATATTCGCCAAGCCAAGCCAGATTAACGGTCCCTACCGGGCCGTTTCTTTGTTTTGCGATAATTATTTCTGCCTGTTTTTTGAACTCTGAATCTTTATTGTAGTATTCGTCTCGGTAAATGAACATTACCACGTCCGCATCCTGCTCGATGGCTCCGGATTCACGAAGGTCACTCAACTGAGGGCGTTTACCGTCAATACCTTCACGACTCTCCACACCACGATTCAACTGCGACAAGGCTATAATGGGAATGTTCAACTCCTTTGCCAATCCTTTCAACGAACGAGATATCGTACTAACCTCTTCCTGACGGCTACCGAATGCCATACCACTCGCATTCATCAACTGAAGGTAGTCAATAATAATGATTCTCACCCCATGTTCACGCACCAGACGACGCGCTTTGGTCCGGAGTTCAAACACAGACAAAGACGGAGTATCGTCCACATAAAGCGGAGCATCCAGCAGATCTTTCAGTTTGTAGTCCAACTGTTGCCACTCATAGCTTGCCAATTGTCCACTTTTGATCTTCTCACTCGGAATCTCACAAACATTGGTGATAAGACGGTTGACCAACTGGACGTTACTCATTTCAAGAGAGAACAACGCTACCGGATTCCGATAATCAACAGCAATATTTTTAGCCATAGAAAGTACGAAAGCTGTCTTACCCATGGCAGGACGGGCAGCGATTATAATAAGGTCGGAGTTCTGCCAACCGGAGGTCATCTTGTCCAGTTTCGTAAATCCACTTTCAAGACCACTCAGACCGTCTGTTCGTGCAGCCGCTTTCTGAATCAGCTTATACGCTTCGTCAATTACCGGATTAATCTGCGTATAGTCTTTCTTCATATTCTGCTGGGAAATCTCAAACAACTTACCTTCCGCCTCCTGCATCAAGTCATCCACATCCAGTGTCTCATCAAAAGCCTTGCTTTGAATATTACTGGTAAACGTTATCAATTCGCGCGCCAACGATTTTTGTGCAATAATACGGGCGTGATATTCGATATGTGCGGAAGAAGCAACCTTACTGCTCAACTGAGTAATATAGAACGGTCCACCGACCTCTTCCAACTCACCTCTTTTGCTCAACTGCTCTTTGACCGTCAGAATGTCCACCGGCTTCTGATTAACGGCAAGATCAGTAATGGCAGCATAAATCAACTGATGACGATGCTCATAAAATGACTCCGGGCGAAGAATCTCACTCACCAGCGAATAAGCATCCTTCTCAATCATTAAAGCACCCAACACCGCCTCTTCCAGCTCCGGTGCCTGAGGTTGGATACGACCATAATCATTGACCGGTTGTACTTTAGTTGATTTTGTGTTACGGGAATTTCTTCTTTGTTCAGCCATCTGCTTATATACAATTTTATGATTTACAATTTATGATCCCCGGCTTTTATACATAGTAAAATCCGAAAGGGATGACAAAGATAGAATATAATAATGAAGAAAAGATAAGGAAAAATGAAGATTTTAGTAACTTTGTCACCAATAGCATAAATTCGCAACCCATAATTTAAAATTCAAAAATAATAATTCAGAACGAATATGATCACTTTCCCAAACGCAAAAATAAACCTGGGACTCTCTATTACCGAGAAGCGTCCGGACGGATATCACAACCTCGAAACCGTATTCTACCCCGTCGCTCTCGAAGATGCGCTGGAAATCCGGACCAGCCCCGAAGCGGACAAAAAGTTCTCCCTGCATCAGTACGGAATGGAGATATCCGGTAATCCGGAAGACAATTTAGTGGTGAAAGCATATCTGCTATTAGATAAAGAGTTTCACCTCTGTCCTATCGAGATCCATCTGTACAAACACATTCCTTCCGGTGCCGGACTGGGAGGAGGCTCATCAGACGCAGCTTTCATGCTGAAATTACTCAACGAACACTTTCAGCTGAATTTATCCGAAGATCAGCTGGAAATATATGCCGCAACTTTGGGAGCAGACTGCGCTTTCTTTATCAGAAACGCCCCGACCTTTGCCGAAGGAATCGGTAACATATTCTCCCCCATTCCACTATCCTTAAAAGGATATCAGATTCTGATCATCAAACCGGATGTATTCGTATCAACGCGGGAAGCTTTCGCCAATATTCACCCTCATCATCCCGAATACTCGATCAAAGAAGCGATCAAACGCCCGGTAAATGAATGGAAAGAGATATTAATCAATGATTTTGAAGACAGCGTATTCCCCCAGCATCCGGTGATCGGAGAAATTAAAGCCGAGCTATACAGGCAAGGGGCTGTTTATGCCTCTATGAGCGGTTCCGGTTCTTCCGTATATGGATTGTTCGAGCCGGAAGGGACTTTACCTGAAACCGATTGGGGAACTAACGTATTCTGTTTTAAAGGCAGGCTGTAAAAGAGTAACAAAAAACGGTACCACGACTCCCGTCGTAGTACCGTCACAACACAAACACAAAATAAAACACGACAAAACTACTATGCAATCATACCTGTCTATGCCGGAGAGGCATAAGTACCATTTACTCATATTCACATACTCACAAACAGATCAAGCTGATTAGCATCTAATAAACAAATCGCATGAACGATTTGTTTAAACTTTTATGTTAATTAAAACAAATATCTTTTTACTGAATGCCTCTTTCACGGAGTTTCAGCTGCCAATTCCATGCAGAGCGTAAAGTATCTTCTAATGTTTCTACCGCTTTCCAACCCAGTTCCTGGTTTGCATAATCGGGATTAGCCCATACCTTTTCAATATCACCTGCGCGACGGCCTACAATCTGATAATTCAATTTAACGCCGGTAGCTTTTTCAAAGCCATTAATCAGTTCCAATACTGAAACGCCGCGTCCTGTACCGATATTGAATACTTCTACTTTTTCTTTCTGTTTTTGCTCCAAAATACGGCGGATTGCAATCACGTGTGCTTTAGCCAAGTCAACAACATTGATAAAGTCACGGATACAAGAACCGTCAGGAGTATCATAATCATCGCCAA
>OGTL01002534.1_pt1 | contig 13511 bp, 9 predicted proteins | sample 1553601 | NCBI WGS metagenome assembly OGTL01 (sample SAMEA2580112, study PRJEB22360) | human gut metagenome | biome: human gut; feature: human-associated habitat; material: faeces | place: Denmark | collected 2008/2010 | reverse complement strand
TTCAATTTTAACAAATCAATGGGGTATCCTTCAAACAAAACTTTGCCACCTGAGTCTCCTCCATCAAGTCCCATATCAATAATCCATTGTGCTTTGCTAATAACTTTAAGGTTATGTTCTAATACAATGAGTGTTTTATTTTTTTTCAAAATTTTTTTAAACAGGATAAGTAAACTTTCTATATCTGTTTCATGTAAGCCTGTTGTGGGTTCGTCTAGTATTATAATATCGGAGAGGGATTGATGAATAATTTTAGCTATTTTTAAGCGTTGGAGTTCTCCACCAGAGAATGTATCTAATGATTGTCCCAATTTAACATATCCCAGATTGACATCAATAAGATCATGCATAGTTGCAATTAGAATCTTTTCATCAATTAAGTGAATCACTTCATCAACTGATTGTTGTAAAAAATCATAAATATTTAACCCATGCCAATATACTGAGAGAGCCTTATCGTTATACCTTTTTCCCTGACACCTTTCACAGAGCTGTTCGACATCTCCCATGTAGGCTAAATCCATTTTAACGAATCCTTTTCCTTTACAGGTTGGACAAGCTCCTTTGCCGTTATAACTGAAAAGAGAGATACTTTCACCTGATTGTTGAGCATATATATTTCTAACCTTATCAAATACATTTAAGTATGTGAGAACATTTGAACGGTTACTACCTTTAATCTGGCTCTGATCTAATATACTTGCTTCAGAATACTTACCTTTAAAAAGTGAACGGATTAATGTACTTTTGCCTGAACCAGCTACTCCCGTGACGACAGTTAAATAGTTCTTAGGTATTTTCACTGAAGCATTTTTCACATTATACAAGCTTGCATTTTCTAATTCATAATAAGAAGGAAAATTAGTTTTATCTGTGTTAAGGCTTGTTTCGCAAGTTAGTGCTTTCCCAGTAACCGTATTTGTCTTTAAGAGCTCCGAATAAGTTCCTTCAAAGGTGATCTCTCCACCTTTATATCCAGATCCAGGTCCTACTTCAATAATATGATCCGCAATTTTTATTATATCTGGATCATGATCAACTAAAACTACTGTATTCCCTTTGTCTCTTAATCCCATAATAATTTTTGAAACTTTTTGGATATCTTCCGGATGTAGACCAACACTCGGTTCATCAAAAATATAGAGTATGTCAGTAAGGGCACTATTCAAATGTTTTGTCATTTTGATTCTTTGAGACTCACCACCAGAAAGAGAGGTTGTGGGACGATTGAGAGATAAATAGCTCAAACCAACCTCTTCTAAGCTTTTTAATTTTTTTAACAGATCATCTAAAATGATCTTGAGATTGGGAGATTCAATTTTTCTAATAAACATATACAGTTCTGAAATTGGCATAAGTACACAATCAGCTATAGATTTTCCAAGAATCTTAGAAGAACGAACGAATTCATTTACTCTAGTTCCTGCACAATTTGGACATTCTCTAATTTCTAATATACGATATAATTGAGTGTTATATTTTTTGGCATCTTTTTCAATGAAGCTTTTAGTAATTCTTGGAATAATACCAATATAAGTGGAAGTCTTTGGCCAATCTTTGGTTGGTTTTTTGGGAGAACTCCCAGTATCGTTTAAGAGAAGATCCAATTCTACTTGAGTATAATTCTTTAATTTCTTATCATTATCAAAATTACCTGATTCAGTATATCTAGTGAGTCGCCACCCACCAGGTTGAAAGGTTGGAAAATCGATAGCACCATCATTTAAAGACTTATCAAAATCAATTAATTTGTTTATGTCAATTCTTTTAATTTCACCTAAACCTTTGCAAGTTTCACACATCCCTTGAGGATTATTAAATGAATAAATCATTGAATAACCAATAAATGGTGTAGCCATTCTTGAGTACAAGAGCCTTAAACTAGAATAAATATCTGTTAAAGTCCCTACCGTTGATCGAGCGTTCCCACCTATTTTTTTTTGGCTAATTACAATTGAAACAGGAAGATTCTCTATTGAATCGACAGTTGGTTGTTGATAATGGAGTAGTAGTTGCTGAATATAGCTAGAGTATGTTTCATTTAATAAACGCTGAGATTCAGCAGCGAGAGTATCAAAAACTAAAGAGGATTTCCCTGAACCTGAAACCCCAGTCACTACAGTTATTTTATGCTTTGGAAATTTAATAGAAATATTCTTTAAATTATTTGTTTTAGCCCCTTTTATCGAAATAAAATTACTCATAATTTTTCAACCTTTCCTTTTTTAATGCCTCTATATATTTCTCTGATAATTTTATAAATTCCTCCTGCTCTTTATCATCAAATATTGAGTTTGCAACTTGAAAAAGATGTGAATGCCCATTATCAATTTCAATTAATAGCTCTTCTCCTTTTTTGCTTAAAAAAGTAATCAATTCACGTCCATCTTCTTTACTTGGCTGTTGTTGTACGTAGTCTATTAATTTTAATTCTTTTAAAGATTTTGATAATTTTGTTCGACTAATACCAAGTAGAATACTGATTTCTGACGGGAGCATCTTTGTTTCTTTACGCAAAATATTTAAAATGTCGTATTGAAACCAATTGATACCCTGAGGATTAACCCTACTTCTCTCTGCTACTAATTCACATTGTAAGTTATTTAAAATATTTTTCAAATGTTCCATATTCAAATCATCACCTTGTATATAATTTCTATATGGAAATTATATACCAAAAGAAAGTATGTGTCAACCAACTATCTCACCAGAGATTTACTAATTAACATAGATTTTTTATAGAATATATTTTTGCTAAATAGAATTTGGTTTAATAAACTAGTGAATAATAAAAATTTAACTATTTTTTCCTACAATTATTATGACAAAGTGATTTAATTGTTTATCACCTCACATTTTCTCAATCCCTTATCTTTTACTTAGAGCGTAGTAATCTTTAAATTTTCTTTTAAACGTTATAAACATTTAAAAGCTTTTTTACAATACTAAAAGAGCTTTTATTATTATAGAAGCTTTTTTACTAAGGAGATTATTGGGTTTTAAAATTATCGTTCCAATTTTTTCATAAATCATTTTTATAATTTTTTAGTACAATAGACAAATTTGTTGATTTGTCTAATAGTTTTGAAAGGGTTTTCTTTACAAAAAATAATGAAAAGTCTATAATCAAGTTAAGAAGGACGTTTATTTAGTGTCTATACAAAGGAGCCCATTTATGTATTACAGTAACGGAAATTATGAAGCATTTGCAAAACCTAAAAAACCAAAAAATGTAGAAAATAAATCAGCTTATATTGTTGGTTCAGGTCTTGCTGGATTAGCATCGGCAATTTTTTTAATTAGAGATGGTCAAATGCCCGGAGAAAATATTCATATTTTTGAAGAACTCTCTTTAGCTGGTGGTAGTATGGATGGAATATATAATGAATCACGTGGTTACATCATTCGTGGTGGTCGTGAAATGGAAGCCCATTTTGAAACCCTTTGGGATTTATTCCGTTCAATTCCAACTCTTGAAAATCCAGAAATTTCAGTATTAGATGAGTTTTATTGGTTAAATAAAGAAGATCCAAGTTATTCTAAAACACGTGTAATTGAAAAATGCGGAAAACAATTAGAAAATGACGGAGAATTAAAGTTATCTCGTAAAGCTATTGATGAAATGTTAAAACTAATCTTAACATCAGAAAGTCAATTAGATGATGTTAAAATCAATGAAGTCTTTTCTGATGAATTTTTTGAATCTAACTTTTGGTTATACTGGTCTACAATGTTTGCTTTTGAACCATGGGCAAGTGCGATGGAAATGCGCCGTTACTTACTACGTTTCGTACAGCATGTAGGTACACTAAAAGATATGTCAGCGTTAAAATTTACTAAATTTAATCAATATGAATCTTTAGTAAAACCAATGATTTATTACTTAGAAGGGCATAATGTACATTTCCAATACGATACAGTTGTCGATAATATTATAGTGAACGGTTCGGACAGTCAAAAAATCGCCACAGAAATTCAACTTACTGAATCTGGTCAAACAAAAGTGTTACCTTTGACAATAGATGATTTGGTCATTGTAACTAATGGTTCAATTACTGAAAGTACAACGTATGGAGATACCGAACATCCTGCACCTCAAGAACATGAAGTAGGACAAAGTTGGCAATTATGGGAAAATATAGCCAAACAAGATAAATCTTTTGGTCGTCCTTGGAAATTTTATCGTAATGTTCCCGATGCAAATTGGGTAAATTCAACAACTTTAACATTCTCAGATGATCAAGTCATTCCATTTTTAGAATCTATTACAGGTAAAGATCCGCATAGTGGTTCTCTAGTAACAAGTGGTCCTATAACAATTCGTGACTCTAATTGGTTATTAGGGATTTCCATTAGTCGTCAGCCTCACTTTGAGCAACAAAAAGACAATGAATTAATTGTTTGGTTGTACGGTCTATTTTCAGATTTACCCGGAAATTATATCCCTAAAAAAATTACTGACTGTACTGGTCGTGAAATATGCGAAGAATTCTTATATCACATTGGGGTTCCTAAAAATAAAATTTCAGAAATTGCAGCAACAGTGAAAGCTGTTCCTACAAACATGCCTTATATTACTTCTTACTTTATGCCTAGAGCAGCTGGAGATCGTCCAAAAGTGGTACCGGATGGTTCAGCTAATCTAGCATTCGTTGGAAACTTTGCTGAAACAGAACGCGATACAGTCTTCACTACTGAATATTCGGTTCGTACAGCCATGGAAGCTGTTTATCAATTACTAGATGTAGACCGTGGAATTCCAGAAGTATTTGATTCTTCTTTTGATATGCGCATGATTCTAAATGCTATCTATTATCTTAATGATAAAAAAGGATTACGTGACTTACCTTTAACAAAAGTTGAAAAATTTGGATTAGAAGCATTTCTTAAGAAAATTAAAGGAACATACATTGAAGAAATATTAGTCGATCAACACTTATTATAGGAGGAATAAAGATGAAAAAAGGAAAATTATTATTAGCTACTACTCTTGTTGCAGGAACAGTTCTTGGATATTGTTATAGAGATGAATTATTAAAAATCATTCCTATTAATAAGAAGCCAGTTCCAAAATCTGAAATAAAAAATATCCCAGTCTATATTCGTGAAACAAAAACAAAGGGTGAAGGATTATAAAATTTATTTAGAAATAGATAGTAAAAAAAGCTATAACACATAGACTTACTGTAATTAATTTTTTAATGATTAATTATTGGGTTCTATTTCAAAGTCTCCTGTTAAACTCATTTTAGGATAAGATATAGTAAAAAGAACTCAAAATGAGTTCTTTTATTTGTTTTTATTTAAACCTTTTTTTAGCGAGCTTTGCTAATCATATATTTTTTTCAAGCCATTTGATTTTTACTTTTTCCTCTGCTCTCAAAGCAATGTTCTCATAGGTATATTCTACTTTATCTTGAAAATCCGTAATATTCTTCCCTTTCCTTACTAAAATATCGATACCAGATGGCGTAAGCAAGGACTTTTCGAATCGTATTATTAAAATGTCATCCTTCATTGTAACTACTTCCCACTGACTACTTAAGATTTTCAATAAACCAAGTCCACGCCAAATGAATCTTCCTTTTTTCAAACAATCAAGTCCTCTGATTTTTTTCGTATGACCTTTAACCTCATATTCTACTATGTCAAGAAATTCTACTCTTGTTTTATTTGTCAGTTTATAGGTAATACGCGGATGTTTTCTCTTCCCAGACAGCCACATAGGAAATGTCGTTGCTTTGATTTCCCAAGTTCCTTCAAGTTTTGAATATCTTTCTATCATTACTCCCCGCTTTCATTATTATTTTTGTAATTTTCACTCTTTAATATGTTTTTTTATGACACCCAGTGTAAAGAATTGCTGTTTAAACGTTTAAGCTCCCCTGAATTACTATTTTTCGATCTGGTTCCATATAATCTATATTGAAAGGCCTCATACTAAATATTATAATATGTTTCTTACTTTAATTTAACACATTAAGAAAGCGCATTCAAGAGAGACGATTCACTTTGTAGTTTACTAACAATAATAACTGTTGCAATTCAAACAAAAAAAATAAAAAAGCCAGTAACTGCTGGCACCTAACCTATGTTTAATCCCCCCATTATATTATATTTCTCTATTTTTGATCTTTAGATTATCTGTATGGTATTATTACTTTGTATGTTTAAGTATTAACTTCCTAATCTACAAACAATGCACGAAGAAACACCTATCATTATATGCTATATGCTGTTAGTGGTTTTTGTATTTATTAAAAATTAAAGTTTTTCTTATAGTACACCGTATATCTAATTTTGTTCTAGCCTTAACACTGACCAATAAAAGACATCTTATTGCAGATAATTAGCAAATATATTAATAAATCTCTCAATGAATTGTTTAGTAGAATTGTAGGGACTCTCTAGTCAGATGTTTAAGTGTTTCAAAAACAGATTGGTGACTTGCTAGGTATTCCTTAACGCTAAAGATTCCACGACCAAGCTTTTGGCCATTAAATGAGTACCACTCATTCATCTTCTTAACTACTCCCATTTGAATCGCTAGTGTAACCACGTCTATTTCTTGAGAGAATCCATCGCCAAAAACATTTATAACCGTTGACTTTTTATAAGGTGCTGACACTTTATTCTTAACAGTATGAAGTGTAGTTTTCTTACCAATAGTATCAATGCCATCTTTGATTTTTTCTCCTGATTTAACTTCAATCCGTACAGAAGAATAAAATTTTAGTGCTGACCCTCCTGGAGTGGTTTCTTTATTTAAGAATAGTCCACTCATGGTTGAACGCACTTGATTGATGAAGATAATGACTGTCTTTGTTTGGTTGACTTTTGAAACGAGCTTAGAGAGCTGTTCTGACATCATTTTAGCTTGCTGACCTGGAATACTTACCCCATCTATTTCTGAAGCAGGTGTCAGAGCAGCAACCGAATCAGCAACAATTAAGTCAAAAGCCCCTGTTTTGACAAACTCGTTTATCATATAAAAGGCCTCTTCGCCTGTATCTGGTTGAACGAATATCAAACTTTCCGATTTTACCTCAAGGTTTTCAGAGGATTCTGCCCCGAACAGTCCTATAAAACGTCCTTTTCTTTTGCATAACCACCAGTTCCAATTGCACAGTCTAATGACAGAATACCAGTAAGTACTGCCTGAACATGCTGGACAGACTTCCCATCATCATCAAGAATTATATTTGAATTAAATTTTTTCTCAATTGATTATGTGACTTTGATTATAGAAAATTTTTTCTTATGGCTCATTTATTTTTTAAAAAAAGAGTTAGAACTTTGTCTAACTCTTTTTTTGTATATTATTTCAGTTTATTTACTTGCAAATTGAATAACCATGTTAAAGAGAAGGGCGCCCAAGCTACCTCCAATGATTGGACCTACGACAGGAATCCATGCGTAAGACCAGTCTGAATCCCCTTTGCCTTTGATAGGCAAGATAGCGTGCATGATACGGGGGCCTAAGTCACGTGCGGGATTTAAAGAGTATCCTGTTGTTGCACCAAGTGATAAACCAATAGCTGTGATGATAGCACCCACTAAAAGAGGTGAAACACCTGAAGTTTGCGTAATTGCGTATTGACCAAAGGCCAGAATACCTGTCGTTAAGACTGCTGTTCCCACAATCTCACTGATTAAGTTTGAACTCGTCTGGCGAATGGCAGGACCTGTAGAAAATGTCCCCAAGATATCTGCTGGATTTTTAGTTTCCGCATAGTGAGGGTAAAACATCAGATAGAGGATAATACTGGCCACCATTGCCCCGAGCATTTGTGCGATAATATAAGGGAAGACCAGACTCCAGCTAAAGCTGCCAATCATTGCCATTGCAATTGTTACTGCTGGATTCAAGTGGGCAGGCGACATAAATCCGGAAACATAAACCCCCATCATTACTGCAAAGCCCCAACCGAGTGTGATGGCAACCCAACCCGCTCCTGTAGCTTTCGTCTTGTTCAGGACAACGCCTGAAACCACACCGTTACCAAGAAGGATTAAGATAAATGTGCCTAAAAATTCACCAAGTAACTGTACCATTTCTGAGTGCATATTGACTCCTTTTTTCTATTTTTTATTTGTTTCAATTATTTTTACATTTTTTTACTTCTTCAAGTCCGACAAGTCAGATTCACGAAGTGCTTCTTCCAAAGTTTTTTCTTGTTCTGCCTTTTCTTCTGCAGACCAGCCAAGGTAGTCCGCCATGGCATTGACAACATGTACCTTGATAGCATCTACTCCTTCACGCATAAACAAAATATGGTTGGTACGACGAAGCAAGTAGTCCACTGGTGTTAAGATCATTTCATCCTCAAGCGCATAGCGAAGACGTGCGGATTCGGCTAGAGATAAGCCTTCGTAAACTTCCATTTCAGAAGCATAGGCAAAGACTTGGAGTGCATTCATACCATAAAAGTCAGCAATGTATTTTGCTTCTTCTTCTGTAAGACCTGCAGCGACACCAACCTTCATGTTTCCATCAACGACTTCTTCAACTTTAGTTGGGTCAAATTCGCCACCAGAGATTTGGTATTTTTTAGAGTCAATAGGTTCGTATTTCAAACCAAAGTCCTCCTCAAGCAGTTGGCAAATGAGCTCCATCGCACCTGCTGCCATTTTACGGTAGTCCGTGATTTTACCACCCGCTAAAGTAATCAAACCATCGCTCTCGCGTTCAAGTGAGCTGCCACGAGAAACGGAAGATGGTGCATCTCCTTTTTCGGAAAGACTTGATTCCATATTGTTCAACAAATGCTCCACTTCGGCTTTTGTTGCTGTTTTATTTTTATAGCGGAGCACCGCCTCAACGACAGCGTTAAAGCTGGTTTCAGAGACCGCACCATTATCACCGCCGTTATAGTCTGATCCAGAATTACCGCCTAACAATGGACGCAATCCAGCCCATGAAGCTTCGATGTCATTAATCATAATATTTGCTTCTGGGTAACGGAAATTAATAACATCCAAGAGGTAATCTACATCTTCTTGAGTTACTTTTGGATCGGTAAAGTCGCCATGATAATCCGTATCTGTCGTACCAAAATAAGTTTTATTTTCACGTGGAATGGCAAAGACCATGCGTTTATCGTGTTTGCCTGTATCAAAATAAGTTGGTTGTGGTACAGGTAATTTGGCCGCATCTACTACAAGATGGACACCTTTTGTTGGACGCATTTTGGGTACGATGGGACGTGTGAAGTTCAAGTAACGGATCTTATCTACCCAAGGTCCACTTGTGTTAATCACAAGTTTAGCTTTGACTTCAATGACTTGATCTGTCAACAAATCACGCGCACGAACACCAGAAATTTGTCCGTCTGTATAGATAAAATCAATCACTTTCATCTTGCTTATGGCTTGGGCACCGTCTTCCACAGCTTTTTTGATGTTATCAATCACCAAGCGGGCATCGTTGTTACGGTAGTCAAGATAGACTCCAGCCCCTTGCAAACCTTTTTTCTTGATGAGTGGCTCGCGGCGCAGGACTTCTTCTGGTGAGATAGTGTAGTTGGCATATGGCGAATCTTCATCCACACCGGCCAAACGGTCATACAAATCCATCGCAATTTTCACAGAAAACATATCAAACGTTGTCTTGCCTTCATCATCGTAGATAGGAAGTAACATCGGATCTGGCTTAGGAATATGTGGCGCAATGCCTTGAACAACAGCGCGTTCTGAAACTGTATCGGAAACGACTTCGACATCGAAGTTTTTGAGGTAACGGATGCCACCATGCACGAGTTTTGTTGAGCGTGAGGATGTCCCTTCTGAGAAATCCTGCATTTCAAGTACAGCAACTTTCATGCCAGCCGCCGCCGCTTGTAATGTCAAACCAGCACCAGTGATCCCTCCTCCGATAACGAGTAAATCCATCTCTTCATTTTGAATTTTTGTGATTGCTTCTTGTCTTGTTTTTTTAGAAAAAGCCATTTCTATTCTCCTTTTAGATTACTGTCTGATTGATTATTATTTGAAAGCGCGTGTCGCATTCACGGCGTTTTTCCAACCGGCATAGAGTTCTTCTCTACGTTCTTCTTGCATCTGAGTTTGGAAAATTTTGCCCGGTTCATAGGATTCTTTAAGCTCTTCTAAGTCTTTCCAGAAACCAACGGCAAGTCCTGCAAGGAAGGCTGCACCAAGTGCTGTCGTTTCCAAATCTCCCGCACGTTGGATTGGGATATTCAAGATATCAGCTTGGAACTGCATCAAATATTCATTGTTTGCAGCGCCACCGTCTACCTTGAGCACAGACATATCAATTCCTGTATCTTCTTTCATGGTGCTGACTACATCACGAACTTGATAAGCTATCCCTTGTAAGGTTGCTTTCACAATATCTTCTTTTGTTGTTCCACGTGTCAAGCCAAACATCGCACCACGCGCCTCTTGGTCCCAATACGGAGCACCAAGGCCGACAAAAGCTGGCACCACATAAACTTCATCTTGACTCCTAGACTGGAGTGCCACTTCTTCGGAATCACTGGCACGTTCCAACATTTTCAAACCATCACGTAACCATTGGATAGAGGACCCCGCAACAAAGATGCTTCCTTCTAAGGCGTAATAAACTTTTCCATTAATGCCATAACCAATTGTTGTAAGCATATTATTTTTCGAAATATGTGGTTTCTCACCTGTGTTCATGACGATAAACGAACCTGTACCATAGGTATTTTTAATCATTCCAGGTTCAAAGGCCATTTGACCAAATAATGCAGCTTGCTGGTCCCCTGCCATACCTGAGATTGGCACTTCAGAGCCAAAGAAATGGAAACCTTTAGTCACGCCGTAAACTTCTGAGTTGGACTTGACTTCTGGAAGCATTGAAGCTGGGATATTAAGAATTTTCAGGATTTCTTCGTCCCATTTCAACTCATGAATGTTGTAGAGCATGGTACGGCTGGCATTAGAATAGTCAGTATAGTGTGCATCACCATCTGTCAACTTCCACAAGAGCCATGTATCGATGGTTCCAAAGAGGAGCTCTCCGCGTTCTGCACGCTCTTGTGCTCCTTCGACATGGTCAAGGATCCAACGAATTTTTGTGGCTGAAAAATATGAATCGACAATAAGTCCTGTCTTTTTATGGAAGAGTTCCTCATGTCCTGCTTCTTTAAGACCATTGGCAATATCGGCAGATTGACGAGATTGCCAAACAATAGCATGATAGATTGGTTTTCCTGTTTTCTTGTCCCATATAATGGTAGTTTCACGTTGGTTAGTAATACCGATACCCGCAACCTGTACAGGTTTAATCCCCGACTCGATAAAAGCCCCTGCGATAACAGACTGAACAGAGTTCCAAATTTCGTTGGCATCATGTTCCACCCAACCTTCTTTAGGAAAGTACTGTGTAAATTCCTTTTGGGAGCTGCCGATATGTTTACCATGTTTATCAAATATAATAGCTCTTGAGCTTGTTGTACCTTGGTCAATTGCCATAATGTAAGAAGTTTCTGTCATGTTGTTTCTCCTTTGTAAACGTTTTCTATGATTTATATTATAGCATTTTAAAACGAATAGAAACTTTCATTTTTTATCAAATTCAAAAAAAATTGGCAGTCGAAAATAAACAACAGATTCGCATAGAAAAATTACTTGAATTTGGGCAGTTTGTGCTTACTAAGAAATAATGAGAGAGGGAGTCTCTACCCCAATTTAATTTTAAACTTATTTGATTTGCTATTCTTAATTCTTCATCTATTCTGTAATAAATTCAGTGAGAAAATGCTAAATAATGGGACCGCAGTAATATATTCATAAATGTAAAATAATATTCACGTGAAAACATAAAAAAAGAGGAGAGCACCCCTCTTTCGTGTTTCATTCTTAATTCAAAATTGCTTTTTTTTGAAATTTTTCTTTTTTTAAGTTTTCAATACGCGACAATAACTCTTCAAAATCATAATCACTGGAAAACTCGGAAAGTATATAGACAAACTTTCGACTGTCATTTCTTTTACTTGAGATAAGTAGATCATAACTCTGGCTTTCTTGATAATGCTCTAATTTTATCTTTTCAACAGATCTGAGGTGATTTTTCAGATAGTGTTCCATCGGGATTTGATAGGCAGGTGTATCAGACAAATCATAAGCCACCGTCAATTGTTGAGCAGATAAGAGCTCCAGCAGCATCAAGGCATTGCGATAACCAAAGATGAGTTCTGGCAAATCCTGCTCTTTGGGTATATAACTTAAAGCAATATCTTTGAGGTTATCGAGTAAATCTTGAAAACTCTTATCGACCCAGTTTTGTTTATGTAGCATCAAATCTTCTTGAATTTTGGTAAAGAGGCTACCTTGGAAAAAGGTGAATTTATTGTTTACTTGAGCTAACTGATAACTGATGGATTTCTCCTCTTCGAAACCTAAACGATGGGGACGATAGTGGTTTAACATTCGCTCTCTTAAAGAAATATTCAAGAGAACAGTTGGAATTTTTTTACTGCGATAAATATCAAAACGGTAATAACTTTCTTTATCTAGAATGAAAAAAGATTGGAGAAAACCGTAGAAAAAAATTGTCTCACAGTTATCCTTGCTCTGATTATCATAAATATGTTGATAAAAAAGAGAATCCAATAGTTGATAGAGATGGTCATCTTGGTATATTTTCTTCATTTCTAAAGATTTAGTAATTTGGATATCTGTAAGTTTCCGCCTTCTTTCTGTGATTGCCAACCACCGATAAAGTTTATCTTTGCTACTTTCGGAAAAATTTACTTTTAATGTTTCTTCAAGTTGCCGTACAAATTCAACCTGAAATTTAGTGACTTGCAGCAAATCTGGTCGAAATTTAGGATGAAGCGAATCAAATAGCAGATAGTAAAAATAGCGAATTTGACTTTCTTCTCCGATCAATTTATTATTTTTGATTTGAATATCAAATTCCAATAAAAGTTTATTGAGTTCTTTGATTTTGCGAAACAAAGTAGATTCACTGAGTAGCAAGAGTTCTGCTAATTCAAAAATCATGTAATTTTTTTGTTCTAAAAATAAGAGAATCAGGCGATATTTGACACTATCTTGGATTAAAAAACTGATGACTTCATCTAAGGTTTGTGATTCCGACATGTTTAGAACGAGTTTATTGTTCTGACGAATAACTTCCATGGGTTTCCCAATCATCCGTCCTATATAAGATATATCCTCCAAATAACTCTGAACTGAAGGTCGAGAGAGGTTTACCCAATCACACAGTTCCTGCGCAGTTAGCTTATCATGTTTGAGGAACAACTGACGTAAAATCTTAACCTGTATTTGTTCTTTCTTTTCAAGTAAAACTTCAATATTCACAGCTGTTCCTCTTTTTCTAAATTAATATTTTTTGTAGGAGTTTTCATATTCTCATTCTATTTTATCACTCCCCTATATTTTGTTATTAAAAATTGCTCAGTATGAACATAGTAAATTGGACACTAAAAAGAATATGACCAAAAGCCTTATTCTTCTTTTAAACTTCTATATTTTGCGACTAAACTATAAAAGTGATT
>OGTL01002527.1_pt1 | contig 13556 bp, 9 predicted proteins | sample 1553601 | NCBI WGS metagenome assembly OGTL01 (sample SAMEA2580112, study PRJEB22360) | human gut metagenome | biome: human gut; feature: human-associated habitat; material: faeces | place: Denmark | collected 2008/2010 | reverse complement strand
AAACATCCATAAATAAATCATAGCTCAACCTCCTGCCGCGCTAAAAAACCTGTAACTTCAGTCACTTTAATAGTAAGACAATCCTTAACCTCTGGCAATTTTTGCTAAGCATCAATGAAAACAGCACCTTAAATGCAACACTATTGCGTGGGGAAAACTTTTTACTTTGCACGATTAATAATCAGTAGCTGAAAGCAGTCAGCCAGTGATAAAGTAGAGCCACCGCATTCATGCTCCTCGTGGTTATGTCCTGACTAGTCTTTACACTCTTTACAGGAACCATTGTCGTACATGATGGCCCAACCAATTGAGTGTACCGCTGTCGACATGGAATCTTCTGCGATACAACAATTCGTATCTACAGAAGGTAACTATGTTTCCACAATGCAAATTTTCCCGCGAGTTTCTACATCCTCGCTACTGGCTCACATGGTTTGGGCTTGGTGTACTCTGGCTTTGGGTACAGCTTCCTTATCCTGTTCTCTGCTTTCTCGGCACGCGTATTGGCGCAATAGCGCGACCATTCCTGAAACGGCGTGAATCTATCGCCCGTAAAAACCTGGAACTTTGTTTCCCACAGCATTCTGCGGAAGAACGCGAGAAGATGATTGCCGAAAACTTTCGTTCACTCGGCATGGCGCTGGTAGAAACCGGCATGGCGTGGTTCTGGCCCGACAGTCGCGTACGTAAATGGTTTGATGTTGAAGGGTTGGATAACCTTAAACGCGCACAAATGCAAAATCGCGGCGTAATGGTTGTCGGCGTCCATTTTATGTCGCTGGAACTGGGCGGCCGCGTGATGGGACTGTGCCAACCAATGATGGCTACCTATCGTCCACATAATAATCAGCTGATGGAATGGGTGCAGACCCGTGGGCGCATGCGCTCTAACAAAGCGATGATCGGCAGAAATAATCTGCGCGGCATTGTCGGTGCACTGAAGAAAGGTGAAGCGGTATGGTTTGCTCCCGATCAGGATTATGGTCGTAAAGGCAGCTCCTTCGCGCCGTTCTTTGCGGTGGAAAATGTCGCCACAACCAATGGTACGTATGTCCTTTCACGTCTCTCTGGCGCAGCCATGTTAACCGTAACGATGGTAAGAAAAGCGGATTACAGCGGATATCGTTTGTACATCACCCCAGAGATGGAAGGCTACCCGGCAGATGAAAATCAAGCCGCTGCCTATATGAACAAGATTATCGAAAAAGAGATCATGCGCGCACCGGAGCAGTACCTCTGGATCCACCGTCGCTTTAAAACGCGCCCGGTGGGAGAATCGTCGCTATACATTTAACAAACTGCTCTAACTCTTTCCCTCCTCAAATCAGCCATAATAACCTCATGGTTTTTATGGCTTTTTTCTTAAGGTTTTTTCCTTCGCTGAATCTCTAATTATTACCGTCAGAAATTAAACTGTCGCCGATATGAGACACCTGTAAGTTACTAAAAGTAAATAAGAAAATGCCTCTTGTCTCGTTTCAGTTTTAGGCGTACATTAGCGCCGTCTGGAGCAGTTTAGCTCAGAATTCTGGGGTGATGCCCACGGTAAAATACAGGACTTTTAAGGTCGTTTTGCCCGGTGTCAACTCACTGTATCAGGTGTAATGAAGTCATTCAGGCGTAACAGTAATTACGCGGAGAGATGTAAAGTGAAATATTTCTTTATGGGCATTTCTTTTATGGTCATCGTTTGGGCCGGTACTTTTGCCCTGATGATCTAAAAGCAAACTGTGCAATGAAAAACAGGAGCCATCTGGCTCCTGTTTGCATTTCTGGCGATGGTGTTTATTCCGCGTTTTCGTGAATATGTTTGCTGCTGGCGGGAAGTAAACCGTCGGCACGGAACATCGCTTTAATTCCACGAATCGCCTGACGAATACGGTCGCGGTTTTCAATCAGTGCAAAGCGAACATGCGTGTCGCCGTAGTCGCCAAAGCCAATCCCCGGAGAGACACAGACCTTCGCTTCGTTCAGCAGCTTCTTGGCAAATTCCAGCGAGCCCATGGCAGCATACGGTTCCGGGATTTTCGCCCAGACATACATCGAAGCCTTCGGCATTTCGACCATCCAGCCCGCTTCATGCAGCCCTTTAACCAGTACATCACGGCGGCGTTTGTACTGTTCGGCAATATCGCGCACGCACTGTTGATCGCCCTCCAGCGCCGCAATCGCTGCCACCTGCAACGGCGTAAAGGTGCCGTAATCGTGATAGCTTTTAATACGTGCCAGCGCGCTGACCAGCGTTTTGTTGCCAACCATAAAGCCGATACGCCAGCCCGCCATGTTGTAGCTTTTCGACAGCGTAAAGAACTCGACCGCCACATCGCGTGCACCCGGCACCTGCATGATTGACGGCGCTTTCCAGCCATCGTAGACGATATCGGCATAGGCCAGGTCATGGACCACCAGCACATCGTAGCGTTTCGCCAGCGCCACAACCTTCACAAAGAATTCCAGTTCCACGCATTGCGCGGTTGGGTTCGACGGGAAGCCGAGGATCATCATCTTCGGTTTCGGATAACTTTCGCGAATGGCGCGTTCCAGTTCGTTGAAGAAATCGACACCTTCCACCAGCGGCACTGAGCGTACCTGCGCCCCGGCAATCACCGCGCCATAAATATGGATCGGGTAACTTGGATTCGGCACCAGCACCGTGTCACCATGATCCAGCGTCGCCAGCATCAGATGCGCCAGTCCCTCTTTCGAACCAATGGTGACGATGGCTTCTGATTCCGGGTCGATCTCGACGTCGTAGCGATCCTGATACCAGTGTGAAATGGCGCGACGTAGCCGCGGAATGCCGCGTGAAGTGGAGTAACCATGCGTGTCCGGGCGCTGGGCCACCGTACATAATTTTTCGACGATGTGCGGCGGAGTCGCACCGTCCGGGTTACCCATACTGAAATCGATAATATCTTCGCCGCGCCGACGCGCAGCCATTTTCAGTTCAGCGGTAATATTAAAAACGTAGGGCGGGAGACGATCAATGCGCGTAAAGCGACGTTCAGGGCGAGTGTCAGCCATAATTTCCTCAGATTAACGTTAGCGCCCGGACCGTCCGAGCGACGCTGCCACGATGGTGGCTGTTTTGAAAATAGCCTGATTAATTTCTGTCTGTCCAGCGTTTTAGAACATTTTTATCAATGGCTTTAAATGAGGAACGCCACTTCAAAAACAGGAAATTTATCTGCGCTAACAAGAAAATTACCACTCATTTTATTAACATTATAATTTCAATAAATTTACCAAGCAGATGTGCATTATCAAGAGATGCATTGCTAATACACCATTTATCTTTCAATCCCCTTTTAAAATTGTGGTTTTTCCTCAAAAACGGCCTGCTGGTCATCAGCCTTCAGGTTACCTATCATAGAGGTTTAATCCTTATTCAGAGTCACCCGTGCACGAAATATTCAACATGCTGCTGGCGGTCTTCGATCGGGCAGCGTTAATGCTTATCTGCCTGTTCTTTCTCATCCGTATCCGCCTGTTTCGCGAACTGTTGCACAAGTCGGCACACTCACCGAAAGAGCTGCTCGCCGTTACCGCCATTTTCTCGTTGTTTGCTCTGTTCAGCACCTGGTCCGGCGTTCCCGTAGAAGGCTCGCTGGTGAACGTTCGTATTATCGCGGTAATGTCAGGCGGGATTCTGTTTGGCCCGTGGGTAGGCATCATTACCGGCGTGATTGCGGGTATTCACCGGTATTTAATTGATATCGGCGGCGTGACGGCGATCCCCTGCTTTATCACCAGCATTCTGGCGGGTTGTATATCGGGCTGGATCAACCTGAAAATCCCCAAAGCACAGCGCTGGCGCGTCGGTATTCTCGGCGGCATGTTATGTGAAACGTTGACCATGATTCTGGTGATTGTCTGGGCACCAACTACCGCGTTGGGGATCGATATCGTCTCTAAAATCGGGATTCCAATGATCCTCGGTAGCGTCTGTATCGGCTTTATTGTGCTGCTGGTGCAAAGCGTTGAGGGCGAAAAAGAGGCCAGCGCCGCGCGGCAGGCCAAGCTGGCGCTGGATATCGCCAACAAAACGCTGCCGCTGTTTCGCCATGTCAATAGCGAGTCATTACGCAAAGTTTGTGAAATTATCCGCGATGATATTCATGCCGATGCGGTGGCGATTACCAATACCGATCATGTGCTGGCCTATGTTGGCGTGGGTGAACACAACTATCAGAATGGCGATGACTTCATTAGCCCGACTACCCGACAGGCGATGAATTACGGAAAAATCATCATTAAAAACAATGATGAAGCCCACCGCACACCAGAGATTCATTCCATGCTGGTGATCCCATTGTGGGAGAAAGGCGTTGTGACCGGAACACTGAAAATTTACTACTGCCACGCGCATCAGATTACGTCATCATTACAGGAAATGGCGGTCGGTCTGTCGCAAATCATCTCCACGCAACTGGAGGTTTCACGCGCCGAGCAGCTACGTGAAATGGCAAATAAGGCAGAGCTTCGCGCCCTGCAAAGCAAAATTAATCCCCATTTCCTGTTTAACGCTTTGAACGCTATTTCATCGTCGATCCGTCTGAATCCGGATACCGCTCGCCAGCTGATCTTTAATCTGTCGCGTTATCTGCGCTATAACATTGAATTAAAAGACGATGAGCAAATCGATATCAAAAAAGAGCTGTATCAAATTAAAGACTATATTGCCATTGAGCAGGCCCGCTTTGGCGACAAGCTGACGGTTATCTATGATATTGATGAAGAGGTGAATTGCTGCATTCCCAGCCTGCTGATCCAGCCGTTGGTGGAGAATGCCATTGTCCACGGTATTCAGCCTTGCAAAGGTAAAGGCGTTGTCACCATCAGCGTTGCAGAGTGCGGTAATCGGGTACGCATTGCGGTGCGAGACACCGGGCACGGCATCGATCCAAAAGTCATTGAGCGGGTCGAAGCGAACGAAATGCCGGGCAATAAAATTGGTTTGCTGAATGTCCATCATCGCGTGAAGTTATTGTATGGCGAGGGGCTGCATATCCGCCGCCTGGAACCAGGAACGGAAATTGCGTTTTACATTCCTAACCAACGCACCCCAGTCGCCTCACAGGCTACGTTATTGCTTTGAGCCGGAGTGATATTGTGAAAGTCATCATTGTTGAAGACGAATTCCTGGCACAACAGGAACTGAGCTGGCTAATTAAAGAGCACAGCCAGATGGAGATTGTCGGCACCTTTGACGACGGTCTGGACGTGTTGAAGTTTTTGCAGCATAACCGCGTCGACGCCATTTTTCTGGATATCAATATTCCGTCGCTGGATGGCGTGTTGCTGGCGCAAAACATCAGCCAGTTCGCCCATAAACCGTTTATTGTGTTCATCACCGCGTGGAAAGAACATGCGGTAGAAGCATTTGAACTGGAAGCGTTTGACTACATTCTCAAACCGTATCAGGAGTCACGCATTACCGGGATGCTGCAAAAACTGGAAGCAGCCTGGCAACAACAGCAGACCAGCAGTACGCCTGCCGCGACGGTAACGCGTGAGAATGACACCATTAATCTGGTGAAAGATGAGCGAATCATTGTCACGCCAATTAACGATATCTATTACGCCGAAGCGCACGAGAAAATGACCTTTGTCTATACGCGGCGTGAATCCTACGTAATGCCGATGAACATTACCGAGTTTTGCAGCAAGCTGCCGCCGTCGCATTTTTTCCGCTGCCATCGCTCATTTTGTGTCAATCTGAACAAAATCCGCGAGATCGAACCGTGGTTTAATAACACCTATATTCTGCGGCTGAAAGATCTGGATTTTGAAGTGCCGGTCAGCCGCAGCAAAGTTAAAGAATTCCGCCAGTTAATGCATCTTTAATCGGGAACTTTCATGAAAGCACCAGGCTTGCCCGCCGATCAACAATTTTTCGCCGATCTGTTCAGCGGCCTGGTGCTTAACCCGCAACTACTGGGGCGCGTCTGGTTTGCCAGCCAGCCTGCCTCATTGCCAGTGGGCAGTTTATGTATTGATTTTCCCCGTCTGGATATCGTGCTACGCGGCGAATACGGCAATCTGCTGGAAGCAAAGCAGCAACGTATGGTGGAAGGAGAAATGCTGTTTATTCCGGCACGCGCGGCTAATTTACCGGTCAACAACAAACCGGTGATGCTGTTAAGCCTGGTGTTCGCACCGACCTGGCTTGGGTTATCGTTTTACGATAGCCGTACCACGTCGTTGTTGCATCCTGCTCGCCAGATCCAGCTTCCCAGCCTGCAACGCGGTGAAGGTGAAGCGATGCTTACCGCCCTCACCCATCTTAGCCGTTCACCGCTGGAGCAGAATATCATTCAGCCACTGGTGTTAAGTTTGCTGCATCTTTGCCGCAACGTGGTGAATATGCCACCGGGCAATTCGCAGCCGCGCAGCGATTTTCTCTATCACAGCATTTGTAACTGGGTTCAGGATAATTATGCCCAGCCGCTCACCCGCGAGAGCGTGGCGCAGTTTTTTAATATCACGCCCAATCATCTGTCAAAACTGTTTGCCCAACATGGGACGATGCGTTTTATCGAGTATGTTCGCTGGGTGCGAATGGCGAAGGCGAGGATGATTTTGCAGAAATATCATCTGTCGATTCATGAAGTGGCGCAGCGTTGCGGTTTTCCGGATAGCGATTATTTTTGTCGCGTCTTCCGGCGTCAGTTTGGTCTGACGCCGGGAGAGTACAGCGCCCGCTTTCAGGGCTAACTTCAGAAGGTTAATTCCGTTTCCAGCAGCGTCAGGATGCTTTGCGCATCTTGCGCGGCGAACAGCGACTGGCGGAAGTTTTTATTCACCAGTTTACGCGCCAGCTGCGAGAAGACTTTCACATGATTCATCCCTTCGTTAGCGCCCAGTGTCAGCATGATCACCAGTTCGACTTCGCCCATTTCTGACTGCCAGTCAACCGGTTTCACCAGCCGGGCAATGCTGATACTGGAATGACGGATCCACTGAGATTTGGTGTGCGGGATCGCTACGCCAAAACCAACGCCTGTGGTAACAATCTCTTCCCGCTGCCAGACATCCTCTTCCAGCTCGAACGGATGTTCAGTGCGCCCGTTAACGCCGAGGTTACCGCACAGGAACTGGATCGCCTGCTCTTTATTGCTAAAGGACTGATCAACAAAGATATTCTCCAGCGCCAGCAGTGGGCGAACGTCTTCTTCCGGCGTAAAGGCGGTGAGTAACGCTTCAATTTCCTGCGCGCTGCGGCATTCACATGCCTGACGCGCCAGTTCCCGACACGCCTCGCTATCCAGTTGACGAAGCTGGCTTTTCACCGCCGGAATGCGCGGGCTACTCATACTTAACTCGTCCAGGCCCAGCCCAAGCAGTAGCGGCAGATAACGGCTTTCACCGCCCAGTTCACCGCAAATGCCTACCCATTTACCCCGCTGATGCGCAGTGGTAATAATCTGCTGCAACATGCGCAGGAACGATGGCGTAATCGGGTTATACAGCGGCGATACGCGCGGGTTATTACGATCGACCGCATACAGATACTGGGTCATATCGTTGGAGCCGATACTGAAGAAATCTACCTCATCGCAGAAGTGATCGATGATGTAGCACACCGACGGCACTTCCACCATGATACCCAGCGTAATCGTCTCTGCATGACGCAGGCCATCGCGCTTAAGCTCAACGATCGCTTTTTGGATCTCGCCCTTCACCCATAAGATCTGATCGAGGCTGTGAACCATTGGGATCATCAACTGGGCGTTGCCGAAACTGGCGGCGCGCAAAATGGCCCGCAGTTGAGTGCGGAACAGGCCCGCAAATTCCGGGTAAATACGTACCGCGCGATAGCCGAGGAACGGGTTCTCTTCCTGGGGAATATTCAGATAAGGAATGCTTTTATCGCCTCCGATGTCCATTGTGCGGAAGATAATCGGCTTGTCGCCCGCCAGTAGCCCCTGCTGGTAGGCTTCAAATTGCTCCTGCTCGTCCGGCGCGCTGTCGCGATCCATATAGAGCATTTCGGTACGGAACAGCCCGACGCCTTCCGCGCCGTTGGCAAACGCGCCAGGCGCTTCCAGAGCGGTGCCAATATTCGCCGCGATATCAATGCGCTTGTTATCACGGGAATAGGCCAGCTGCGCGGCAGCCTGCGCCTGCTGCTGCTGACGTTTATCTGCCAGCGTCTGCGCAACCTGATAATAACCGCTCACCGCGTCATTCGGGTTAATCGCCAGCACACCGCACTGGGCGTCAAGCACCGCCGGTTGCCCGGCATAGCGCGCGATCGCATCCAGCGGCAGGCCGCTAAGAACCGGGATCGCCGAGGCACGGGCCAGAATCAGGGTATGCGAGGTGCGCCCGGTTTTCTCCAGAATCATGCCCGCAAGATTTTTTAAATCGAGGCTCAAAAACTGGCTTGGGGTTAAATCCTCGGCCACCAGAATAGTCGGTTTTTCCAGCACCAGATTGTTGCGCGGCTTCAGTTCCGGCCAGGTGATATGCAGCAACTGTTCGCTGATATCGCGAATGTCGCTGACCCGCTCGCGCAGATAATCGCTGGCAGAAGCAGATAGTTTGGCGCAAACCTGCTCCATATTGCTGATGATCGCCGCCCCCAGCCCCTGATGCTGTTCTGCCATAAGGCGACGGATATTGCCTGCAAATTCATCATCCTGAATCAGCGACAAATGGGCGCTGAGGATAGTTTTGCTTTCGCCGTCACGCTCACGCAGCTGCTGGTTCAGTTGCTCGGCAAGCGTGGCCAGGCTGTGCTCCAGCCGGGTGGAGTCTTGCGCACTGGCCGGGATGGCCCGATAACTGTCGAGGCTGTCGCTCTGTAACAGGGTCAGCGTACCCACGCCGACGCCGCTTGCCAGCACATTGCCGTACAGTAAATCAGGATTCAGACGGCTTAATGAACGCGGCAGCGGATGCGCCGTCAGTTCTGCCTGTGTTGGCTGGATGCTGTCGCTGTCGATAAAGCGCACCTGGATGTACTCTTCCAGCACGCGCCGCGCCTGCTCTTCATCGCTGCCGCTAATGTTCAGGCTGCAACTGTCATTAAATAAAGTGCCGGTGCCAATCAGCGCCAGCGAACTTTTCGCATCGGCCTTTGCGTTCTGGCGATGGTTAATAAAAGTGATTTCGCTTTGCCACTGGCTGCACTGTTCTTTAAGTTCCCACGCCGGACGAGCATGAATACCGTTAGGCAAAGGACAGAGAAATTGAATCGTTAACATAACCGCTCCGGGTTAATCAGGAGATCATCTGAAATCCGTCAGTTGAACAACCGTCTCACGGGTAAGACGTTGAATAAGGGCAGATAAAAGCTGCTGCATCTGCAAAATGTCGCGGCAATCGGCAATCGATGCCGCACAATGTCCGTGGCGCGTCGCTGGCCCCATCACCACCGTGGGTATGCCGGTGCCAGTTAAATGCACCGCTCCGCCATCTGTGCCGCCGTTGCTGAACATATCCGCCTGCAACGGTACGCCAATTTCTGCCGCCACGGTTTCAATCCACGCGGTAAGTTTTGGCGGCGCAATCAGCGACTTGTCGCTTAATACCAGCATCGGCCCGTTACCAATCTGGCGATGGTTAGCCGCGCCATAATCAAAGTTTTTCGCCCAGCAGGCGGTATCAAGCACAATGGCGACGTCCGGCGACACCGCGCGGGTGGCAGTTTGCCCGCCGCGTAATCCCACCTCTTCGCTGAAACTTGCCCTCAGCCACCCCTCCGCAGGCAGTTCGGCGTCGTGCAGCTCACGTAGTAACGTCACCAGCAGATAGCAACCGAGGCGATCATCAAAGGCTTTCCCCATCACCCGCTGGTGAGGGAGAACCTGAAAAGTGGTATCAAAGGTGACGCGATCGCCTGGACGAATTCCCGCCTGCATCACTTCGTCATACGAGCGCGCACCAATGTCCACGCGCATGGCGCTGACATCATTCCCCTGCCGGTCGCCGTCAAGCAGGCCTGGAATTTTGCACTCTTCACGGGTAGTGATACGCACCGACTGAAGCTGGCGGGCAGCCATGCGTACATTGCCAACCGGCAACACATCGATCGCCCCTTCGCGGGAGATGCTGCGCACCATAAATCCCACTTCGTCCATATGCGCACAGATCATCACCTTCGGACCTGTCGATTCATTGAGGCGGATCAGCACCGATCCCAGCCCATCAAATCGCACTTCTTTTTGCAGGCGATCCGCTTCTTCCAGCAGGATCTGCCGTACTTCCTGTTCCGAGGAGGCGATCGCATCTGCCTCGCTCAACGCTTTTAATAACGATAAATCCATTATGCCTCTCCCGTGAGCAACACTGTTTTCGGCATGGCGTAGAGCACTTCTGCGCCTTGCGGGGTGACCAGCACAACATCTTCGATGCGCACGCCCCCTTGCCCTGGCAAATAAATCCCCGGCTCCACGGTCAGTAACATGCCTGGCTGTAGCGTCGTGGTATCCCGCGGTGAAAAACGCGGCTCTTCATGGACTTCAATGCCGATAGCATGACCGGTGTTATGACCGAAATAGTCGCCATAACCTGCTTCTGTAATGACCCGGCGCGCGGCATCGTCAACCTGCTGGCAGCGCACGCCGGGGCGAATCGCGGAAATTGCTGCGAGCTGTGCCTGCAGGACAATTTGATAGACGTTAAACAGCGGGTGAGATTCGGCGCTCACCCCTTCGCCGTTCACCAGCAAGGTGCGCGTCATATCAGAGCAGTACCCCTGATAGAGCGCACCAAAATCAAGAGTGACAAACTCGCCCGCTGCAACAATCTTGTCGCTGGCTTTACCGTGCGGCAGCGCCCCACGCCAGCCGCTGGCGACAATGGTGTCAAAAGAGGCTTTTTCTGCGCCCTGCTGGCGCATAAACCACTCCAGTTCAGCGGCTATCTCGCGCTCGCTCATCCCCGCCTGAATAAAGCGGCGAATATGCTCCGCACCACGATCGGCAATCCCACAGGCGAGGCGGATTTTCTCCACCTCCTCTGGCGTTTTGATTTGCCGCAGCACATCCGGCGTGGCGCTAACCAGTTTCGCATTGAGTTCAGACTGCCAGCGGTGCGCGGTTTCCCAACTCACCTGCTGGCCTTCAAAACCGAGCGTTTGCAACTGCTCATCGGCAATGATTTGATTGACGATAGTGGTAAGCGTGTTCGTCGCGTCAAGCAAATGCAGCTGGTAGCCTTGCGTGCGGGCTTCTACATCCGCGTAGTAGCGCGAATCCACCAGAATGTGCGCACTTACACGGCTAATCACCACATAGCCTGATCCGGTGGAGATCCCCAGATGCGGCTGTTTGTTCTGCCGTGAGGAGAGAAGCACCGCATCCAGTTGTTGCGCCTTAAGCCAGTCGCGCAGCGAAGCGAGTAATGTCATCAGGATTGTCCTTCTTACAGGCTATCGATTAACAATTTGCCTTTACGGAACATCATCAGACGCAGGAACACCACCATCAGCGCAGTAATGACTGCCCCCAGCGCGATCCCCGCCATGTAGACGCCGAGGTTAGTGACCAGCGGCCATGCCCAGATAGCGGATTCCGGGAACCATTGCACTGCGCCCAGCCAGACAGCGGCGGTTGAGCCGACAATCGCGCCGACCATATAGGACGGAATGGCGGTGATAGGGCTTTCCAGTGCAAACGGAATCGCACCCTCACTAATCCCCATAAAGGCAAGGAACATCGCGGTCTTACCCTGCGGATAAAGTTGAGCGTTGAACAGACGTTTGCCGGTTAAACGACGGTCAATAATGGTTGCCAGACCCAGACCAATCGGCGGAATAACGATAGCGATAGAACGTGCGGTGACCGGTAATACGTGGTCAGTGGTAAAGCTGAAGGCAACGAAACCGGCTGCTTTGTTGATCGGGCCACCAAGGTCAATTGCTGTCGCTGCGGCGATCCCCATTGCGTACATCAGCGCACCCTTCTCACCTGCGGCAGTCAGCACGGTACGGATACCGCCGTTGATCCAGCCGCCAAAGGGGGTGATGACGTAGTACATCGCCAGCATGACAAAAATGGCGGAAAGAATCGGTAGCAAAAATGTGGTTTTGAACGCTAACAGGAAATCCGGTAACTGGATTTTCTGGTTCATCCATTTCACAAGGTAACCGGCAACGATAGAAATAATCAGCGCACCAATGAAGGTGGACGGCACCGGCGAAGAGGTCGCCCATTGCATAGTGCTGGGATCGAAGTTCAGCAGTTGCGTCGGCTGGGTAGACATCAAGCCGCCGATAAAACCAGCCGGAAAAGCCAGTTTGCCACCTATAGAGTTCGCCACAAAAGCGGCAAACATCGGAATGGCGAAACCAAACAACACGCCGCCGAAGGACTGCGACAGCCAGGCAAATTTCAGTAAGGAAAGGTCGAAACCGGAGAATTTCCCGCTATTAAGAGCATCCATGATGCCGATATCAGCAGGAATTTTAAGCCAGCTATAAGCAATAAGCTGGCTGAAAGCGAGGATCACACCGCCCATAATTAAGGTCGGCACCATGCGTGAAATCCCTGACATCACATGCTGCGGGAGTTCACCCCAGAAGCTGCTTTTAGAGGCCTGCGGATTCTTAACTGCCGCTGCCGCACCGGATGCGCCAGGCACAACGGTTGCACTGCGTTTTTTAATGGCCATAACAATTATCCCTGTCGAATATTACTGTTGTTCAGAGGCAATCATCTCTTCGATTTCTTTGATGATGCCCGCAGCGTTTTTAATTGCGTCCTGCAAAGTGATTTCATAAACGTCGCGTGATTCGAAACGTTCGTTATCTTCCGGGGTAACCGCCACGGAGTGGATGATGATAGTCGCTTCGGCGATATCCTGCGCCGTCAGGCGATTCTGGATACCGTCCGCGCCCTGGGTTTCAATTTTTACTTCATAGCCTGCTTCTACCGCCGCTTCTTCCAGCGCCTGAGCGGCCATAAAGGTGTGAGCCAGGCCCATTGGGCAGGCACATAAGGCAATCAGTTTCTTACTCATCGTTAATTCCTCGTTCAGTGATAGTTGACGAGTGAAATTATGAACGTGCAAAACAAATCGCCGTTACCAGACAAATAATGCATTTACTGGAGAATTAATCCCGCTGTACGGAAGTGTGACGCAGGTCGGCCTTGTGAGGAGGACGCAAAGAAAAATTGAATTAACTGTATGATTTAAAAGATTATCGGGAGAGTTACCTCCCGATATAACAGGAAGGATTTACAGAATGTGACCTAAGGTCTGGCGTAAATGTGCACCGGAACCAAGAAGGCCCGGATTGTCATGGACGATGAGATACACCGGAATATCATGGACATATTCTTTAAAGCGCCCTTTATCTTCAAATGCGGCACGGAAACCAGAGGCTTTGAAGAACTCAAGGAAGCGCGGCACGATACCACCCGCAATAAACACGCCGCCAAATGTCCCGAGATTGAGCGCCAGATTGCCGCCAAAACGGCCCATAATGACGCAAAACAGCGACAACGCGCGGCGGCAATCGGTGCAGCTGTCAGCCAGCGCCGGCGGAGCCGCTTTCCCAGATCAGGGCGAAGATTTCATCTCCCTGTGCCGAAACGCCGATTCCG
>OGTL01002526.1_pt1 | contig 13557 bp, 12 predicted proteins | sample 1553601 | NCBI WGS metagenome assembly OGTL01 (sample SAMEA2580112, study PRJEB22360) | human gut metagenome | biome: human gut; feature: human-associated habitat; material: faeces | place: Denmark | collected 2008/2010 | reverse complement strand
CATCCGGAATTTGTTTCTGAAGTGGATTAAAATACACTTGATCTAAACCGCTTCGCATAGCTCCCAAAATATCGGCATCATAATTATCTCCGATCATTAACGATGTATTTTTCGATGAACCGGTTTTATTCAACGCATACCTGAAAATATCAGGATGCGGTTTATTGACTCCGACCTCATCCGATAATATTATTTTCTCAAAGTAGTTCTCTATACCGGCAGATTTCATCTTTTTAAACTGGACTTCTTTAAAACCGTTACTGATAATATGCAAACGGTACGAACGGCTTTTCAAATAATCAAGCAACTCTCTTGCCTGCGGAACAAGTTCTCCTTGCTCTGACAATACCGACAGGTAATCTGCATTCAATTGTAAAACCAGTTTATCGTTATATGCTCCCACCCGTTGTAAAGGGTAACGAAATCGCTCTACAATTAATGTCTCTTTGCTGATACGATTATGGTGATACAAAGACCACAACTCCGTATTTTTCTCGCTATATACTCTATAATATTCATCAACCAACGGATAATACTCACTCAACCCACAACGATCGTAAATTATTTCTAATGCAATTTTAGAATTCGTACGAAAATTCCAAATCGTATCATCCAAATCAATGAATATATTCTGATATTTCATTTACTTATATCCTCTAAAAGATAAATGCGAAAATAACATTTTTAGAGGTTATTTCCGCATCTATCTATAAAACTTTATTCGAATCGAGAGATCAATCTACATTTACTACTAAATATTTAGATAAGCTCCAAAAATTTTGAGGATCGCTAATCACTAATGTCAAAAGTCCTTTATCGTTTTTTACCAGAGAATAAGAACCTTCGGGATGATTGGTTAGAATCTTTGCTTTTTTCATTTCAAGAGGAATCTCTTTTAACGTTCGCAAATCGGCTTTAGTAAAATAATCCTTGTTGAAATCCCCTTTCATCACCTCTTTTGCCTTAAACAAACCACCACCGGAAAGAATCTTCTGTTCTTTCAACTCCTTGGTAGTTCCAAATACATAAAATACAGTATTCAATTCTTTATCCTGAGTAGAAATCGTATTTTTTTGTTCTTCAGTTTCTTGAGAAAGATCTGTCACCTTACCCGAAAGATCTGATACAGCATCATCGAGTTCTTTAATACGAATATCCCGTTTTGCCAGATCTTCCTGCAATGAAGTAATCATAGCCGTCTTGCTCTCTATTTCTGCAGACAACCGATCTACAGTCTGTTTTAATTGAGAAGACTGATATTTACTGTTTTTCAACTGACTTTGCAACCGTGCCAATTTTTCTTTATTTTCTTTCAAGGTCTGGGCAACTAACTGCATATCCGACTTTAATTTCTCCCGAGTTGTCTTATCTACATCACCCGTTGCATTTTGTTGCACGATAAGATAATTTTCCGCTTCTTTCATTTGACGGAATCCATCCTCGACTTCATTCATCAATTGCAACATTTCTTCAAAATCCGCTTTTGTCTGGACATTGACCTGTATCAAAGAATCATTTTCTTGTTTCAGCCTCTGAACCTCTTTTCCGCCTCCTTGGCAAGAAATCAAACATGTCGAAGCTATTACGGCAACTGTCAAAAAAAACTTTTTCATAACTTTTTCTTTTAGATTTCTACATATCTTGTTTTACCCGGAAGACCGCCTACCACAATTACAAATTCACCTTTCGGCTCTCTTTCAGTAAAATGAGCAATAATTTCCGATAATGTTCCACGAACAGTTTCTTCATGGACCTTCGATATTTCCCGGCTTACCGAAGCATCTCTATCTGCACCGAATACTTCAGCAAACTGAATTAATGTCTTCAACAAGCGAAAAGGAGATTCATAAAAAATCATCGTACGCGTTTCGTTCGCCAATTCGGACAAACGTGTAGAACGACCTTTTTTCTGAGGCAAAAAGCCTTCAAAACAAAATCTGTCATTCGGTAATCCTGAAGCAACCAAAGCCGGAACAAAAGCTGTCGCACCCGGTAAACATTCTACATCGATTCCTGCTTTCCGACATTACCGGACCAATAAAAAACCGGGATCAGAAATTGCCGGTGTACCGGCATCCGATATGAGTGCGATATTTTCTCCCCCTTGTAATCGGGCAACAAGTCCTTCTACTGTTTTATGCTCGTTGAATTTATGATGCGACTGCATACGGGTTTTTATTTCAAAATGTTTCATCAAAATACCACTTGTACGGGTATCTTCTGCTAAAACACAATCCGCTTCTTTCAATACTCTGATCGCTCTCATCGTCATATCTTCAAGATTTCCCACCGGGGTAGGAACTACATAGAGCTTTGCCATGCTAATATCAATTAGTAAAACGTTTCTCCAAAATATTAAAAAACTCTACAGCCGGCTCATTATTTTCTATATCCCAGCCAAACTGATCCTGAAGAAAAGCGACCGATTCTTCAAAAGAAGAAATTTCATTCAACGCCTCAAGAGTATTATTCATCACCTCATCGCTGTTGACAAATAACTCACGTCTAAAACGGAATTTATCATTCAGACTCATCAACTTACGAATATCTTTCAACTCTCTCTCTTTTTCAACTACACTCAGATTTTCAGACTCAGGACAAGACTCTTCCATCCCACCTGTAACAACAAAATCCAACGAATTTTGTTCCATCATTAAAGAATCTTGCACAAGGTCATCCTTCTTTTCTTGAAAACTCTTCTCATCAGATCGAGTCGCCGATGTTTCCGGTTCTTCTGTTTTCATACGCTTTTCTCCGCCGCAAGCGCATGTATCAACAATAACATCCTCACTATCATTACCGGACACCATCTTATCTTCAGGAATACCAGAATTCACACTTGGTAAACCTTTTACTTTTTCGGTAACGGCCTCTGCCTTTTCTACCGCCAGTTTATATAAGATATCAGGAACTTCCGGAGAACTTTTATCTATAAGTTTCAACAATTCCTCCAATTCCTGCAGAGTCCGAAAAATCTGTTCCATATACATAATCGTAACAATTTGATCGTTTTATCCTCATTATATTACAAATGTAAATATAAAATAGATACGAACCCTTCATTTGCACTTATTTATTTTACTCTAAAAATTAAATGCAACACAATATCTATAAACTGTCTACCAATTATACTACAAGAATGATACCTTATAAAGAAAAGAATAATAAATAAATGATTATCAGATAATTAATTTCAAGATAAGGAAATATACGATATTGATACCACTCCACATATTTGTAGATAAATTCTACACTTCAAACCACACATCAACATGTTGTACGGCTAAAAATAAAAAACGAAGTGCATCTCAAAAGTCTTACATCCAACTTTTGAAATGCACCTCACTAATATTCTATATTAAATATTTTCTTATTTAGAAGGGCCGGCTGAAGGTTTCGCTATGGCTTCCCGCATCGTCGTATCCGCCTCTATATTTTTCATTTTATAATAATCCATTATGCCAAGATTACCCGACCGGAACGCTTCAGCCATAGCTTTCGGAACTTCAGCCTCAGCCTCTATTACCTTAGCCCGAGCTTCCTGAGCTTTCGCCTTCATCTCCTGTTCAAGGGCTATGGCCATTGCCCGCCTTTCTTCAGCCTTTGCCTGAGCAATATTCTTATCTGCTTGAGCTTGGTCGATCTGTAAACCGGCACCGATATTTTTGCCTATATCAATGTCGGCTATATCGATAGAAAGTATTTCAAATGCAGTTCCCGAATCTAATCCTTTTTTCAGAACCAACTTAGATATAGAGTCCGGATTTTCCAATACAGATTTATGGGATTCCGATGAACCGATAGAAGAGACAATACCTTCTCCGACACGTGCCAAAATAGTATCTTCTCCAGCTCCACCAACCAACTGACGGATATTCGCACGTACAGTTACCCGAGCCTTAGCGATCAGCTGTATTCCATCTTTTGCCACAGCAACAACCGGAGGGGTATCTATCACTTTCGGATTTACCGACATCTGTACCGCCTCAAATACGTCACGACCCGCAAGATCGATGGCCGTCGCCATTTGGAATCCCAGATCGATATTCGCTTTAGACGCCGATACCAAAGCATGAACAACACGTTCTACATGACCACCGGCAAGATAATGAGCCTCCAATTCATCTCGGGTTATTGCGTTTAGTCCGGCTTTGTGCGCCTCGATCATTGCCCGTACGATAATTTGCGGCGGAACTTTACGAATACGCATCAGGAAAAGCTGTAAAAGAGAGATATTGACACCGGATACTATCGCCGATATCCACAATAGAAACGGAACAAAATAAAAGAAAATTACTACTAATACAATAACAGCGATCAGTAGCAAAAAGCTGAATTCCACCATAAAATTTACATTTTTAATTTATACTTGTTTTTCATTCTCTTTTTTCTGCACAATCACCGTAGTCCGATCTACTTTTTCAACGACAACCGGAGTATCCTCATCGATAAAATCTTCTCGTGTACGGGCTTCTACAGTAACATCATTTATCAAGACAGACCCCATCGGATTAAGACGAGACAAAGTAACTCCTTCATCTCCGACTTTTATTTGATCCGAAACTAACGTAGGAGCAACAGAATCTATCGTAGTCTTCAAAGCCATCCGGTCAAGGCTACGAGAGCGAATAAATATAACGATTCCGACAATGGTTACGATAACCGAAACAGCAATCGTAATATAACCGGCAAATTCGCCCAATTGCATGAATGCATAAAAAACAGCTCCTACAAAAAAAAGAACGGCACTGATTCCGGCAATCGTTATTCCCGGTAAAAAAAAGACTTCCAGAATAACCATTACCAACCCTATAAAAATCAATAAGGCAATAATAAAGATATCCATTCCCATAATCGGTTTCTACTATTTTTTCTTTTGATTCTGCATTTTGATAAGGTATGAAATTTCTTCAGCTCTGCTTTTTGCCTCCAACTCTTCAGGTTGGCCATAAAGTTTAAGCAAAATCTGTTCCAATCTGACAATCTGCGACTCAAACGGCTTCTTATTTTGAGCAAGTCGATATTCATTCCTCAATTGCTGCAATTTATCTTCAGTTTCTTGAATCGATTTCCGAATATCTTGTGCTTTAATAAACAAGTTTCGGGCTTCATTACTATCAAAATCCTTTAATGTAATATAAGTAATTCTGTTATTAATCTGAAACAAGAAATCGCCTTTTTTCGTATTACCGTCGTCCAGATTGCTTATACGGGCAATCTTTTCAAGTATAGGTTTATAATCAGCGCCTTTTATCCACGAATCCTTAATCGCACTGATTCGTGCCAAAGAACGAGCATGTGCTTCATCTCCTCCCCGATAAATCTTTTTCTCTGTATTCGGAATAAATAAATAGACGATCAACTTATCCTCTTCCTGAAAACGGTCACTGACAAACCATCCTACATTATTCAATTCATCGATAGCCAACATATAGTCATTATAAATTGAATTAAAAGGCATTCCCATATTTTCAGGAACCAAGTAATTCCCTGTATTCAAATTCAAACGAGTGACAAATATATCATAGCCCCCTAACGATTCTTCACCGGAAGACGCAAAATAGAGCGTTGTCCCATCCGATAACAAATAAGGGTAATTTTCATTTGCCGAAGAGTTAACCGGTGCAGGTAATGCTATCTCTTCGCCCCAATTATCATCGATCAATTTACTACGAGTCATAATATCATACCCGTTCTTTGCTGTCTTCGCTCCATAAAGGATTTTATCACCCCGCTGATTTTGATAAACAGTACTGCTATTTTTCGATGAAAGATTGAAAAACGTATTGTAATCATGCAGTGTTCCCGACTCGGAAGAAAGTTTATATTGTTTAAAGAATGATGCTTTATCTACAATAAGACTATCGATTATCTGGACTTCTTCAACACGACGAAGCATTTGGGCGGCTCGTTCGGCATTTTTAATCAACTTCTCCGCCTCCGCCGTATTCATCTTTTTCTTCTTCAATTGTTCCAAATATTTATTATATTGACTCAAAGCGTCTTCAAAACGATAATCCAAATAATATAAGTTTCCTAAATAACGAAATGATTCCAATATATTACGGGATGCTGCATATTTAAGATACTTCTCGGCCGCTTTATAATCTCCAGTTTCAAAAAGACAAACTCCATACCATTGGTTCAAACTCGAGTTGGAAGGATTCTTTCGAATATTTTCCTCAAAACTAGGTTTAGCCTCTGCAAATTTACCGGCCTTATATAATTCTTTTGCCCGTTCTAAACCCTGTCCGCAAAGCGATATGCTCCAACTCAAGGCAACAATAGAAATAATAAAAGGTTTCAATATATCCAATCTCATTTTTCCAGTTTTTTATCACATCCAATATGATGATACACAAAGATATTCTTTTTTAAGGAATGTTTTGCCTATTCCGATACATTATTTTAAACAAAATCTCCCGTTCGAACCAAATGCGATCCTCATCATTGCAAAATATGTTCTTAGGAATATAAAAAAAACGATTCTTATCGAGGTACAGCAGATAGTATGACGAGAACGGTTCTGCATTAATTATATCAGACCACCTGACAGTTTCCGTTTTATCATCTTCAAAATGAAAAATCATCTGCTCATTATCCATATCCAATTGTTTTTCTAATAACAGAAAACGATTATGAGGGCGAGTAGCGATCTTAAAATAGGCATTTAACAACAAAAAAGGAAATGCACCGAATACCAATATAACAATTACATATATGACATCTGAAGTATGAAAAGCCAATGCCAATAAAATAAATACCGGCAAAAGAAACCAGCCCCAGTTTCTTTTCCAATATTGCCGGAAAAGAAGTTTCAGATACCGTTCTCCGGAAATTTTATACGGTTGCGTAACAATCACCTCTATGCATGTTCTGATTATAAAATTATGAGGGTAAAGATAAAAATATTTTCCTAAATCCGATTCTCCGATCATCTAAAATATACTACTTTTGTCAGCTTAAAAAAACAGAGAGGGGTATGGCTGAAAAAAGTGAAAAGGATCTATTATTATATCACCTTGACCGAAAAATAAAAAAAGCGATAGAATCATATCGGTTAATAGAAAACGGAGACCGCATTCTTATCGGATTATCAGGAGGAAAGGATTCTCTCGCTCTGGTCGAGTTGTTAGGAAAACGGATGAAAATATTTTCTCCCCGATTTACAGCAATAGCCGTCCACATACGTATGAAAAATATTTCATATAAAAGCGACACATCCTATTTGAAAGAACATTGTGAACAAGCGGGCATTCCATTCCTCGAATACACGACGGAGTTCGATCCCGAAAACGACAAACGAAAATCTCCCTGTTTCCTCTGTTCGTGGTATCGGCGCAAAGCGATGTTCTCCATAGCCAAAGAACAGCAATGTAATAAAATAGCTCTGGGGCATCATCAAGATGACATAATACAAACCTTGCTTATGAATATGGCATTTCAAGGCTCATTCGGGACTATGCCTCCCCGTTTATCGATGAGTAAATTTAAAATGACTCTTATCCGTCCGCTTTGTCTGATAGAGGAAAAAGACCTCCTCCGATTATCACAACTATCAGGATATATCAAACAAGAAAAAGTCTGTCCTTATGAAAAATCATCAAATCGTACTGAAATGAAAGAGGTATTAAGAAACTTAGAAAAAATAAGTCCTCAAGTACGTAACCATATATGGAATAGCATGACCCATATACAACCTGAATACTTACCGGGATTTATAGAACCCGACCCGAGCAAAATTAAGGCAGACTCATAAAACAACACAACATAAAAAACAATTATAACATGCAAGGATTTTACACTATTCTACTATTAACCGTATCGAACATTTTTATGACTTTTGCATGGTACGGTCATCTGAAACTTCAAGAAATGAAAGTCATTTCGAACTGGCCTTTATACGCTGTAATCTTATTTTCATGGGGAATTGCTCTCGCCGAATATTCATTTCAAATACCGGCAAACCGTATCGGATTTAACGGGAATGGAGGACCTTTCAGCTTAATGCAATTAAAAGTAATTCAAGAAGTCATCACTCTTATTGTCTTCACCATATTTACTACCGTTCTTTTTAAAGGAGAAGCTTTACACTGGAATCATTTTGCAGCTTTTATATGTCTGATATTGGCCGTTTATTTCGTATTTATGAAGAGGGTGTATCAAAATTGAGAAGATTTGATACATCCTCTTTTTCCCTTTGTTAAGTCTTAAAATTTATTAGGCAGCCATATTTAAAGAGTATCTCTTAAATCTTTGATTTTTCGCATATAGAATTATGGGAATAGCCATAAATTGGTTTTGTTTTGGACAATATCCTCCCTTGATGGCTTTTTTTGCCATTATTGAGCACATTTTCTTTAGATTGAAGGCAATGGCAAAGAAGGCAAGGTCCATTTCAACCTTGTCTATTCCAAAATGCCGGAAGCGTTTATATGCCATGTCGTATTTCATCTGTCCGAAGACGGCTTCCGGCTCTATGCACCGCCGTCCCCGGTATCTGATCCCTTCTTCTGATGTGAGCCTCTCCCCGGCTTTCCTCCGATATTCGTTCAGCCGGTGATTGACTTCGATAATCCTGTTCCCCTTAGCCTTGAAACAACTTCCATGAAGCGGGCATCCTTCACATCGGCGGGCCTTGTAGCGTGCGCTTTCAGTGACATATCCGCTTTCCGTCCTTGACCGTGCCGTACCGATACGTTTCATGTGTTGTCCCATCGGACAGACGTAATAGTCACCTTCGGCATTGTAGTATAAAGATTGCGGACTGAACGGGTTGGGCTCATAGTGCATCCGCTGTTCGCGGTGGAACCAATTGTATTTCACATAGGCGGCAATGCCGGCTTCATCCATGAACCGGTAGTTCTCTTCCGAACCGTAGCCGGAATCGGCAACCGCCTTGCCCGGCAGTTTATGGTAACGTTCGGCAAACGAGTTGAAGAACGGGATCATGGTCAATGTATCCCCGGGGGATTGAAACAGGCCGAAGTCAAGAATGAACTGATTCTCCGTTCCTATCTGAAGGTTATAACCCGGTCTGGTCTGCCCGCTGTTCATCGCATCCTCTTTCATGCGCATGAACGTGGCGTCAGGATCGGTTTTGGAACAGGAGTTGCGCTCGCCAAGGATGCGCAGCTTTTCGTCATATCCTTCAAGTTTGCTGGCATGTTCCTTGAGTTGCCTTATCTGTCTCTCTTTTTCTTTCCGATGACGCTTTTCCTGCTTTGTTGCCGCTTCAGGTTCTTTCCCAAAAGACCGGTTGAGTTCATCGGCAATATCCATGAGGTCTGCCGGTGTGAAATCCTGTCCGTTTTCCTCCCGGGCGTTGTCCTGTGCTATGGCTTCATCTATCTGTTCGAGAAGAGCCTTGATCTTCTCCATCAGCTTGGCACGGTTCCTCTCGGTAGTCTTGCGCCATACAAAAGTATATTTGTTGGCCTTCGATTCGATTTTTGTACCGTCAATATATTCCACGTCAAGAGTGATGAATCCTTTTTCCGCCAGTATTATCACCAACTGTGTGAATACATGGTTGATTTCCTCTTTCACACGGTTGCGGAAGCGGTTGATGGTGTTGAAGTCCGGCTGTTCATAACCCGCCAGCCAGATAAAATGGATGTCACGCTTAAGGGCGGACTCTATCTTACGGCAGGAATAAAGGTTGTTCATGTAGCCATAAATCACGGCCTTGAGCATCATCTTCGGATGGTATGGACTGCGACCGCGCTCTTTATAAAGTTTGCGGAAGTTTTCCAGCTTGAGGTTATCAATTACCGCGTCAACCACGCGCACAGGGTCATTGTCCGCAATGTCCTTGTCAAGACGCTGGGGAAAAAGAATCGTTTGTTTGGGATTGTAATCCCGAAAGTGTATCTTTGCTGACATATATATGATTGTATGTCATAAAGATACAAAATTTTTATGATAGGGCAAAGCCTTGGCTTGGGAAAGTCGGGGCTTTGTTTCATTATATGCATTCTTTACCGATGGATATGAAAAGAGGATGTATCGGAATTTTGATACACCCTCCCAAACAGATAATTCTACTCCAAAGTATATTTTTTTAGGTATTTTACTCGTTTACTGCCAATACAATAATTCATAAAGGTTCTGCTACTTATTGCTTTTTATTAAAAAATAGCTTTTTGTATTAACGAAAAATCATTTATATTTGTCTCATTATTTATAATACTTGAAAAAACAGTAATACTTATGAAAAACAACAATTGGTATCCCTGGGTGGTAGTCGGTTTGCTATGGGTCGTTGCCCTACTCAATTATATGGATCGTCAAATGCTCTCCACCATGCAAGAAGCAATGAAAATCGACATTTCTGAGCTAAACAAAGCCGAAGCTTTCGGTGCTTTAATGGCCGGTTTTTTATGGATTTACGGCTTTATGAGCCCCATTTCGGGGATGATCGCCGATCGTCTGAACAGAAAATGGCTGATAGTCGGAAGCTTGTTTGTCTGGTCAACAGTCACCTATCTAATGGGATATGCAGACAGTTTTCAGGAGCTATATTGGTTAAGAGCTTTAATGGGAATAAGCGAGGCTCTTTACATTCCATCAGCGTTATCGCTTATCGCAGACTGGCATCAAGGAAAATCCAGATCATTGGCCATAGGCATACACATGACGGGATTATATGTAGGACAGGCAGTCGGTGGTTTCGGAGCTACAATCGCAGCAACATTTTCATGGCATTCCACTTTTCATTGGTTCGGAATCATAGGTATCGCCTACTCTCTGATTCTCATGTTCGCATTAAGAGAAAATCCGGCTCATAATATTAAAAAGACAAATATCCCAATTAATAATACAGAAAAGAAAATCTCTTTGTTTAGCGGATTATCTGTTCTTTTCTCGACATGGGCTTTTTGGATCATTCTTTTCTATTTTGCCGCACCCAGTCTTCCCGGATGGGCAACAAAAAACTGGTTACCCACATTATTTTCCGAGACACTGAATATTCCCATGTCCGAAGCCGGTCCTATATCTACGATTACCATTGCCGTCTCTTCATTTCTAGGAGTTATTGTCGGTGGTATTTTATCGGATCGTTGGGTACAGAAAAATATTCGCGGAAGGGTTTACACAGGAGCTATCGGTTTAGGGATGACAATTCCGGCTCTAATGTTACTCGGCTTTGGAGAAAGTTTTATGGCAGTTGTCGGTGCAGGGTTACTTTTCGGAATAGGGTTCGGTATTTTCGATGCCAATAATATGCCTATCTTATGTCAATTTATATCCGCAAAATATCGCGGAACTGCCTACGGTATCATGAATATGACCGGTGTATTTGCCGGTGCAGCCGTAACAGAACAATTAGGTAAATGGACCGACGGAGGGAATTTAGGCATAGGTTTTGCCTTACTCAGTATCGTCGTTCTTGCAGCATTGCTCTTGCAAGTTTATTTTCTTCGTCCCAAGACAGATAATATGGAATAAATCATACATTAAAACATAACTACTATGGAAAAAATTAAAGGTCTTATAGATGCTCCGTTTACTCCATTCTATGAAAATGGAGAGGTAAACTACGAACCGATCGATGCATATGCAAAAATGCTCAAAAAAAACGGATTACAGGGTGTATTCATCAACGGTTCTTCAGGAGAAGGCTATATGCTGACGGAAGATGAACGAATGAAACTGGCCGAACATTGGATGGTCGCAGCTCCAGACGGGTTTAAAGTCATAGTTCATGTAGGCAGTTGCTGTGTAAGATCAAGTCGAATTTTGGCTGAACATGCACAAAAAATAGGCGCATGGGGTATTGGAGCGATGGCTCCTCCTTTCCCTAAAATCGGACGTATCGAAGAATTGGTGAAATATATCGAAGAGATCGCAATAGGAGCTCCGAATTTGCCATTCTACTATTACCATATTCCGGCCTTTAACGGAGCTTTTCTTCCTATGGTAAAATTATTGGAGGCTGTTGACGGGCGGATTCTTAATTTTGCCGGTATCAAATATACATTCGAAAGCATGTATGAATATAATCAATGCCGGCTTTACAAAGGAGGAAAATATGATATGCTACACGGACAAGACGAAACGATATTGCCTTGCTTGGCTATGGGAGGTGCACGTGGAGGCATCGGCGGAACAACGAATTATAACGGTCGAGAACTGGTTGGAATCATTGATGCTTGGGAAAAAGGAGATCTCGAGTTGGCACGCGAACGCCAGAACTTCTCTCAAGAAGTAATAAATGTCATATGCCGCTATCGGGGCAATATTGTAGGCGGGAAACGCATTATGAAACTTATCGGTCTGGATTTAGGCAAAAACCGAACGCCTTTTCAAAATATGACTGAAGAAGAAGAAATTCAAATGAAAGCCGAACTTGAAGCTATCAACTTTTTTGATCGTTGTAACAAACTTTAGACAAAGATGGATATAACAAAATATTTAGATACATGGGCTGCTGCTTATCGAAATGATCTCATAGAGAACATAATGCCCTTTTGGATGAAATTCGGTCTCGATCGTAAACATGGCGGAATATATACCTGTCTCGACCGAGACGGCAAATTAATGGACTCCACAAAATCGGTATGGTTTCAGGGGCGTTTCGGTTTTATCGCATCTTATGCCTACAATCACATAGAAAAAAAACAAGAATGGCTGGCTGCGTCCAAAAGTTGCATCGATTTCATAGAGACTCATTGTACCGATATTGACGGACATCTGTTTTTCGAAGTAACAGAAGAGGGAATACCTTTACGAAAAAGACGTTATGTTTTTTCTGAATGTTTTGCCGCTATCGCAATGTCGGAATATGCCATAGCCTCCGGAGACAAAAGCTATGCAACAAAGGCATTGGAGATATTTAAGAGGACTCTCAAGTTTCTCTCTACACCCGGTTTTTTAGAACCGAAATATTTACCGACACTGCAATCTCGCGGACACTCGATCACAATGATCCTCATCAACACGGCATCTCGAATACGGGAAGTAATTGAAGATCCTGTACTCGACCGACAAATAAATGAATCTCTGACCTCTATACGTCAATATTTCATGCATCCCGAATTTAAAGCTTTACTCGAAATGGTCGGTCCTAAGGGAGAACTGATAGATACTTGCAACGGTCGAACCATTAATCCGGGACATTGCATTGAGACTTCATGGTTTATTATGGAAGAAGCCCGACACAGGAACTGGGATAAAGACTTAGTACAATTGGCTCTACAAATTCTCGACTGGTCTTGGGAATGGGGCTGGGATAAAGAATACGGCGGCATTATCAACTTTCGTGACTGCAAAAATTTTCCACCTCAAGACTATTCTCAAGATATGAAATTCTGGTGGCCGCAAACAGAAGCCATCATCGCTACACTATATGCTTATCGAGCTACGCATGACGATAAATATCTTGTTATGCATAAACAGATCAGCGATTGGACTTATTCTCATTTTCCGGATAAAAAATTCGGGGAATGGTATGGCTATCTGCATCGTGACGGAACAGTAGCCCAACCCGCCAAAGGGAACTTATTCAAAGGGCCTTTTCATATTCCGAGAATGATGATATGCAGCTATATGCTT
>OGTL01002523.1_pt1 | contig 13577 bp, 6 predicted proteins | sample 1553601 | NCBI WGS metagenome assembly OGTL01 (sample SAMEA2580112, study PRJEB22360) | human gut metagenome | biome: human gut; feature: human-associated habitat; material: faeces | place: Denmark | collected 2008/2010 | reverse complement strand
CAGGCTGCTGTCGTCAGCCCATGAACACTTCCGTGACTTTGGATAATTGCTCCCGCTCCAAGAAAACCGATACCCGAAAGCACTTGTGCCGCAATACGTCCCGGATCACCATTCAAGAAGTTAGGATAACATTGCGGAATCCAGATAGAAACCAGCATGGCGGCAGTCGACCCCATACAAATCAATGTAAAGGTACGCATTCCCGCCTCCCGTCTTCTGAACTGGCGCTCTATCCCGATGACAGCTCCTAAGAGAAAACTGATCAACAACTTTACAGTTGCCGTATAAGGGGTAATAACCGTGTTTTGTAATATGTCGTTTATCTGTTCTAACATACTTATTGCTTTAGTAACACACAAATATAGCAATTTGTTTGATTACTTGACCTCTATAATTTCAATCACATGACTATTTGTCGGCCGACTTGAAAACACAGGAATGCCTACATTCATCAGAAACTCTCCGGAGAACGTTTTACCGTTGCAGGCCAATCTGGATTGCGTACCCGGAACCAAATTGATTTCTTTCAATTCGTAACGGGCATCCTCCTTCAAGCCCTGTAAACGAAGGGGTTGTATCGACTCTGCGTATCTCGGATGGATATCGAAGGCAAACAGAACAGCTTTGTCTGCATTGTCGTTGGCATACATAACAGCAGCATGCTGGCTTTCATAAGGCGACTGCAAACGGTATTGGTCACCGTCCAAAATAACATCATCCAAACGTTTGAAGTTAGCCACCGCCTCTTTACAGTATTGCTGGTCTGTCTGGCTCATTTCGTGAATACGGATGTCGAAACCTAACTTACACATACTAGCTACGTCTGTGCGGAACTTAACCGGCTGTTTACCCCAACTCGTTACGTGGGCAGCCATACTTTTAGCGGGAAAGAAGTGAGAATAACCCCATTGGATAAAAATACGCTCTATGGCATCCGTATTATCGCTCGGCCAAAACTCGGTGAAATATTTCAACGCTTCATAGTCACAACGTCCACCACCACCGGAACACAGCATCATCGGCAGATTCGGATATTTCTGTTTGATCCGTTCCAGCACATTATAAAGACCGCGTACATACTCAATGTATAAATGGGACTGCTGATCTTTCAGATACGGAGAGTAGATATTCGTTATCGGGCTGTTGCAATCCCACTTGAAATAGGCGATGCCCGGATATTTCGTCATCAGATTGTCTACCACACCATATACATAATCCTGAACTTTCGGATTAGTCAAATCCAAAACCATCTGATTTCTAAAGTAATACTCGTCACGATTCGGCAAATGGATCACCCAGTCCTTATGCTTCTCATACAACTCGCTTTTAGGGTTTACCATTTCCGGTTCGATCCACAAACCGAACTTAATGCCTCTGTCCGTCGCTTCCTTCACCAACTTTCCGATACCGTTAGGCAGCTTGGTTACGGTTTCTTCCCAATCCCCCAAGCCTTGACGGTCACTGCTACGAGGATACTTATTGGCGAACCAGCCGTCGTCGAGCAGGAACATATCGACTCCCAGTTTCTGAGCCTCACCGAACAGATCGATCAACTTGTCTTCGTTGAAGTCGAAATAAGTCGCTTCCCAGTTATTCAAAAGGGTCATCCGGTCGGCAAGACCGTCTTTAATCTGGTATTTCCGGGCCCAGTTGTGGAAATTCCGGGTGGCTTCACCGGTACCCGCAGTACTGTAAGTGAAAATAAATTCCGGTGTACTGAATACGGTTTTGGGTTTCAGAGAGTATTCGGAAGCATGGGGGTTTATGCCGGAGATAATCCGTAAACCGTTCAGGTTATCGACTTCGAAAGTGAAACGGAAATTTCCGGTCCAGCCGATGGTCCCCATCAGGATATCGCCTTCATTTTCCCGTGCCGGTTGATTCAGCGAGAGAAAAAAGAAAGGAGAGCAAAACATATTGGCGCGGACGCCCAGTTTGGTATCGATGATTTTTTTGCCGAAATCCAGCTGGCGTTCGGTCATATTCGCTTCGTGCGCCCATTCTCCGCTGAATTCGGTCAGCCAATAGTGATCGGCATTCAGGTGGAGTAGTGAGGAAGCATAGTTATACAGCGTGATCGGTTTCTTTTCCTGATGTTTGATCTCTGTCCGCTCTTTGATGATGTTTTCCTTGGCAAAAGTGGTGAAGAATAATTTCACTTCTACCGGATATTTATCGTCTTGCAGGGTGATCACGGTCTCTGTCACGTTATCGTCGATTTTCCGGTTTTCATGAGATACATATTTCAGTAATAAAGAAGGATTGCCGTCGTTGTGTAATACCCGGATCGCCGGTTCGAAATAATCCTCCAGACCATGGGTCAGATATACTTCTTTCCCTTGTTTCAGAAAGGCGATATCGGCTTCGCTTTGCAGACGTTCGCCGAGGTAAGACTGATAGAGCCGACCGTTATCTCCGATTTTCAGGATCAGATCGATGTCGTTGGTCCCGATACGGATCGGTTTCGAATCAGCTGCTTGTAAGCTGAAAATTCCTGTCAAAAGCAGCAGGGTAAATGAAATAATTTGCTTTGTCATAAATGAAAATTGAATTTATTGTTGTTTTGATCGATGATTTCTAATTTATTGCTGCAGCTTGGTTGAATTGCTGGATGGCTTTCCACAATACTCCGGCAGAACCTTTAAAGTTTCCGGAGTTGGGTTTGCCTTCCGGGGTATACCATTCGAAGAAACCGTTGTTGGCAATCACCCGGTCGAGCATGGGTGAAATGGCCTCGTAGGCTTCGTGGTAAAAACCGTTGGCGATCAATTGTTGGATCGTGCGTCCTCCGAACCAGGTCCAGTCGCCTCCGTTTTGATAATAATAAGCTGATAACCAGGAGTTTTTGAAATATCCGGTAGGATAGGGCGGATATATGGTCAGGCCGATGGATTGAGCATTTGCCGCTTTTACATTGGCCTGCATTTGCCGGTATACCGTTTGGATTTCTTCCGGACTGAGTAATCCGGCTTCGATGGCAATGGTCGTACCTCCGTGATAATGAAGGGCATTTTCGTCGAAGTCGGCCGGGAAAGGTGAACCGTCGAGATAAATATGAGGGATAAATTTCTGCCGTTCCGGATCCCATAGCTGTTTGCGGGTATTCTGAACGAAGGTTTCTTTGATTTTTTGCCAGTGAGCCTGGTTTTGTTCGGTCAGACTGAGATAATCGTTGAGAGCAATAATAAACATGGCATTATCGTAAATGTCGATAGCCAGATGGGAGTTTTGGTCCAGTTCTACTCCCCACTCATGTTCGGGTTGTACATCTCCCCAGTCGGCGGTGGTGGCTCCCCACAACAGACCGTATTTTTCGTTGTAGCGATGTTGCATTAAGTAATTGAGGGCATCTTCCATCCGGGTCGTTACGGTTTTCCCGTCGATGACTTCGTTCAGGAAAGAACGGTCGTTCGTAACACGGATATATTTGGCGATAGCTTGTATCAGGGAAGATTCCTGATCGGTTTCTACCGTATTTTTATGGGCTCCGAATTCAGGGGCCAGATCACTGTAAATGTAATTATACGAAATACGTGCTTTTTCTTTGGGGACATAGCCGTCTACGATATTTCCGTCTTGTCCCTGGAATTTGAAGAAGGTGAGTAGGGCTTCCCGTATTTTTGCGGTGTCACTGACTTTACAGGCTAATTCTATGAAAGTATTCAGATCACGGATCCAGATTTCATTGTAAGAGTCTCCGGCATTCAGCCCGTTTTGAATCAATTCTTCCGCTTTGGCACTGACGATTTTCAGGCGCTCGTCCGAACGGATCTGTTTTGCCAACTCCTTGTCCATCTTGGCTGTCGCACAGGCTCCGAAACCTAAAATAACGGAGAGTACTACCGTGTAAAAAGTTACTGTTTTCATAGATCATCTGTTTTTAAGTATTCCCACCTCAATGACTGAGGTGGGAAAAAAAAGCAAATATAAAAGAATTGTTAAGAATTTTATTCTTGGGGGAAACCGAAAAGCTCTAATTCTGTAAAATGAGTGAATTGTTCACCAGACCATGTTTCTGTCACTTGGATTCTTACATAACGATAAACTTTGGGATTTGAAACCTGAAACGGATGTCCTGCTTTTGCTTGGTTGGCTGCTTCTGTTTCATCAGTAGGTTTTATAATTTCAAAGTCCCCGATGACTTCCCAACCTTCATTGCTACCCGCCGCATTAGGTGTCTCATTGGTCCCTAATAGAGTGAATTTACGTGGGTTTCCTGTCGTATAAGCTCTGTTTTCAGTGATTCTTTGGAAAATGCGGATATCGCTGATTTCAAAAGGTTTGTTTAACTCAAAAGTCATAGAATGAGGCCAAGTGTTATCAAACCAGGTATGCCAGCCGTTATCTTCTTCTGTATTTCTGTTGTAAAGATGATCGGGGGTCCATCCAAATTCATCTTTCGTATTGGAAGGTGAATCGAACACTTTCATTCCTGCCAGGAATCTACCGGTTTGGAGTATGGACGGGAATTGTCCCTTCGCCGGCAAAGATTCGACACTGTCTACTGCTGTTGCATCCGGTCGGTAAACAGTCGTATAGGTGAATTCACTGCCCGGTTCAGCATCGGTGATTATTGCCGGTCCGGTAGCAGGGAAATACCGGACTTGCTCATCTCCGTTTAGGTCGGTATAAGTAACATTGATGCCTTGGGCTTCGGTTGCTCCTTTGGTATAGATGGAGAAACCGTCCAAAGTATCGATTTTGTCGATCGCTTTTCTGACCAGGTAATCACCGTAAAAACGTCCGTACACTTTACCGCTGGTTTCTGTCGGCAAAGATTTGTTGCCATCTTTGTCGAAAGTGTAGATCGTATAATTGTATTCGGCTTCTTCCAGATTGTTGATCGGAACAGAAAAATGACGGCTTCCGTCTTCCGGTAATTCGAATACCACGGTATCCTGATTGAGATTATAGACGATAATTCCGTGATCAATACGAGGTGCTGAATAATAGATGTCGATTACTTGTCTTTGATAACCTGACAGAGCAAAAACCGAGTCGATTTTAGCTGCATAGATTTTTTCACCCCAGTCCAGGTATTTCTCCTGCGTGTCGTTCATTTTTGTACATGAACTCAGAGCTATGAGGAGAGCGAGACAACCGGTTAGATAACTATTTTTTGTTTTCATAGCATTCTTGTTTACTTACAATTTGATTTTTCATTCCCAAAAAGGTTATTCTTCTTCGTCTGTCGGTGCATCCGGGTCGAAATCTTCAGGAATTCCATACATTTCTATTCTTTTGATATGGAATGAATCCTCGGAATCCCAGGATTTGGTTACTTTCAGTCGCCAGTATTTATAATAACCGACATCTTCCGGTAACAACTGCTCTTCTCCTAAGACTGCTCTTTCACGGTCTTCTGAAGAGAGCTGGCCAAGAGGAAGGCCGGAGGGTTTAATCGATTCGAAAGTTCCCAGACAGGTCCAGCCATCATAACTGCCGTCGGGATTCGGGGTTTCGTTTGTACCCCATAATTCGTATTCCTTCGGGTTTGCCTGGTTATAAGGATAATTGTCTTCGGATCTTTGGAAAATCTTAAATCGCCGTAATTGATAGGCTTTACCACATTTAAAAGTAATTTGATGAGGTAGTTTACCACTACTGTTTGTTGTATGGAAACCTCCGTCATTCCGTGAGGCATCGAAGAGATATTCTGGACGGAAGCCGTAATCCTGCCATTCCGGTTTTCCGTCTCCTTGCATCGTATACATGGCGAGATCGGTAATTTGTTCTTCGTAGAAAGGAGTGACGGTGACAAAGGAGGTATCTGTATAGTTCATCCATTGATCCCGCATGAAGATCCCGAATTTGGTTTCTTTGGCCTTTTGTTTACGTACTCCATAATTTCCTGCGGTCTGGCTACTATAAATAGTTTCCACTGGGACATACTCTTTTTTATCCCATCGAATGACTGAAATGGCCAGATTCAGATTATGCTCATTTTCCCAGTTCAATTGAATACCGGATAAAGCCGGTTCGACTGAAAGAGATTTGAATACGGTTTTGATAGGAGGTGTCTTCGGATGTATGGTCACCTGAACGGCTTCCGACATATTTCCACTTCGGTCGACCGCTACCACTTCAACGTCCCGGGCAAGTGTATCCCCCAGGCCTACGATGGTCAAAGTATCGGTATATACCGAAGCCTTATTTTGAGCGATGACGTCTTTGTTTCGTTGGTAAGTCGCTTTGATATAGAGTAAATCTTCGTCCTCCGGAAGATCGTAGGTGATAAGAGCACTACCCTCCAGGTTGATGACTTTGGCGTTTTTAATCGGACCGGGTGCAACATGATCGGTTGCTGTTTGTCCCATAAAAGGATCTGTACAGGAAGCGATGGCAAATCCTAAAATGAATGTATTGAAAATATGACGTTTCATGTTTCTGCTTTTATTTATTAAATATAAGATATTACCAGCCATAGTTTTGTTCCAGACTTGGATTGTTGATCAATTCCTGGGTACTGTAGGGCCATAAATAATCTTTTTTGTTGAAGGAACGTTTCTCGATCAAAGTAATGTTATAGAAATCTTCCATGGTGGTTCCTTTAATGTTCCATCCCCGGATTGGACGGTTGAAATAGTCGGAAGCTTCTTTCCATCTCCGGATATCCCAGAAACGTTGTCCTTCCATGGCCAGTTCGATCATTCTTTCCTGATGGATAATTTCCCGCATTCCAGTCTGGGAAGTCGGCTTGCTACTATTGACCGAGTGTTGAGCCCAGGATTCTACGACTCCTTTCAGATGAGCCCGTTCTCTGATTCGATCGACATAGAGATAGACAGAATCGTCCGGAGCTCCCAATACTTCGTTGCGGGCTTCTGCATACAATAAATAAAGATCGGCCAACCGGATGGCAGGGAAAGGCACTTGTTCGTAAGTAAAATTATTCTTATCGGCAATAGTGCGGTAGTCATGTAATTTTTTACAGAAATAACCGGTTGCTGAATAGAAATGCTGTTTTATACCACAAGCTTCACCTTTCCGCATAGGAGTATAATACAGACTGTTATAATCGTTTACGTTGGTTCTTCCGTTTCCGAACCACATTCCCCGGTCAAATCCGATGGAAGCATAAAACCGGGGTTCACGATCGAAATGTAAACGTGCCGTATATTCGCCTTCTCTGATCTGCCATTTTTCATTGCTAGTGGCTTGTCTTACTTCGTAACGGTTGTCATAAGCGAATTCAGGATCTTCATCGATAGGTACTCCATTTTTGGTATAATAAGTCTCTACTACATCCAGGGTCGGTACGAACATACTGCGGGCACTGTAACTTCCGTCCAGATCGGTGTTTAACTGCGGCATCGTCAGAGAAGCCATCCAGTAGGGATCGGCATTCGTGGCTCCCCAGATGGTCTCAGAATTCCATTTATCGAATAGAATCATTCGTAACTCCAGTTCCTGACGCATTTCGTCGTTCAGGGTTACAGGATCGACAGCCATATGATAAAGTGCACAACCTGCAGCTTCTGCGGATTGAATAGCTTCGCTACAGGCATTTTTAGCCTTTTCCCATTTTTTAGGATCGACGGTTTGCGGGAAAAGAGTCCGCCCTTTATTGTCGATGATATTGGCATAATCCGTATTCCCGTTGAAAAGAGGACTGGCTGCCGTTACCCATAGTTTTGCCCGGACAGCCAAAGCGATAGGACGGGTGATTCTTCCAAGCTCGGTTGTGGGTTTTTCAATAACATCAGGTAGGTTTTTGGCTGCTAATACCAATAAACTATCTATATAATTGACACATACATCTACAGGTTCACGATACTGGCGCATAGCTTCCGGATCTACTGAAACTTCCAGATTCTTATCTGCAATGACGATGGCTCCATACATTCTGAAAAGACAAAAATGATAGTAAGCTTTCAAGAAATTTACTTCGGCTGTCCAGCGGACAGACTCTTCCAAGGTCAGGTCATAAGGTTCGTGGATTTTCTCCAGGAAAGTATTGCAATCCCGGATTCCAGTATAAAAATCTTTGTATTTGTTGTATAGCATGTTGCCATTATCAGTGCTTTGTTTCCCGGTAATCAATCCGATTAAATCCCGGGTCATTTGGTCCGGTCCCTGGTAAGCATACATTTCGTCGCTTCCTAACATGGCCGGGTCTTCCCAAGGTTGGGCCGGGCGGGGGAGACGGGAATAGCAGGTAAAAAGTGATTTCTCTGCTGCAGCCCTATCCTGAAAAGCATGGTCGATCGTTGGCAGGTTATCCGGGATAACATCCAGATAGTCACAGCTTGAAACTCCGGCGATAAGGGTCAGAGCAACGACTGTTTGTTTGAGTTGATTCAATATATTGTATTTCATAATGACTAAGCTTGTAAATTAAAAATCCAATTGAACACCGACATTATAGACTCTTTGTATCGGATAACCGAGACCGTTGCCGCCCATTTCTACATCCCATAATTTAAATTTGCTGAAGGTCAGTAGATTGGTACCGCTTAAATATACCCGGAGATTAGAAAGGTATAGTTTCCGGCAGACTTCTTTCGGCAAAGAATAACCGATTTCAGCCGATTTTAAGCGTAAGAAAGCGCCATTACGCATCCACCAGGTCGATTTCTGTGAATTGTTTTCTTCGATTTGAGTTGAGAGACGGGGCCAGAAGGCATAAGGATCCTGATTTTCTTCTGTCCAGTGGTCGTCGGCAATCGCTTGCATTAAAGCTGTCTGGCCTCCGACAAAAGGATGTAATGTAGAAACTCCCGAGCCGTAATCTGTTCCCCCGGTGTGAAAAACAAAACTGGAATGTGCCGATCCCTGGAAAAAACAGGAAATATCGAATCCCTTATAACCGGCACTGAAACCAAAGCCATAAATGATTTCAGGAACACTAGGCCAACCTATGGTTACCCAATCCTGGGAATCGACTTTACCGTCTCCGTTAATATCTTTATATTTGATATCTCCTGGTAAGATAGATTGTGCACCGTAAACTTGGGTGGGAGAATTATTAATATCATATTCGTCGATGAATAAACGTTCTGCCAGATATCCCCAATGAGCATTGATTTTTTCACCTTTGTGGTTCAACCAGGGAGTCTCAGGGCGTGGAGCTTCTTCGTAGTAGGAATATTCATTCGTTGCATAGGTAAAGGTTCCGGTTCCTTGTAGCCACATGCCGTTGTTGAAATTCTTGGTATATTTCAATTCTAGCTCACTACCCCAACTTTTAGCTTCTCCGACATTGGCTTTCGGTGTAGCCTGAAGTCCCATCGATTCCGGAATCATAGCCCGGTCCATCAGAATATTCGTCCGTTTTTCCCGGAACCATTCCGCTTGGATATCCAGATCATTGAATAAGTTTATTTCTACGGCGAAGTTGGTTTTGTAAGAGACTTCCCAGGAGATTTCTTCATTGGCATAACGGCTTATGGAATAACCCGGGCGGTTATAGCCGAAACTACTACCGAAAGTGGCTCCTCTGTCACTATTATTCAGGTTTACATTGGATAAATAGTAGAAACGGTCGTCATCACTTCCGATGGCATCGTTACCCACCAAGCCATAACTTCCTCTTACTTTCAGTTTAGGCATGATACGCTGCATACTTTCCGGCCAGAAAGCTTCGTTCGAGATCATCCAGCCCAATCCGATTGAGGGGAAGAACCCCCAGCGTTCTTTTTTTGCAAAACGTTCGGAGCCGTTCAGACCGAAGTTGAATTCCATAAAATAACGGCTGTCGTATCCGTAAGTGAAACGTCCTGCCAACCCCATATTCCGGTGAGGTAAAGATTTTTGTAAATCGCTCTCGTTACCACTGCGTTTATTCTGCATGGTATACACCAATAAACCACCGACGTCGTGTTTCTCATCGAATGTCCGGTTGTAGTTGGCTGCAGCCTCCATATAAATACTGGAACTTACCGTTTTATAAGAAGGATCGTACCCCAATGCCATACTTCCTTCGTTCAAGGATTTCAATGTATAGATGTCGTTCTCTTTGTCGTATACATCGATCATATAATAATAGGGGGTATATTGCCGTTTATTTTCAAAATAGGAATAACGTTGTGTATTGAACATGGCTCTCAGTTCGAGTCCTTTGGTGAAGAAATCCAGCTTTTGTTTGAGCTCGAACTGTGCCATCATGGTTGAGTTGGCGTATTCTTTATACCCTTTGACCATATTGGCATAAGGGTTGAGGTAGGTGCCGCCGGTATAGTTACCGAAAAGGATCTGTTTGGCTCTTTGATTGGCTTTGTCCGGGAGATATTCGGCCGGGAAAAGTACCGGATTGGCATTCATGGTTTCCAGGTATACCCGTTGGCCACCTTCCAGAGGACCGGTGTAATCATCGAATTGCCCGGATAAACGTACGATCACTTCTGTCGTCGGAGTGACGTTAATGTTGATATTCGAACGTAAAGCATAGTTCGCTAAACTGATGTTGCTGTTAAAGTTGTTTTTTCCGTTTTCTCTCAAAATACCGTTATCTTTATTGTATGTACCGGAAATATAATAACGGGCCACTTTACCACCCCCGCTTAAATTGAAATTCAACCGTTCGTTGACTGCAAAATTTTTGAATAGGATGTCCTGCCAGTCGACAGCCGGGTAAACCATGGGATTTTTGCCTGCCAGGGTATTGGCGATTTTTTCTTCCGAATAGGGGAGCGGATTTTCAGGTGTGCGGGCTAAAGTGGCTTCGTTGTGCATACGCATGTAGGTAACCGGGTCGGCCAGTTTTACCTGACGGGTCGGTTGGGATAAAGAGGTTTCGAAGCGGATAGACAATTTGGCTTTACCTTCTGCACCTTCTTTGGTGGTTACTAAAATCACACCGTTTGCACCTCTTGATCCGTAGAGTGCGGCTGCTGTAGCATCCTTCATGATAGAGAAAGAAGCGATGTCGTCGGGTTGCAGACGGGCCAGATCGGTGGCCGATACTTCCAGGTTATCGATCAGGATCAACGGGTCTTTTTTGGCTGAAGAACCGAAAGTTCCGATACCACGGATGAAGAATTGAGCATTGTCGGCCCCCGGTTCACCACTGGTCTGGTAAGAAATCATACCGGCTACCCGTCCTGCCAGCGCGGTAGTCAGGTTACTGGAGGGGACTTTCAGATCTTTTGGGGTTACTGTGGTGATCGCACCGACTACACTTTCTTTTTTCTGTTTGGCAAAAGCTACAACGGTAACACCGTCCAGTTCGTTTGCCTTGGGTAACAATACAATACTTAAGGTCGTTTTATCACCGATTGGAATCGTTTTCGTCTCGAGCCCAATGAACGAGATTACCAATTTATCACTCGGTAGGACGGTGATTTCAAATTTTCCCAGCTCGTCGGTGACAACACCCCGGGTGGAATTTTGTACCAGGATGGTTGCTCCCGGAATAGGTTGATTGGTTTCATCTACTACGGTTCCTTTTACTGTTTTTAGGTCGGTAGCAGATTGTTGGGCAAATGAGGTCGTGGTCAGGCCAATTGCCAACAAAAACATGAATATCTTCCCTAACTGGTAAAGTCTTCGGGGAGATGCTTTCTTTAGTGTGTTTCCTGACATGTTCTTGAATTTGAGTTGTTATTTGTTTATTGTTAATGTTGTTTCCCCAGGTGTAGGCTAAAAAAAATCACAACTAGTATAACGAACATTAAAAAAGTCAAATGATTCGGAAACATTTAAAACATTTCAAACCATAAATAAAAAACAACTCCCTATCGGAAATAGAAATTAATAATCTAATAATTATTTAATAATAAATCACTTAAATCCAAACAAGCAATGATTTTGATTTAATTTTTGGTTCTCAGGAAAGATTTTTCGATCAATACAAAAATTCATTAATTCTTTCCTAAAAAAACGTTCGTTATATTAGTTGTGATTTTTTTTAGCCTACACCTGCTCTATTTGTTTATATGTTCAAATGTTTAAATATTTTTTCACCAATAATTCTCGTTAAACAGTCCTTTTTCATTCTAATCATATTTCCGCGTCAAAGATATCGTTTGCGGAATGATTGAAAAATGTATAATTTTATTATAATGATGTATAATCTTACGCTGTTTTAGTAAAACAAATTTCGCACTCTTATAATTGTTTCGTATTTGAAACTATGTTTCGTATTTGAAAAATATGGTGGCAAAAATAATTGAATTTTAATAACGCACAAAAAAAAACGAAAAATGTTTTGGTTTTTTTATGAGTTAAAATTATTCCAAAGGAACTATTCGTATAGCTACTCCTCCTCCTGATGCTAATTTTATATTAAGTTTTGAATTGTTGTCTATTTCTTGATTTACAAACACATACTGGTCAGCATATATATTTGCATCGTATCCGTCTTTATAAATTTCAGCTTTATATTTTTTTCCGGGAGTTAAAAAAGAAAAATCGATTTCCATTTCCCGGGCTGTCCAATCGGTCATACCTCCTACATACCAATCGTTGCCTTTACGTTTTGCCATCAAAGCGTACTCGCCGACTTTAGCTTGTAAAACCCGGGTTTCATCGAAAGTGGTCGGTACTGCCGACAGGAACCGTAAAATATCGGGATATTTCCTGTATTCCGCAGGGGAATCACAAAGCATTGCAAAATATTGGTCGAAGATGACGAACATGGCCAATTCGTGACAACGGCTTCCCTGAGAGAACGGAAGTCCCGGATCTACCGGTTTGAACATCTGGCGTGAACGGTTACGCATAGACCCCGGAGTATAGTCCAGACTGCCTCCTAACATCCGGATAAAGGGGAAAGTAAGATGATGGCGTGGATTGGCTGTCAGATCCCATTTCGAACATTCGGCTCCCCGGACGGCTTCATAGTTGACAATGTTGGGATAAGCCCTTTGAAGTCCGGTGGGTTTACTACAGCCGTGCAGATTGACCATTAACCGATAATCGGCAGCTTTCCGGGCAATTTCTTCATACCAGCCCATGGCAATCTGATCGTCGCGGTCGAAAAAATCGACTTTAAGTCCTGCAATTCCCCAGTCGGATAAGGTTTTCATATATTTATCGATATCGCTGATCAGGGTATGGGCCACACACCATAAAAATACCCCTACATTTTTGGATTTTCCATAAGATACCAACTCTTGGATATCGATTTGAGGATTGACTTTGGTCAGATCGAAAAGGTCCGACCAGCCGGCATCCAACATCAGATATTCGAGCTGATTTTCTGCTGCGAAATCTATATAATGTTTATAGAGGGCTGTATTTCGGTTATTCATGCCCGAGGGGAGGTCGCTTCCCGGAAGCATTGCATCGTGCCACCATTCCCAGGCTGCTTTACCCGGTTTTATCCAGTCGGTATCGGTAATACGCTGAGGGGTGGCTAGCTTGTACACAAGTTCGTTATTCAACAGCGTTTTGTCATCGTCTGTGGCCATAATGATCCGCCAGGGAAATTCACGTTTACCGGAAGTCCGGGCTATATAATTTTGGCGGGTTTGCACGACGGCGACAAAATTACACCAGCTCCCCATGGCTACACTGTCGGGATAAGCGGCGAATGTTCCCTGAAAATGGCCTTTGTTCTTGGTCAGGTACATACCCGGATAATCCCGGACATCCGATTCGGCAATCACTGTACGGATACCTGCCGGATGGGTAAA
>OGTL01002498.1_pt1 | contig 13711 bp, 13 predicted proteins | sample 1553601 | NCBI WGS metagenome assembly OGTL01 (sample SAMEA2580112, study PRJEB22360) | human gut metagenome | biome: human gut; feature: human-associated habitat; material: faeces | place: Denmark | collected 2008/2010 | reverse complement strand
AACAGTATGGCTTCATTCAATCCTGTTCTTACAAGTCAAAAGCATCGAATCGTCCTTGGACGATTCAACAAAAAAATTAGACAATACCTTGAGCGTACATCGCATCAGCAACTTTCAAGAAACCAGCAATATTGGCACCCGCAACATAATCGTCGCCTAAATTATACTGTTTAGCGGCATCAGCTGATTTTTGGAAAATATCTTGCATAATCTTCTGTAAACGTTGATCTACATCAGCAAACGACCAAGCTAGCCGTTGACTGTTTTGACTCATTTCTAACGCAGAAACGGCAACGCCACCAGCATTAGCTGCTTTAGCTGGACCGTACAATAAGCCGGCTTGGCGATAAGCTTTGATAGCTTCTGGTGTACTTGGCATATTGGCCCCTTCAGCAACCACTTGGACGCCGCTGGAAATCAATAATTTAGCTCCATCAACATCAATTTCATTTTGTGTTGCACATGGTAAAGCAACGTCACAATCAATTGGTGCTTCCCAAACAGAACCTTTAGAATATTCTGCCGTTGAGACCCGCTTAGCGTATTCGCTGATACGACCGCGTTCGACTTCTTTGATCTGTTGCACAACCTTGTAGTCAATACCTCGTTCATCATAAATATAGCCATCAGAATCAGAAACCGTTACGATTTTAGCACCTAGTTCAGTCGCTTTTTGAATCGCATAGATTGCCACATTACCGGCACCAGATAATTTGATTTTTTTACCGCTGAGATCATCGCGATGTGCTTTGAGCATCGCATCCACATAGTAAAGTAAGCCAAAACCAGTCGCTTCTGGCCGCACTAAGCTACCACCGTAGCTGAGACCTTTACCAGTTAGAATCCCACCGCTAAAGCCATTTAGACGTTTGTATTGACCAAATAAGTAACCAATTTCACGACCGCCGACACCAATATCACCAGCTGGCACGTCAATATCAGGACCAATATGTTTTTGCAATTCGGTCATAAAGCTTTGGGCAAAACGCATGACTTCACCATCAGATTTACCTTTAGGATTAAAATCACTACCGCCTTTACCACCACCGATTGGTAAGCCAGTTAGGCTATTTTTGAAAATTTGTTCAAAGCCTAAAAATTTAACAACGGACAAGTTAACACTAGGATGGAAGCGCAGCCCACCCTTGTACGGGCCAATAGCAGAATTAAATTGCACCCGGAAGCCGCGATTGATCTGAACTTTACCAGCATCGTCGACCCACGGTACACGGAATTGGAAGGCCCGCTCAGGTTCAGTGATCTGGCCCAAAATATTAGCTTCAATATATTCGGGATGTGCTTCAAACACCGGCGTGATCGTTGCTAGAAAATTATCGACCGCTTCAAGAAACTCAGCTTGGTTGCCATCGCGTTGAGCAAGGTTCGCCCGAACTTCTTTGATATATTCAGTTGCTTGTGACATATTTTTCCTCCTATTGCACATTAGCTGATCGATTGCGCGATTACCTAATGTGATCGACAGTGCCCATTCAACTACGACAGAACCTGCAGTTGAAGTTAGGCCCAAATTTGACTATACGACAATATATATATATATACAGAATTCAGTCGACGCACGATAAATTCATGGTAGTATTATAGCACAATTAAAACACTCACAGAACCCTTTCTGAAATTAAATAAATAATTAATTAAATTGTTTATTTATTTATGACCAGGACCATATTTCTAAACTTCTTTTATGGTTTATTATATCACTTAACAAAAAAACAGCCCCCATTATCTAATCAATAGATAATTAGGGTTATTTTAATAGTCTTTTCGAGGGGTTATTATCTAATATCTACGCTTTGTTCGTGTTACAGTCAATGGGAGCGAGGGGGTTAAACCCCTTAAAATCGCTAATATTTTAGGAGTATCATCAAAATATTTAAAAGGTGTTGTTGCATACCTTGACCTATCTTCATAGAAACCCTACACATATTCCTTTACGGAAGAAGATATGCGAACTGTAAAAGATTGGATAGAGAACTACTCCAAAAATAGAGATTAATTCAATTTTCCCTTATCGCAGGGGGTGAAAAAACAAAAAAACGCCGAAGTTTTCAACTTAGACGATTTTTTTGTTTGCACTATGATATAATAATTTTTGGCGCACCTTCTTGGAGCATTACTGCCTTAGGAAGGAGGTGAATTATATGCTTCAAATTCTATTCGTAACTGTAGTTGCACCTCTTGTGGTAGGTGTTGCTCTTGAGATAATCAAGAGCTGGTTGAAAGACCAACACAACAAGCGCCACTAATTCCACATTTTTAAGCTGTCAGACTTACTCAATCTGACAGTTTTTTTGCATAAAAAAAGAGCCACAGCTCCCTGTGACCCTTTTGAATCTGTTGTGAATTAACACTCCAAATTCTATTCGTTAAACTTATTGTACAACATCTTGTCCAATTATACAACCCTTTTATTTTTTGGAGCTATACTACAAAAGTAGACACAAAAATGAAAGGACTTTTATGTCAGGATTTAAACGTTACGACGAGGAATTTAAACAATCTCTCGTCAACCTCTACCAAACAGGTAAAACTCAAGCCGAACTCTGTAAAGACTATGGCGTCTCTCAAACAGCATTCTCTAAGTGGATTAAGCAATTCTCTCAAGTTAAACTGGAAGACAATACAGTAATGACTGCCAAGCAAATTCAAGAATTACAAAAGCGAAATGCACAATTAGAAGAGGAAAATCTGATCTTAAAAAAAGCGAGTGCCATATTCATGCAAAACTCCAAGTAAGATTGAAAGCCATCTATAGACTCCGATTTGAACACACGACAGTTATGCTCTGTCGTGTTTTACATGTCAATCGTTCCACCTACTATAACTTCATAAACAAGAGGCCTTCGAAGCGTGAAGTAGAAAATCAATGCTTGAGAAAATTACTCCTTGAGATTTATATGAAAGCCAAGAAAAGAATTGGAACGAGAGCTTTTAAAATCATTCTTCTGCGTGATTATGGCGTTAATATTTCTGAAGGATGTATCTTAAGACTTCTCAAGTCTATGACACTCCCTAAAATGTCAACCATCAAACCTCGTTTTAAATCAAAGAAAGCTCCTGTATTTTCTTTTGATAATCTGCTTAAACAAGAATTTAACCCGAACTCCCCAAATCAAGTTTGGACAACAGATTTCACTTATATCTCTATAGGACCTAAACGACATGTTTATCTCTGTGCTATTCTTGACCTCTACTCAAGGAAATGTATTGCGTGGAAAGTAAGTGATAGGATTGTTGCCAAACTCGCCTGTGACACCTTAGAAATAGCTCTAAATAAGAGGAAGCCTAAGGAACCAATTATCTTTCATTCGGACCAAGGAAGCCAATTTAAATCAGCTTCCTTTAGAAAGTTATTAGATGAGCATCAATTGCTTGCTTCTTACTCCAAGCCTGGATATCCTTATGATAATGCCGTCACTGAGGTCTTTTTCAAGTATCTTAAACAACGAGAAATTAATCGCAGAACTTATCACTCCATTCAAGAAGTTCAACTCTCTTGCTTTGAATACATCGAACAATTTTATAACAATTATAATCCTCATTCCGCCAACAATGGTTTAACTCCAAATCAGAAGGAAGAAAACTATTTTAAGAAAATATAATTCATTTTGTGTCTAAATATTTGACATTAGTCCAGTTTTCATCTAATGGAGCTCCCGTTTTTGTTGTTCCTTTTAAAAAATATAATCATCATCAAGCATTTCCTCTGCCTCTCCCATTAGATATCCTGCACCAACCTGTGAAAAGAAATCATGATTTGCTGTTTCAATAGAAATGCCATTCATTACAATTGGATTTACATCATTTGCTGAGGCGTCTTTAAAATATATATCAAATCCCATATTCTGTAGAGATTTATTTGCATTGTACTTCACGAATGTTTTAATATCTTCCACTAGTCCGATTTCAGAATACACTTCTTCAGTATATGCAAACTCATTATCTAACAGCTCCTCTAGAAAGGAATACATCCAATTAGTAAAGTTTTCTTGTTCAGTAATCGATAACTCGTTAAAGTCCTGTCTAAACTTATACCCTAAATATGTACCATGTACTGATTCATCTCGTATAACCAATTTAATAAGTTCTGCTAAGTTAGCTAATTTATTCTGACCTCGGTACCAAAGGGGGATAAAGAAATTGCTATAATACAATATTCCTTCTAAAAAGACACTTGCAACCTTAACCTGCATAGGTGTGCCATTCTGGTAGATCTCATTAATCTTTTTAGCTTTGAATTGCATTCTACGGTCATTATTCATCCAAGTATATATTTCTTCTATATCTTTGAATGTATTAAGTGAAATTAAAATAGTTCCATATGTTTTGGCATGGATGGATTCCATAAAGGTGAAGTCGCTTAACACAGCTCTCTCTTTTAAGGTTCTTGCATTTTTCTTTAATGCATATAAGCCCTCTTCAGATTGTAACGTATCTAATAAGGCAAGCCCTCCAACTGCTTTTTTCACCACCTCCTTTTCCATATCAGAAAGTTTTCTCCAATCTAATAGGTCATTCGAAACAGGAACCCTTGTATCCAGCCAGAACTGCGCAGTTGCCTTATCCCAGACATATTCATCTAATTCATCTTCAATAAGCTGCCAATTCATTGTTTTATTTAGCATTCTTTTCCCCTTACCTTTGTACTTATTAATATTACCAATATATCAATAGTATATGATGTACGTAAAACACACACTTATAGTGATTTAACAACCCTAATGGGCTTCTCATATAAATTGTGTATCATAGACTAATTCCAAATCAATGACATTAATCCTAATTTCTAGTTTAATCACCAAATTAAGTCTATACCCCTATATTCCATATTCCCCTCTAGAACTCGTAATCAGATTCTTCCATAATCTCTTCATTAGTTGAAGTTGATTTATTACTAGAGATGGATAGATAATGCCTGCGTAAGTTATTTAACCGATAATTTATTCCTTTCAACACCTCATCATTAAAACCAAACTGCTCTTTCAATCCGATCCCCATGAGAATATTATTAGCTTCCTGCAATATTAAGTTTTTGGCGATTTTTTTACTCTCCTTTAAATAATAGAAGTCATCAATTATATTAAGTCCTAGCTTTACAAAGTGGTTGACAGTTTCATAACTCCATGCCTTGAACCGTTCAACCTCTTTCGGATCTGATTCTTTTAGTAGAAGCTTTACCTTATGACTAAAATAAAAGCAATGCAAGGACTCATTACGGATAATCATTTCCAACATAGTTCCGAGGTTATTAAATTCTTTATTAATCCATAACTCAAAAAGGTGTGAAAGATAAGCATAATTCAGAAGACCTTCTACACATAGCGCTATGAACCTTTTTTTAATTAGACTCGATTCTCTATAAACGGTATTAATATCATTTAAATATTCCAGTACACGTGAGTCATTATCAACCCACTCAAATGACTTTTCAAGATTAATCTCTTTATCAAAGGTGAGCAATATTCGATTATAAGCTTTGGTATTGACCATCTCGATAAATTGAATATTATTTAAAATAGCAACTTCTTGTTGCGAACACTTACCATTTCGAACAATTTCACCTACCTCTATGGACTGATTGGTAGACAGATTCGTTAAAAGTATCAGTAAACATTTTAACTGTCCTTGTTCCTCCAAATTAAGCTTTATCCAATTCGTAAAATCATTTTCAATTGGAATCCGGGTATCTAACCAAAACAGTGATGTAGCTCTTTCCCATACTGCATTGTCAAATTCATCCTCGACAATATTCCAGTTAATAGCCCTATAATATAAATAGTTTTTTGACATGGTACCTCCTTAAATCATGCAAGATTCACAATTATTTACACTGTTGAATTCGTCATCTTCCGTATATGTCCGAACATAGTAGAGTGACTTAATTCCTTTTGTCCAAGCATAATTACGAAGACGATTTAAGTCCCGAGTTGTTAATTTTAAGCTTCCTTGCTTCTTCCATTCATAGATTCCTTCAGGTAATACAGAACGCATGAAGAGTGTCAGACTCATTCCTTGATCAATATGTTGCTGAGCTTTAGCGTAGATATCAATAATTTTTCGTTGATCCATGTTGTAAGCCGTCTTATAATATCTAAGTGTTTTATTTGACAAGTATGGAGCAGGATAGAAGATTGAACCAACTTTTTTCTCTTGACGATTTTCAATTAATTGGGTAATTGGGTGAAGAGATGCACTAGTCTCATTGATATAAGAAATAGAACCATTAGGAGCAATAGCTAGTCTATTTCGATGGTAGAGTCCATCTTTCATGACATTTTCTTTTAATAACTGCCAATCTTCAATAGTTGGTAATAAAATATTTTCAAATATCTTTGCCACTTTTTCAGATGTAAAATGAAATTTCTTCGCTAGATAATAATCAAAATAGCTTCCATCAGCATAGCGAGAGTATTCAAAATTATGAAAAGTTTCGTTCTTTTCTATTGAAATTTGGTGACTGGCCTTTAAAGAGTAATAATTCATAGCCAGAAAAAAAGCATCTACAAATTCTAAGGCTTCATCAGATTCATAATCAATACCATTAAGAGCTAAAACTGTATGAAGTCCCATTGCACCAAGTCCAATTGTATGGTAAAGCGAATTTCCATTAGCTACTGTTGGAACTTCACTGATTGCACCCCGATCAGTAACAGTGGTGAGTGCCCGAATCGCATATTCTATAGACTTTCCAAAATCTTTAGCTTCCATAAGGTTTACCATATTCATTGAACCAAGGTTGCAAGAAATATCGGTCCCCACCTTTTTATAACTTAAATCTGGATTTAATATAGACGGTTCTTGTGGTTGAAGGATTTCTGAGCAAAGATTACTCATAATAATTTTTCCTTTTACAGGATTAGTTCGATTGGCTGTATCAATATTTAAAATGTATGGATAACCAGATTCTTGTTGTAAACGTGAAATTTCCTGTTCTAATTCACGAGCATTAATTACAGTCTTTTCTATTTCACCATTAGCCACCATAGTATCGTACTCTTTCGTTAGATCAACATAAGAAAACGGGATACCATAAACTCGCTCAACGTGATAAGGATTAAAAAGACACATGGGTTCATTTGTTTTAAGCAATTCATAATATTTATCGGGTACTACTAACCCTAGTGATAATGTTTTAACTCGAATCTTCTCATCTGCATTTTCTTTTTTAGTAGATAGAAATTCTAAAATATCTTGGTGGAAAACATTAAGGTAAACTACTCCTGCACCATTTCGTTGTCCAAGTTGATTACTATAGGAAAACGAATCTTCCAATAATTTCATAACAGGCAGCACACCCGAAGAAGCATTCTCAATTTCTTTTATAGGAGATCCTGTCGCTCGTAGATTGGATAGATTAACCCCTACGCCTCCCCCTATTCTAGAAAGCTGTAAAGCTGAATTAATATTCCGACCAATCGATAGCATAGAATCATTAATATCAATAAGAAAACATGAAACCATTTCCCCCCGTCTCTTCTTACCTGCGTTTAGAAATGTTGGTGTTGCAGGTTGATATCTTTGGGAAATAAGTTCTTCAAGTATCTTATGAGCAAGATTCCTATCCCCATTCGCAAGATACAAAGCATTAAATACAGCACGGTCCTCAAAGTTTTCTAAGTAGTAGTTCAAATCATTTGTTTTCATTGCATACTGATTATAAAATTTATAGGCAGCCATAAAACTTTTGAACTTAAAACCATAGTTATAGGCAAAGATAAACAGCTTTTTGACGAACTCTCTATTATTTTCACCATAAATACTAAGGACACTTTCATCAATATAATCATGACTAATTAAATAATCCAATTTTTCATCAATACTATCAAAGGTTTTCAAGTTATCCCTAATTTCTGTATTTAAATATTCCTCTAACGCCTCCCTGTCATAATGAAGTGGAATCTGTCCCTCTACTAGTACATTCAACATATTATTCAGAATAAAATAATCTTTTGTCATTTTAGTCTTCTTTCTATTTTTTATACTTTTACTTTTATTGATGTAAAAAATCAGATTTTTTACAAAAGAGATCAATGGAAAATACTAGGTCTTCCGTTAACGGAGAGAGTTTATACCATATTTGGGGTTCAATAAATGGTGGTTGATTGCTAGTGTCATAAGTACACTCTCTGAGAACATCTCCATTCTCTCTCAATTCGAAAATCTTTATCTTCCCGGACCAAATAGTCATCTTTTACCAAGTCCCATCTTTAATATGATGACTGTGCCGCAAGGTATGAGGCATATGAGGTGGTGTCATATTGGGTAAATGCCTATATGGTACAAGCTCTGAACTGTATCTCCACTCTATTAACCTAGTATTCAATCGATTTGAAATACGAATAACATCTTCTTCAGTTCCTCGTAATTCAAATTCATCTAATACTGGAAATCCAAATTCCTCAGAATATTGGTGGGCCGTTAGGCAGAATTGTTTATTAAAATTTCGATTACCACTTCCGATAATACCCATACAATATTTACTATTTTTTTTATATGCGATAAGCCTACGGAGGGGTGTTGTTAATATTTCGGTATTACCAGTAGTGACACCATTCCCTCCTTCAAGGTAGGCTGGTAGAAAAGCAAAGTAAGGTTCTTTGATTTCAAATCCCAATGATTCATTATTTTTTACTAGATCCTTGACATTAACATAATCCAATTTCTCTTGAAGTTCTTTCTGGAGATAATGATCTAATATTTCAAGAAAATTAGTTGTATTCCCGCTAAGGCTGATATAGTATATTCTAATCACTTGCATTTTTCCCTCCTAATATGTATAATTCCTATATATTGTATCTGACACTAAAAACAGACACTATATATAGTGTTTTAATTATATATCTTCCCTAATTAAAAAAAAATGACCATGGTCAATTTTTTAGGAAATATAAAAGAATGTAAGGGAGAATAAAAATATGACAAAAATTGGCTGTGTTCATCGGGTTCCTCTTTTTAATAACCTTGCCTGCGATGAACGGAGTGAGGTTCAAGAATTGCTATATCATAAAACCTTTCAAAAGAGAGAAATCATTTTTTCTCCTGATGATCCAGAGCAGCTATCGATTGTTTCATCTGGTGCTATGAAAATCTATAAACTGAGTAAAACTGGTAAGGAACAACTTATTCGTATTGTTAATGAGGGAGAATATGACGGAGAGAATTATCTCTTTGGTCTCTCAAATGATTCTCTTTATGGAGAGGCAATCAAAGAAACAAAAGTATGTATCCTATATAAATCAGATTTCAATAAGTTAATCAATCTTTACCCACAATTAAGCTGCAAACTACTTCAATTAAATGCCTACAAATCTTTAGAGGTAGAGAAGCAACTGCAACTACTGGCAATTGATTCAATAGAGGACCGTTTAGCTACTTACTTCAGTCAGCTCTCTCTCCTTTCAGAGGTAATGACAGAAGAGACCATTACGATACCAGTCTCACTGAAAGAATTGGCCAGCTATCTAGCTACCAGTCCTGAAACTATATCTCGTAAATTAAGAGCCTTTCAAGAAGGAGGGTTAATAAATAGAAAGGGAAAGAAAATTATACTATTTCGTTCTTTTTGGAATAAATTTGACTTTTTATAATCTTTATAAACTAAAGGATAGATGTTACTTCTACCTATCCTTTAGTATATTTCTTTGTTTCCTTATAAAATGGTAGTAATTCATCAAATCTTTTTAATAGATCATCAACTAACTGTTCTAATGAGTGGTCAGTCTCAATTGGAATATCCTGTTTAACCAAGACCTTACGAACCTCACCTGATTTTACCTGTTTTAGTAAACTCTTTCGATTTTCTTCTGTTGCATCCATCTTGAAACTTATACCATTTTTTTTCACAAAATAGTATAGCTCCAATCTATGTAATCATTATCTTTTTGAAAGTGTTATAATAAACTTGTTTAATGCTATGCGAAAGTGAGGATAATTATTGAAGTTAACTCAACAAATTCATATGATGGGAACAACAATTGACCTTCTCATTGAAGATGATCAGGCAGACCTGAAATTAGAAATTGCTTGTCAATTACTCGATATCTATAACAAAAGATTCAGTGCTAATGACTCTGGATCAGAATTATCTCAAATTAATCATCAGGCTGGTCTCAAACCAGTACAGATCCATCCTGAGCTGTTTGAACTTATTAAAATAGGTAAAAAGGAAAGCTTATCTACTCCTAGTAACCTTAATATTGCTCTAGGGCCGGTTACACAAGCTTGGCACATCGGATTTCCTGATGCTAAGCTACCGGATAGTCAGGAGATACAAAAATTACTTTTATTGAGTAATCCAGAAATGATTATTTTAGATGAAGAAAACTTAACCGTTTTTCTTCAACAAAAAGGAATGATAATAGACTTAGGGGCATTAGCTAAAGGATATATCGCTGATCAGATAATTAAAAAAATCAATGCAAGTTCCATACTAATTAATCTTGGAGGAAATGTTCTAGTTTCAGGACCAAATTCTAACAGAGAATCAAGTTCTTGGAATATCGGGATTCAATCTCCAACAAAACCCAGAGGAATACATGTTGGAGTGGTATCGATAGAAAACCAATCGGTTGTAACCTCGGGCATTTATGAACGTAGCTTTGAGTTGGAAGGAAAAACTTATCACCATATTTTTTCATCTAGGACCGGCTATCCTATAGAGACTGAAATGGCAAGTTTAACAATTTTAGCAGATAAATCATTAACTTGCGAAATTTGGACCACGCGGCTTTTTGGATTACCCATTTTGGATGTTATTCAAATAATAGATGATCGACCAGAAATAGAGGGAATTATTATTACTAAAGCCGGTCAAATTTTATATTCAGAAAATATAAAATCACATTTTAACTTAATATAGAAAAGAGAATAACCAATGAAATTAATTGGACTCGTGGGAAGTAACTCTAAGAAATCAACTAATCGTATACTTTTACAGTATATGCAGAAGCATTTCACAGAAGGGGTTGAAATTAAGCTTATTGAAATAAAGGAATTTCCAATGTTTAATAAACCTGCTAGCATGAAGCTACCAGATATCGTTCAAGAAATATCTGAAGAAATTAAACTATCTGATGGTGTGATCATCGCTACCCCAGAATATGATCACGCAATTCCAGCAACGTTAATGAATGCTTTAGCTTGGCTATCATATGGAATAGACCCATTTTTGAATAAACCTGTGATGATTATAGGAGCTTCATATGGTACATTGGGCTCATCTCGTGCTCAACTTCAATTGAGACAAATTCTTGATGCACCTGAGCTTAAGGCTAATGTTATGCCTGGATCAGAATTTTTACTGGCTCATTCTTTACAGGCATTTAATGAAGCAGGCGATTTATCTGATATTGAAGTGGCAAAAAATTTAGAAAAACTCTTTAAAAGTTTTCAGCTCTTCGTAAAAATGGTCGCAAACTTTTCCAGTGCAAAGGAATTTATCCTCGAAGATACTGAGAATAAAGAATCATTGAATAAATAAAAAATATGAATATCTATTCGTAAACAAGAATAGTAATATAGAAGGTAAATAATATGAAATTTGTCGGAATAGTAGGTTCGAATGCTGAACAATCTTATAATAGAGAGTTGTTAAAATTTATTCGACGTCATTTTAAACTGAAGTTTGAACTTGAACTTTTAGAAATAACTGATATCCCAATGTTTAATCAAGATATTGATGTTTCAGATAATTTTAATTTAAAACTTCTTTATAATAAAATTACTCGTGCTGATGGTGTAATTATAGCTACACCTGAGCATAATCATACAACTACTCCAGCACTTAAAAGTGTTATTGAGTGGCTATCTTATGAATTACATCCTTTTGAGCATAAACCAGTTATGATTGTTGGTGCTTCCTATTATGATCAGGGCTCTTCCCGTGCTCAACTTCAATTAAGACAAATTCTTGATGCACCAGGTGTCAACGCATATGTATTACCTGGTAATGAGTTTTTACTAGGTAAAGCTAAAGAAGCTTTCGACAATAATGGTAACCTCATTAATTCATCTACTATAGAATTTTTAGAACTCTGTCTTGATAACTTTACGAAATATGTCGAAGTTGTTTCGCATTTAAAAAAACCAAAACCTCTTGATCCAGAAGATTTAACAGTAGGAAAACCCATTTCAACAACAATAAAAGGAATTGATCCAGATGATCCTCACTGGGTTGAAAAAGCTTCTGAGCAAGTTGGAGCAGTATCAGGAGATACGTATGTGAAGCTTAATCACGGTTTACTTACAGTGGATCAAATTAATATGTTTCTAGATTCTATGCCTTTTGAGCTAACGTATGCGGATGATAATAACCAATTTTTATATTATAATAACAAACATCAAGACCCAGAAACTATGTTAGCAAAACGGATACCCGAACAATCTGGGAATCGGCTTTCTACTGTCCATAGCTCACTTCCACCTCAAAGAATGAAAAATGTAGAGTGGGTTATTGCAACTCTTAGGGCGGGCAATCAGGAGTATGTTCGGACTGCTATTCCAGGAAAGAATCCGGATTTAATTAATACTCATAATTATCAAGCTATGTACTACCCTAATGGTGACTATGCTGGTATCAATGAGATTGTGCTCAATTTTAAACCTTGGCTAGACTGGTACTTGGATCAAACTGGTCAACATCTATCAGGAGGAAATAAAGTCGATGCTACAAGTGGTGCATCTTCAACGTCAAATACGACTATTGAAAATGAAACAGATGCTACAAGCGGTGCATCTAGTCATTAATAAAGACTAAATACATCACTCATAAAGTGTACTATGTTACTATTTTTATATCGAGCTAGCATAATATTATCATCAAAAAACAACTAATTAATATTAGTTGTTTTTTAGGTTCTGTTGCAAAGTTTCAATACTGAGTACAAAAAATAATACATCCTGTATATATTTATTATCGTAGTTCTTTTTAATATACAAGTTAAAAAGAAAGTGCAATTATACTTATAAGCTAAAAATAACTTGTATATGTGATACTATGTGTTATAATAGAGTTAAAGAAAAAAGAGCTTGCTAGTAACAAGCTCCATAGAGACCGTTTAAGACGGTTGACAAGTAACTTATCTAAAAATAGAATCGCACTCGGTCAAAAGTTAGCGGTTCTATTTTTTTATGCTCTTTACAATCACAATAATGAGATTGAGCAACATAACAATGAAACTTGCAAATGCAATCATCAAGGTTAAGCTGTCTGAGACACTCAAAAATTTTTGCCTTTCTAGTTTGATAGGGAAATACCTATACTCATAGGCATCACCCCTCTTTCTATACTTAGCCAACCGCTATAAACTTTCTCTTTAAATATTATAACAAAAAGAAGAAATGGTATCTATAGATATATAGTGAAATAACTTTCCATAATAGTTTGGTTTTTCGGAAAGTTAATATAAGTTATGCATGACCTCATACTGATATGTGTACAGTTGTATGTCAATTGTTATTATCAATTTTTAGTGAATATAAAATTTAAAAGATATTTCTCTAATTTCTAAAAAATAAAAAGTGTTCAGAAAATGACCATTTTCTGAACACTAAAATATCAAAGAACATTGGGCTAAGAAGTGGAAAGGTTATAATAAACTAGACACAAAGTTAAGAGAAATCGTGGAAAGGTTTATTATGGCAAGAAGAAAATTCGATAAACAATTTAAAAATTCTGCAGTAAAACTCATTCTTG
>OGTL01002487.1_pt1 | contig 13771 bp, 10 predicted proteins | sample 1553601 | NCBI WGS metagenome assembly OGTL01 (sample SAMEA2580112, study PRJEB22360) | human gut metagenome | biome: human gut; feature: human-associated habitat; material: faeces | place: Denmark | collected 2008/2010 | reverse complement strand
ACGACTCATAAATCTACCCTTAATCGTGTATTGGATGATAGTTGCGGATTTTAGGTTTATATCTATGGAGGAGATGATCCATGGACTGCATCGGGCGTCACCTGGCTGGAAGAAAAAGAAAATATCAAGGTATATACATTACCCGGTGGCAGTCACCGCACACGTATCGGCAGCTTCGATAAAAAAACACAAGAAGAGATCATGACACTCATAAACCGGTGGTTAAAAGAGTAGACTTTCTTCATCGCCGGCTCCCGGCAAATATAACAATACCAAAGAATCCCATTTTACCGTCTTCTTGCATAGAGACAGCAAAATGGGATTCACTTCATATTATTAACACTCTAAAGTATAAAAGAAGGCACTTTCATTACAACGGCATATTGCCATGCTTTTTGGGAGGATTACTTTGGTTTTTGTTGTGACACATATCCAAAGCCTGAGCCAGTTTATATCTTGTATCGCGCGGCATAATTACTTCATCAATCAAACCGCGTTCGGCTGCACGGTAAGGGTTGGAGAACTTATTCTCATACTCCTTTATTATCTCCTGCTTCTCTTCGGGAGTCGATTTACGATACAGGATGTTTACTGCACCCTCGGCACCCATCACTGCAATTTCCGCCTGTGGATAAGCCAGATTCACATCAGCACCTGTCGGCTTGCTGGACATGACGATATAGGCTCCACCGTATGCCTTACGGGTAATCAGGGTTACTTTGGGAACTGTGGCCTCGGCGTATGCATACACGATTTTCGCACCGTGGCGAATAATACCGTTGTGCTCCTGCACCGTACCGGGAAGAAAACCGGGAACATCCTCAAAAGTAATCAAAGGAATATTGAAACAGTCGCAGAAACGGATGAAGCGAGCAGCCTTGTCACTGGCGTCGATATCGAGCACACCGGCAAGGTAAGCGGGCTGGTTGGCAACGATACCCACCGAACGACCTCCCAAACGACCGAATCCCACTACCACGTTCTTGGCAAAATGAGGCATTACTTCGAAAAAGTACTGGTTGTCCAGCACCGGTTCGATAATATCTTTGATGTCGTAAGGCATATTGGGGTCTTCGGGAATAACGGTCTGAAGTGCTTCTACCTGGCGATGAATATCATCCGTACAGGGGGCAAGGGGAGCATCCTCCATATTGTTGGAAGGCAAGAAGCTCAACAACTCGCGAATACTCATCAGAGCTTCCTCTTCATTATTACACATAAAGTGAGTGACACCACTCTTGGCACTGTGAGTATAAGCGCCACCCAGTTCTTCTTTTCCTACCTCTTCATTGGTCACAGTCTTTACCACATCGGGACCGGTAATAAACATGTGGCTTTGCTCTTTCACCATAAAGATAAAGTCGGTCAGTGCCGGAGAGTAGCAGGCACCACCCGCACAAGGACCCAAGATGGCAGAAATCTGAGGAATAACACCCGAAGCGATGGTGTTCTGATAGAAGATAGACGCATAACCGGCAAGACTGTTCACACCTTCCTGAATACGGGCACCGCCCGAATCGTTCAGTGCAATAACAGGCGCACCGTTCTTCAGGGCAAGTTCCTGCACCTTGACAATCTTGGCTGCATTGGTTTCACTCAGCGAACCACCGTGTGCGGTGAAGTCGTAAGCATACACAAAAACCAGGCGGCCGTCTATCTTTCCGTAACCTGTCACCATTCCATCTCCGGCAATCTGTTTTTTATCCATACCGAAATTGGTGCAACGGTGGTTCACCAACTTATCCAATTCATTGAACGTACCTTTGTCAAGGAGCATTTCAATACGTTCGCGGGCAGTCATCTTGCCCTGTGCATGCTGCTTCTCTATCTTGTCCACACCGCCACCCAGCGATGCCTTTTTGTCCAGTTCCTCAAACCGGCTGTATATTTCTTCTCTTGTCATGGTTCTTTCAGTCTTCTTTTATGATATCCAATATTATCAACTCCTGATTGGCATTGACGGCATCGCCCTCCTGCACCAGAATATCCTTTACGACACAATCCGAACTTACTTTGTAGTTGCTCTGCATCTTCATGGCTTCCAGCACTACCACGATGTCTCCCGCACTAAGGCGGTCTCCCTTTTGAACGGGGATTTTAACGACCTTACCCGGCATGGGTGCAATAATCCGATCGTCTTGTTTCTCTTCTCCACCCTTCTTCATGCGCAAGTACTTGGTCTGCGTATCCACAATATCTACGTGATAAGAGCGATAAAACATATTCACGTCATAACTCTTACCACCTTCACCGCGAATCAACTCGGCATTAAACGAATTGCCATCGTGAAGAATGGAGCAACTTCCGTTCTCAGCCATCACAATATCCACATCGTATGGTTTTCCATCGATAAGGAACTGTACCTTATTACCCTCTTTGCTCACCAAAGTTACATCGGCGATGCGGTCTCCTATATGTATTTCCATATTTCTTTTCCGTTTGTTTAGATGCGTAATACTCCCTTCTGCAAACCGAACTCACGCCAACGGCTGATGGGACGACCGTCGGGCAACTGTGAACTCTTGTTTTCTTCCAGATTCATCAGATAATCGATGTAAGAGGCAATCATGGCAATATTCTCGATTTCTTCGTTGTTGCCATTACTGCGCAACAGCATACGGGAATTCTTCTCGATAAACAACGTATTATATTCGCCTTTTACAAAGTCGGGCGTATGCATGATACGTTTCAAATAACTGAGATTAGTCTTCAGTCCGGTAATTTTATATTCATAAAGCACTCGGCGCATACGCTCGATGGCATATTGACGGGTGGTGGCCCACACAATCAACTTACCGATCATGGGATCGTAATAAATAGGTATCTCATACCCTTCGTACACATAGCTGTCTATACGGACACCGATACCGTTTGGTTCAGTAAGCTGCTTGATAATACCCGGCGAAGGCATGAAATTGTTTTCCGTGTCCTCGGCACAGATACGGCATTCAATGGCGTGGCCGCGCTGAAACAGCTCTTCCTGTCTGAGATGCAACACCTCATCATTGGCAATACGGACTTGTTCCTTTACCAAGTCCACACCAACTACCTCCTCCGTAATAGGATGTTCCACCTGAAGGCGGGTATTCATTTCAAGGAAATAGAAGTTACGGTTCTTGTCCACCAGAAACTCAATGGTTCCTGCACCCGAATAGTTCACTGCCTTGGCTGCGGCAACTGCCTTTTCTCCCATCTCCTTACGAAGTTCGGGAGTAAGAAACGGTGAAGGACTTTCTTCCACTATTTTCTGGTTACGACGCTGAACAGAACATTCGCGGTCGAACAGATGAACTACATTGCCATGATTATCACCCAGAATTTGAAATTCGATATGGTGAGGTTCTTCCACAAACTTCTCCAGATAAACAGTATCATCTCCAAAAGACGACATGGATTCCGAACGGGCAGTATTATAAGCTTCCACTACCTCATTTTCATTATGAATAAGACGCATACCCTTTCCGCCACCGCCCATTGAAGCCTTCAACATCACAGGATAACCAATCTCATTGCAAATGCGGAGTGCTTCCTCAGCACTCTGTAACGGCTGTTCCGTTCCGGGAACAACTGGTACACCGGCTGCAATCATACGTTTACGGGCAGCAATCTTATCGCCCATCGCCTCCATTGTCTCGGCAGCCGGACCGATAAAAATAATACCTTCTTCCTTACAACGGCGGGCAAAGTCTGCATTCTCGGATAAGAAGCCATAGCCGGGATGAATGGCATCGGCATGATGCTGCTTGGCAGCTTTGATAATATTATCTATATTCAGATAACTATCCTTGGAAGCGGCAGGGCCTATCAGACAGGCTTCATCTGCATACATTACGTGCCGCGCTGTGCGGTCGGCTTCCGAAAAAACAGCCACAGTGCGAATGCCCATTTCCTTACAGGAACGCATTACACGTACGGCTATCTCGCCACGATTGGCGATTAGAACCTTTTGTATCATAATCCTTCTTTTTACCTAAAACGGTCGCAAAGTTAGCTTTTTTTTGCACAAAAACTAAAAAAGTGTGCTTAAATATTGCGCCAATACACGCGCATGATTCTGCTCCTGATTCTTCGAAGCATAAAGGAGTGTAACCTTTTCATAAGGTTTTATCCTATCAATGAACGTTTTAACAGCATGTGAGCGTTCCAGTTCCTTTTGGTACATATCAGCAAAGGCTCCCCATCTTTTTTCGACATCAGCATGAAACCATTTACGCAAATCATTGGAAGGAGTCAGTTCTTTTGCCCAATAATCGTATTTCAGATACTCCCGTTTCATGCCTCTGGGCCAAAGACGGTCGACCAATACCCGATAACCGTCATTGGACGAAGGAGTCTCATATACCCTTTTAATATTAATTTGAGTCATAGTCAGTTTTTTTAGGTTTAATGGCTATAACCCTTTTTGGATAGAAATGTTCACTGATTATAAGATAAGTTCATAATCGCTGACATCAAGCCAACGCCCGAACTTCAGTCCAACCTCCTTAAAATGAGATACTTTTTGAAATCCCAGCTTAGTATGTAAAGAAGTACTGTCTTCATTCGGTTCCGTCAGACAAGCTATCAGTGCATGGTAACCCTCCCTCCGGCATTCTTCTATCAAACGCATCATGAGTTGGGTTCCCATACCTTTCCCCACACAATCGGGAAGAAGGTAAACAGTTGTCTCCAGCGTATGTCCGTAGGCCACACGCTGTTTCCAGGGATGAGCATAACAATACCCCACAACTTTTCCGTCTGATTCACAAACAAAATAAGGATAATGAGCCGAAATCCCGGCTATCCGACCACGCATATCCTCTTCGCGCACAGGCTCAATATCAAATGTAACCACACTATGTATTACATACTCATTATAAATAGCCGCAATCGCTTTAGCATCTTGTAATTCTACCCTTCTAATCATAACGGTATTTATTTAAAAACACAGGCAAGATATAAAAAAAAAGCTATCTTTGCAAACAGAAAACAATATTAAGAATGAAGATTCTCTGGATAGACCTCAACTGTTCGTATGCTCACTCTTCACTGGCACTCCCTGCCTTGCATGCACAAATGGCTTCGGACACCTCTGTGGAATGGGATATAGTATCCGCTACCATCAATGAAAATGTAGGGATGATTGTCGATGAAATCTATCGCCGCCGGCCCGACATACTTGCAGCCACCGCCTGGCTGTTCAATCACGAACAACTGATGCATATCACTTCCCGCGTAAAGGCATTACTGCCGGATGTCTGTCTCATTTTGGGCGGTCCCGAGTTTTTGGGAGATAATGAAGAGTTTCTGCGTAAGAATCCTTTTGTCGACTGTGTATTCAGAGGAGAGGGAGAAGAAGCGTTTCCGCAATGGCTGGCATGCCGGAAACAGCCTGAGAAGTGGAACACCATTCCGGGGCTCTGCTATCTGACCGCCGAAAAAGAATATAAAGACAACGGTTTAGCCCGCGTACTGAACTTTTCCGGCCTCGTTCCTCCCGAAGAAAGCCGTTTCTTTAATTGGAGCAAACCTTTTGTCCAGTTGGAGACCACACGCGGTTGCTTCAATACTTGCGCCTTTTGCGTAAGCGGAGGAGAAAAACCGGTGCGCACACTGTCCATCGAAAGCATACGCCACAGACTGCAAATCATTCACAGCCACGGCATCAAGAATGTACGTGTGCTCGACCGCACCTTCAACTATAATCCGCGCCGCGCCAAAGAACTTCTCCGACTTTTTCTGGAGTTCTCACCCGACATCTGCTTCCATCTGGAAATTCATCCCGCCCTGTTGTCTGAAGAGCTAAAAAAAGAATTGCGACAATTACCGGCAGGACTCCTTCATCTGGAAGCCGGTATTCAAAGTCTGCGTGAACCCGTTTTAGAGAAAAGCCGAAGAATAGGCAAACTCTCCGATGCATTGGAAGGATTGAAATTCCTGTGCTCACTATCCAATATGGAAACCCATGCCGACCTGATTGCCGGACTCCCGCTTTATCGCTTGGATGAAATATTTGAAGACATATATACCCTTGCGGGATACCGCGCCGGAGAAATCCAATTGGAATCTCTTAAGCTATTGCCCGGAACAGAGATGCGCCACCGGGCAGACGAATTAGGTATCCGCTACTCTCCCCTTCCGCCTTATGAAGTATTGCAAACCGGAGAAATCAGTGTAGGCGAACTGCAAACAGCACGCAGACTGTCCCGCTTGCTCGATGCCTTCTATAATACTCCCGCGTGGCAGGAACTGACACGGGAACTCATACTGAACGACAGGCGTTTTCTATATAGATTTCTGGCTTATCTGACAGAAGCCAATCTCATCGACCAACCCATGAGTCTGGAGAGACGCGGATTAGTTCTATATGAATATTGCAAACAATATTATCCCGACTATCGGACACAAGCCTCCATAGCATGGATAGAAGCAGGCATGTCACTCAAGAAACTTCCGGCAGAACACGTGAAAACCAAGCGGCAAATTCCACCCGAACATTGGGAAGTGATCTATGGCAACTATAAACCCGAACTACGCCTCTGCTTCCTGCCTGTAAGCACCGACACGGAACATGGTTATTGGTTCGGTTTCGAATCGGAGATACAAAAAATAGCACCGGTCTTCAAAGCGCGGACCTAAAGCAGGCTACACCTTATTATATATAGACATAAAACCGACTTATTTATGACTCAAATCATCGAAATACTGGAATACAAGCCGGAATATCTGGAAGCCACCCGGAAATTCCTGACTCAACTGACTACCCGACCCATACAACTTACAGAAGAAGCCTTCAGGTATACACTCGCGTCAGCGAACAGCCATCTCTTCTTCCTGCTGGATGACAAAGCGGTGGCAGGAATGCTGACTGTCGGAATCTATCATTCCCCCACCGGCGGAAAAGCATGGATAGAAGATGTGGTGATAGACGAAGCTTATCGCGGAAAAGGACTCAGTAAGATGTTGGTGCGCCACGCCATCGATTTCGTGAAATCGCAAGGCATCCCCGCGCTGATGCTGACCTCCAACCCTAAACGGACAGCCGCCAACAAGCTGTATCAGACAATGGGATTTGAACAGAAAGAGACCAATGTATACAGAATGAATTGCTAATCTTAACACGATATAAACCAAGAAAGCATGAGAATCAGAAAAACAACCCTCAATGACCTGGAGCCGGTAATGGCCATGTATGACTATGCACGCAAGTTTATGCAAGAGCACGGCAATCCCAACCAATGGATAAACGGCTATCCCTCTGAGGAATACATCCGCCGCGAAATAGCCGACGGACACAGCTACATATGCGAGAATGAGCAGGGAGAGACGGTAGGAACCTTCTGTTTCATTGTCGGAGAAGACCCTACCTATGCGGTTATCGATAATGGCAAATGGCTGAATGATGCCCCATACGGTGTGATTCACCGCATGGCCTCCAACGGGAAAGAGAAAGGAATTGCAGACCAATGCATCCGATGGTGCTTTGAGCAGCATCACAACATACGCGTAGACACACATCATGACAACTATGTAATGCAAAACATCTTGAAGAAAAACGGTTTCGAGGAATGCGGAATTATCTATACACACAACGGCAGTCCACGTATCGCATACCAAAAAAACGTATAAAAAAACAATAAAACACACATTTAATACTATGAAAACATTTTATATTATATACTTGCTACTTGCCTGCCAAAGTATCATCACCGGTCTTTCAGCACAAACAGTCAGTGGGAAATTAGTAGATGAAAAAAACGAACCGATGCCATACGCCAATGTAGTACTGCTATCACTCCCCGACTCTGCCTTTGTCAGCGGAACAATAAGCGGAGACGACGGAACATTCAGCCTGAGTGCAACAGCACAACCTCAGATAGTACGCATTTCCTCTATCGGATACACCACCATATACAGACCGGTGAATCCTGCCGACATGGGGATTGTCCGACTGACAGCAGACACACACCAACTGGGTGAAGTAACCGTAAAAGCCGACTTACCCAAAATGCGTCTGAAAGGCGATGCGATGGTGACTACAGTTGCGGGCAGCGTATTGGAAAAGTCCGGTACAGGCAACGACCTGCTCGACAAGATACCGGGTATCTCGGCTGAAGAAGGAGCAGTGAATGTATTCGGAAGAGGAACAGCGGAAGTCTACATCAACGGAAGAAAAGTGAGAAGCAGCTCGGAGCTGGAACAACTCTCTTCGGACAACGTAAAGAGCGTGGAAGTGGTACGCAACCCGGGAGCACGCTACGACGCTTCCGTAAAAGCCGTTGTCCGTATCCTCACCAAAAAGGCACAAGGCGAAGGATTCGGTTTCGACAACCGGCTCGTGACTCGCAACCGCCGCACGTATGGCTGGACCATCTATGACCAGTTCAACTTCAACTACCGGAAAAACGGTTTCGACCTTTCCGGCACTTTATTCGGCGGCAAATTGCGAGGCGGGAACAACCAACAGATTGTCATTGACACCTATTTGGACAAGTTATGGCAACAAAAGATGGATGCCACATACGCCAAGACAAAACGCAGCAACATAGAAGGCACGCTCGCCATGAGCTATCAGTTCAATGAAAAACATTCGATGGGAATACGCTACAACATAGACCGTTACATGTCTACCCATGAAGACTGGCGGTATCTCACACAAGTGTTGTGCGACAACCAACCTTACGAGAACAGCTCCAGCCAAATGATTATCCACAACCCTTCCACCACTCACAACCTGAACTATTACTACAACGGACAGGCAGGCAACTGGAATATCGACTTCAACGCCGACGGCCTATGGAGCCCTACCAAAGAGATACAAAACACAACGGAAATCATTAATGAACACAATGAAAACCATATCAATACCCTGAACGAAAACAACAACACGCTTTATGCTGCCAAGTTGGTACTCTCACATCCTCTGTGGCAAGGGAACTTATCGTTCGGAGGTGAATACTCTCATACCAAGCGCACCAACCTTTATCTCAATCCGGAAGGTATCCTTGCCAATGACGACAGCGAGATAAAGGAAGGAGCCGCCTCCATGTTTGCAGACTACACCCGTTCCTTCGGCAACGTAAGCATACAGGCAGGCATCCGATACGAACACGTAGGCTTCGACTATTACGAGAAAGGCAAACACATAGATGTACAAAGCCGTAAGTTCGATAACATTTTCCCTTCGCTGAACATCAACTTCCCCATCGGAAAGACACAAGTGCAGCTCAGTTATGCAGGAGACATCACCCGCCCTTCTTATGACAACCTGCGGAATAGTACTTATTATGCCAACCGCTATACTTATCAGACAGGAAACCCTTTCCTGACTCCGACCATGACGCAAAACATATTACTGGCTGCCTCTTACCAATGGCTGAATGTCTCCGTGGGATACAGCCGCGTGAAAGACGACATGATACAGATATCAGAAAACTATTCGGAAGAGAATCCCACCATCTCGTTGATGAAAGTGGTAAACACCGAATCCTACGACCGCATGACGGCATCACTGACAGTGGCGCCCACCATCGGGCTGTGGAAACCGCAGTTCACGGCAGAGCTCTACAAGCAGTGGTTCTCCATCGAAACCCACAACGGCATAAAGTCACTGAACAACCCTGTCGGTACATTTGTCTGGCGCAACAACCTCTCACTGCCTGCCGGTATACTGCTTGATATAAACGCCGTTTACACCACCTGCGGCCACAACCAGAACATATACCTGCAAAAAGATGCGTGCAATGTGTCGCTGGCTCTATACAAAGCATTCTTCAATAACCGGCTGAGCATGCAACTGCAAGCCAATAACCTTTTGGAAACCGACGATGCGGACATATTGATATACAGCGGAATACGCACTATGAGCGATTATATAACCCAGTTCCGACAGGTAACTCTCACCTTGCGCTACAAATTCAACGCCGCAAAGAACAAGTATAAAGGGACAGGAGCCGGACAAAGCCAAAAGAACCGTATATAAACGACGGACATGGCTCCTTTCGGAAAGCAATAACATTATCGGTGTGACTGATATAAGACAAAGAAAGGAAATGCTCCCTTTCACCAATCCGATAAACAGCGGGAACCCTGTTACCAATGCAAACATTTGAATATTGTTTATATAATTGATTATGAAACATTTTCTATCCATATTATTTATATTTTCTCTCAATCTTGTCAGCCCACTTTTAGCGCAAGACAAGAGTTCGGTAGATATGTCTGCTTTATTAGAGAATAAAATATGGAAAGTGCAATTACCCCAAGACAAACAATATGCAATAGAAATGGAATTTCGTAGTGCCGAATGGAAACAAAGTTTTCTATATGATAAAAAACAAACCCCAATATGCTATTCCTATTCTTTGCATGAGGATACAATCAAAGTTTTTGAATCGGGAAAAGATTATATCATACAGGAACTGACAGATAGTACGCTGGTTCTCCAATATCTGCCGGAGATTTTGACAATCGAAGTTGCACCTGTCAGATGTACAACAGATAACAGTATTCAAGGACAAAGGCAAAACGAAGAACGCCTGGATAGTATTTGGCGTAAAGAGGACATTTGGAACAAGGGTGTTGCTAAAATAACCGGAGAGCCTATTAAGGATTTATCCACGATAGAACCTCCCCGATGGGCAATATGGAATTACGATTTGGAAAAGTATTTTGTTTCTCGAATGAAATACCCCAAAAAGTTGCTGGAAAAGAACGTGGCAGGCTATTCCGTTGTAATGTTCTCTCTTGATACTTTAGGATTGCCTCGTGGAATAAATATCCTGACGTCTATTCATAAAGATTTTGATAAAGAGGTAATCAGACTGACCCAAGAGCTTCCGCACTGCCTGCCTTGCAGGGACAAGAACGGCAAACGGATGGAATGCTTTTATACAGTGTATGTACCATTTTTACCGCAACATTACAAAGACAGGGTAAAAACGGATAGTGTTAGAGAAGAAGAACTGAAACAGTGTCTTGTAGAATGGGAAAGCGGGTCTTACTTCCAAAAAGGAAATCCGTATGCAATTACCAACTACATCAATGAACACTTGAGATACAATCCTAAAATGTTGGGCAACAAAAATCAAATCAGAGGAATTTACACGATACAGATTGATTCCTACGGAGAAGTGTCAGAAGCTAAAACCATGAGAAGTTGCGGAATCCCGGAATGGGATAATCAAGTATTGCAAATCATAAAAAGCATGCCACGATGGACCCCGGCAATCAATTATTGGAAAGGTGAATATTGCAACTCCGTTTGGACTGTACCTGTTTTATTCAAGAATGATAGTCCGACAACTCCTATCAACCCTCACACCGATGTTTCAGTTATCGGTTATAGCACTTGTGATACCCCTGTCTTGATGCGATACGATGCCACACTGACCGCCCATACCACAGAACCTTATTTGGAGGTGGGTGTTCCGGTCTGTTATCTGAATGAACAGGGTGACACCATTGTGCCATACGGCAAGTACAGATACTGTCAGACAGATACTATCAAAAAACTAGGTTTTGTTTATGAGCACAAGCCAAAGGACGCTCGAATAATCTGCATCAATAATGCGGGCAAAGAACTTTTCTATGTATTCAAATATGATAATGGTCCCGACTACATACAAGAAGGGCTTTTCCGTATAATGAACGAGGATGGATTGGTAGGTTTTGCCGATTCATTGGGTAATGTGGTCATAAAGCCTCAATTTAAATTTGCTTACCCATTCGAGCACAGCAAAGCAAAGGTTACTTTCTCCGGTGAGAACAAAGTAATTCCCGATTCCAAAGGCGAAAAGCATTACCGGGATAACTCTGATTGGTATTATATAAATAAGAATGGTAAAATAATTAACAAGTAGATATGTATGAAAAATCTGATTTACTTATCTGTCCTTTTGTCTGTTTGGTCGCTGAAGCTGAATGCACAGGACATTGATTTTCCCCTTTTACAGTCGGAAATAGAGAAGTACGAAAGTCGTGTACATATCCAAAGGCTTCCCAATGTTTACGTTACGCATCCGGACGCTTACAAAATTCGAACCCAACAACCCGTTTACCCGTCCTCAACCAAACGAATTACGTTGGATGTAATCAATGTAGATGCTCCTACCGCCGAACCCGAATTACATTGGATGAAGTACAGGAAAGGCGGTGAGTGGAAAGAGTTTCCTTTCATTGACAATCTTGCCTTTGCTGGCGTGGGCAGAGATTTGTCTAAAGGCGATACGTTGCCCGAACACATTCACATGTCCGAGTTTAAATATCCGTTGAAACCGAACAAGTACCAAGTTCACTTTTACGTGTTCTCCAATATCTACACGTATTGCAACCTGACAGACATGGGGATTCAGCCCGTGAAAGGGACAGAGATGCAGGGAGCTTTTAGTTTTAGGGTATTGGAATCCGATAACGATTCTATCCGCATACAGTTTGAAAACCATACCAATCTTTCGGTACAACCGCTGTTTCTTCCGAGCATAGGAACGGATGAATTGTATATGGTACATCCGCTTACCCGCTCCGGTTCGAGAGATGAATCTGATTACATGAGGAGTTGCGCACGTTTGGAAGCAGGAGAAGCAATGTTGTTTTCCATACCTGTATCATGGAATGTCAGTCGTATTACCGACCCTAATTACAAACAACGATTCAGTTCCGGGAAATTATCTCCCGGCAAATACAAGATAGGATTACAATTGGAAATATACATGAATACAGAGTTTGAAGTAAAATAATCTCCCTATGAAAGCTGGAAATATGGATCAAGTCAAAAAGTGTGTGGGCATAATATTTTGAAAAAAATCGGGTTACTTATTATTCTTGGAGATTTAAATATCATATCACAAACAAAGGGAAGAATAAGCCGTTTCCCAAGGTCGGCCAAGGTCTTTTAAACGGAAGATTATTACAGTCTGCGGCAATGGACTGTACAGTCCACTGTAGCAGACTGTACGGTCCACTGCAATGAATCATACAGTCCGCTGCCGGAGACTGTAGTAATCCGACGGACAGACGGGCATAACCGAAAGGACGAAAACGCTTGGTTCGGCTAATGAAATGGCTTAGGAAGCTCAAAAACACATACAGGGATTGGAAACCGGAGTAGACAACATCAGGGGACAGATGTTTGATTCATATGTTAAATTCTTCATATTCAGGCTGGCTATGCTATACGCTTAAAAGAAAGCTTGCCAACCGGGAAAATCCGCTGAGCCAGCAAAGGTATATGCATGAAGGGAATTGACAAAACTTAATCCCCCAAGAATTACAACTGAGCCATACAGACAATTAACCAGAATCGCATAATCGCTGATAAAGAGAAACTAAAACAGCATAAGCATAACGCAAAGGCTCGGCAATACAGAAGTTCACGCCTAATAAATCAAGGTGTTTGTCCTCAATGCGGAGGACATCTCATTTTGAGGAAAGGCAAGTACGGCACTTTCTATGGATGTTCAAACTTTCCCACATGCAAGTTTACCATAAACTCATAAATAGCAATCCTTGTTTTATATAGTATCAGAACATAAAACTAAACCCTTTCTTTCGTGATACATTGAATCGTTCAATTTCTATAGAAAGTGATTTCTTCAACTGCCTTGCCATAAAGTCCAAAAACGGCTGATTAGTTTCTTCATTCTGACATTGGCGCAGGGAAAGAATATATTCTTCTCTATCTTCTTTAAATATTTTGGTCGGAAAAAGGTGATAGCAAAATTGGATGTAGTTCATCAATAATCGAGCCGTTCTTCCGTTGCCATCCACCCACGGATGAATAGTTACTAAATTA
>OGTL01002484.1_pt1 | contig 13779 bp, 9 predicted proteins | sample 1553601 | NCBI WGS metagenome assembly OGTL01 (sample SAMEA2580112, study PRJEB22360) | human gut metagenome | biome: human gut; feature: human-associated habitat; material: faeces | place: Denmark | collected 2008/2010 | reverse complement strand
CGACTGCGTTCATGAGCAAGTAGCGAAAGCGGATTGCGAATGTCCGCTTTACATTTAAAACAGGTAACAGAGGAGAATAAAACATGCAGGTTGTATCAACAGTAAAAGAAGTAAGAGATATTGTGGCAGAATGGCGAAAAGAAGGAAAAACCGTCGGATTTGTTCCGACTATGGGTTACCTTCATGAGGGACACGGCAGTCTGATCAGCAAAGCCGTAGAACAGAATGACAAAGCAGTTGTCAGTATTTTTGTCAATCCGATGCAGTTCGGACCGACAGAGGATCTGGAGAGCTATCCGAGAGATCTGGAAAAAGACAGCAAATTCTGTGAGAGCCTCGGCGCAGATCTGATCTTCCATCCGGAACCGGAAGAGATGTATCATGAAGGATTCAGTTCCTTTGTGGATATGACAGTTCTGACGGAGGAACTCTGCGGACTGAGCCGTCCGGTTCATTTTCGTGGTGTTTGTACCGTAGTCAGCAAATTATTCAACATCGTTCAGCCGGATCGTGCATATTTTGGTCAGAAAGATGCTCAGCAGCTGGCAGTCATCAAACATATGGTGGATGATTTGAATATGAACGTGGAAGTTATTGGATGCCCGATCATTCGTGAAGAAGACGGACTGGCAAAGAGCTCCAGAAACACATATCTGTCCGCAGAGGAGAGAAAAGCAGCTCTGATTCTGAGCAAAACCATTTTTATGGGACAGAAAATGGTTGAAGAAGGCGAGACAGATGCAGTAAAATTAGTAGAAGCAATGAAAAAGAACATTGAGACAGAACCGCTGGCAAAAATTGACTATATCAAAGCGGTAGATGGTCTGACCATGCAGCAGGTAACAGAACTGAAGAGTCCGGTACTGGTAGCAATGGCAGTGTATATTGGAAAAACACGTCTGATTGATAACTTTGTATGTTAATGAGCAGTGCAAAAATTCATAGGATTTCAATTTGGCTGTTGTACAGACAAGATTGAAAGACTGAATTTTTATTCGGCGAATGCCGATCAATGAGAAAAATCAGAGATTTTTCGAATGTGCACTGCGAAAAAAAGTAAAAGAGAGAGGAAAAAGTTTTATGACCCTTCAGATGTTAAAAGGAAAAATTCATCGTGCAACTGTGATACAGGCGGCACTTGATTATGTGGGAAGTATCACCATTGACGAAGATCTTCTGGATGCTGCCGGCATTCTCGAATATGAGAAAGTTCAGATTGTAGATGTCAATAATGGCGCACGTTTTGAGACATACACCATTGCCGGAGAGCGTGGAAGCGGAATGATCTGTCTGAACGGAGCAGCAGCCCGCTGTGCCTCCGTCAAAGATAAAGTCATCATTATGTCTTATGCGGATATGACGCCGGAAGAAGCAAAGGCACACAGACCATCGGTTGTCTTTGTAGATGAAATCAATCGGATTGACCGTGTGACCAATTATGAAAAACATGGTCAGTTATTTGATAAAGCAAGACTGGATGAGGAGTAGAAAGATATCATGTTAAAAGGAAAAACCGTTGTACTTGGTGTGACAGGAAGTATTGCAGCTTATAAAATTGCATCACTGGCAAGTATGTTGATCAAACAGCATGCAGATGTGCATGTGATCATGACGCAGAATGCGACAAATTTTATTCATCCGACAGCATTTGAGACATTGACAAGACATAAATGCCTGGTGGATACGTTTGACCGGGATTTTCAGTTTAATGTAAAGCATGTAAGTCTGGCACAGCAGGCGGATGTGATGATGATTGCACCGGCTTCTGCAAATGTGATCGGAAAGCTGGCACATGGTATCGCGGATGATATGCTGACGACCACAGCGATGGCATGTAAGGCACCGATGCTGATCGTGCCGACGATGAATACAAACATGTATGAAAATCCGATTCTGCAGGATAATTTAAAGGTGCTGGCTTCTTATGGTAAGAAAATTATTGAACCAGCCAGCGGTATGCTTGCATGCAGAGATGTGGGAAAAGGAAAAATGCCGGAACCGGAAGTGCTGTTTCAACATATTCTGCGCATGATCGCCTTTGATAAAGATCTGGCTGGCAAAAAAGTGCTGGTGACTGCCGGACCGACGCAGGAAGCGATTGATCCGGTGCGTTATATCACCAATCATTCTACCGGGAAAATGGGTTATGCCATTGCAGAAAATGCCATGCTGCGTGGTGCGGATGTGACTTTGGTAACAGGTCCGTGTGCCGTGGAGCCGCCGATGTTTGTTAAGGTAAAACCAGTGATTTCCGCACAGGATATGTATGAGGCAGTGACAGAGGAATATGATCAAACGGATATTGTAATTATGACTGCTGCAGTGGCGGATTACCGTCCGGCACAGGTCAGCACGGAAAAAGTCAAGAAACAGGATAGTGATCTTTCTATTCCGCTGGTACGGACAAAAGATATACTGGCAACGCTTGGTGCATCCAAGACACATCAGTTTTTGTGTGGTTTTTCCATGGAGACACAGAATATGCTGGAAAACTCCAGAGCAAAGATTGCAAAGAAAAATCTGGATATGATCGTGGCCAACAATTTGAAGGTAGCAGGTGCCGGATTTGGCACGGATACCAATGTGATAACACTCATTGCAAAGGATTTTGAGAAAGAACTTCCGTTGATGAGCAAGAAAGAGGCTGCAGGCTGTATTCTGAATGCGATTCTGGAAAGAATGTAGGTGTTAAGAACGCGACCGGAAAATACATTTTTGATATTTTTTATCATTGATGTATTTTCCGGATTTTTATGCTTGACATATACCCTTAGGGGGTATAGTATGGGCAGGAACAAAGGCATATCGATTATTTGAAAGGAAGTGGATTGATTTTATGGAGCAAATGAAAAGTACTCCGGAGCAGGAAGCGGTTTGCTGCTGTCATAAGAAAAAAGAGCGGGATGAGAAAGAGTATAAAGACCTTATGAATCGGCTCAGCCGGATTGAAGGACAGGTACGCGGCGTGAAAGGAATGCTTGAGCGGGATGCATACTGTGTGGACATCCTGACGCAGGTTGCAGCTATTAATGCCGCACTGAATAGTTTTAACAAAGTACTTCTGGCAAATCACATCAAAAGCTGTGTGGTGGAGAATGTGCGAAACGGAGATGACAGTATCATTGACGAGCTTGTTGTAACGATACAGAAGCTGATGCGATAATGTATGCGGATAAATCAGTAGCGATTAAATTATTAGAAGCGCAGACAGGAAAAAGCATATAACCAGAAGGGATGATGAGGTGGATTTTTATGAATAAATTTTCAGTAACAGGCATGAGTTGTGCAGCCTGCAGCGCTCATGTGGAGAAGGCAGTGTTGGAGGTGCCGGGTGTGACATCTGTTGCGGTAAGTCTGCTGACAAATTCTATGAATGTGGAAGGAACAGCAGCACCGTCAGATGTGATTCAGGCTGTTATCACGGCAGGATATGGTGCATCTTTACAGGGGGGTGAACGGAATAATGTTACACCGGGATTTGATGAGGAAGGACTGAAAGATCATGAGACACCGAAATTGAGAAAACGTCTGATTGCATCTGTTGTGATCCTGATCCCGCTGATGTATGTATCTATGGGACATATGATGTGGAACTGGCCATTGCCGTCCTTTCTGGCAGGCAATCATGTGGCAATGGGATTATATCAGATGCTTCTGACTATTCTGGTCATGGTCATCAATCAAAAATTTTTTATCAGTGGCTTTACAAGTTTGCTGCATAAAGCTCCGAATATGGATACGCTGGTAGCACTGGGATCCGGCGCATCTTTTGCGTACAGTACGTATGCATTGTTTGCTATGACCGGTGCTCAGGTGCGTATGGACATGGATGCTGTGATGCACTACATGGATGAGTTCTATTTCGAGTCTGCGGCCATGATCCTGACTTTAATCACAGTGGGAAAAATGCTGGAAGCATATTCTAAGGGAAAAACGACCAATGCACTAAAGAGCCTGATGGAACTGGATCCGAAAAAGGCAACCATTTTCCGGGATGGCGAAGAGGTATTGGTTCCGGTGGAGCAGGTACAGATCGGCGATATCTTTGTAGTACGCCCGGGTGAGGGGGTTCCGGTGGATGGTGTGATTCTGGAAGGAAACAGTGCTTTAAACGAATCCACCCTGACCGGTGAGAGTATTCCGGTGGACAAGGCAGAGGGAGACAGTGTATCTGCGGGTACGTTAAATCAATCCGGATTTTTAAAATGCCGGGCAACCAGAATCGGAAATGACACAACATTATCCCAGATTATTCAGATGGTCAGCGATGCGGCAGCCACCAAGGCACCGATTGCAAAAGTGGCAGATAAAGTATCCGGTGTGTTTGTACCTGCAGTGATTACCATTGCAGCAGTGACCATTATTGCATGGCTTCTGGCAGGAGCAGACTTTGGTTTTGCTTTGGCGCGCGGTATTTCCGTACTGGTTATCAGCTGTCCGTGTGCATTAGGTCTTGCCACACCGGTTGCTATCATGGTTGGTAATGGTGTCGGGGCGAAAAACGGTGTATTGTTCAAGACAGCAGTATCGCTGGAAGAAACAGGAAAAGTAGATATTGTGGTTCTGGATAAGACAGGAACTATTACCCGTGGTGAGCCAAAGGTGACAGATATAATACCAGGTGAGGGTATTGCGAAAGATGCTCTGGTGCGGACTGCATTGGCGCTTGAGTTAAAGAGCGAACATCCGCTGGCGAAAGCCATTGTAGTTTATGGAGAGGAACAGAAGATTGCAATGACAGCTGCAGATGAATTTCAGGTGATGCCGGGAAATGGTCTGTCAGGACTCGTATCCGGCGTGCGCGTATTTGGAGGGAGTCTGAACTTTATTTCTGAAAAGTCGACTGTATCCAAGAATATGCAACATCAGGCAGAAGAACTTGCAAAACAGGGAAAAACACCGCTGTTTTTTGCGACAGAACAGAAATTGCTTGGCATCATTGCGGTAGCGGATGTGATCAGGGAAGACAGTCCGCAGGCGATTTCACAGCTTCAGAATATGGGAATTCAAGTCGTTATGCTGACCGGAGATAATGAATGTACGGCACAGACCATCGGTGCACAGGCAGGAGTAGATCAGGTCATCGCGGGTGTTCTTCCAGAAGGAAAGGATCGTGTGATCCGTGAACTACAGCAGCGTGGAAAAGTTGCTATGGTTGGTGACGGAATCAACGATGCTCCGGCACTGACCCGTGCAGACATGGGAATTGCGATAGGTGCAGGTGCGGATGTGGCACTGGATGCGGCAGATGTGGTTCTGGTAAAGAGCAGCCTGTCTGATGTACCTGCAGCAATCCGATTAAGTCGTGCAGTACTTCGAAATATTCACGAAAATCTGTTCTGGGCATTTATTTATAACGTAATAGGTATTCCGATTGCCGCCGGAGTGTGGTATCATTGGTTTGGGTTGAAATTAAATCCGATGTTCGGTGCGGCAGCCATGAGTTTATCAAGCTTCTGCGTAGTATCGAACGCATTGAGATTGAATCTTTTTAAGATGTATGATGCATCAAAAGATAAAAAATTAAAAGCCAAAAAAGAAAAAAAGAGATCCAAGAAGGAGGACAAGACAATGAAAAAAATAATGCATATTGAGGGAATGATGTGTGGACACTGTGAGGCAGCTGTAAAGAAAGCGCTGGAAGCACTTCCACAGGTAGATGAAGCGGTTGTAAGTCATGAGGCAGGAACAGCAGAGCTGACATTAAATGCAGAGATCGCAGATGATGTGCTGAAGAAGACAGTAGAAGACAAGGATTATACGGTGACATCTGTGGAATAATCTATGATTTCTTATATACAGAGTATACTTTTTATTTGAAGCATCCAAAGAACACTGCTATACTTAATTATAAGTATCATAACGAGGAAGGAACGAAAGTTAATGAGAAAGAGTGGAATGTTAATGCCGGTCTCTGCACTTCCGGGGGCATATGGAATCGGATGTTTTTCAAAAGAAGCGTATGAATTTGTAGATATATTAAAAGAAGCAGGACAGAAATTGTGGCAGATCCTGCCGCTTGGACAGACAGGATACGGTGATTCACCGTATCAGTCTTTTTCAACATTTGCGGGGAACCCGTATTTTATCGATCTGGAGACGCTGATTGAGGATGAACTTCTGACAAAAGAAGAGTGTGACCAGGCAGATTTCGGAGAGAATGAAGAAGAAATCGATTATGAAAAAATATATAATGCAAGATTTAAAGTATTAAAGCTTGCATATAAAAGAGCCAAAAAGAACGGATTGATGGAAAGTAAGGCGTACCGTACTTATCTGGAAGAAGAAAAAGCATGGCTTGCGGATTATGCATTGTATATGGCAGTGAAAGATTCATTTGACGGAAAAAGCTGGGATCAGTGGGAGGAAGACATCAGGCTACGTAAGCCGGAAGCAATTGCGGCATATCAGGAACAATTAAGTGCAGAGATTGATTTTTATGAATTTCTGCAGTATCTGTTCGCCGGACAGTGGGCCGGACTGAAAACATATGCCAATGAACAAGGCATTGAGATTATCGGGGATATCCCGATCTATGTAGCATTTGATAGTGCAGATACCTGGGCGAATCCGAAGCTGTTCCAGTTGGATGAAGAGAATCTGCCGGTTGCGGTAGCGGGATGTCCGCCGGATGCATTTTCGGCAACCGGGCAGCTGTGGGGGAATCCATTGTATGCATGGGATTACCATAAGGAGACAGGCTATGACTGGTGGATGAAGCGGGTGGCCTGCTGCTTTAAATTGTATGACATCATCCGTATCGACCATTTCCGTGGGTTTGATGAATATTATGCAATCCCGTATGGAGATGAGACGGCAGAGAATGGTGAATGGATGCCGGGACCGGGCATGGATCTGTTCCTTAAGATGAAGGAAACATTAGGTGACCTTCCGATCATTGCGGAAGATCTGGGATTCCTGACGGATACGGTGAGACAATTGTTAAAAGACAGTGGTTATCCGGGTATGAAAGTACTGGAATTCGCATTTGTGGCAGGAGAGGACAGTGATTATCTTCCACATAATTATGATAAAAACTGTGTAGTCTATACAGGAACCCATGATAACGATACCCTTCAGGGATGGTATCAGACACTTTCCGAAGAAGATAAAGAGATGACTAAGGAATATCTGAATAATCCATACACTCCGGATGAAGAAGTGCACTGGGATTTCATAAGTCTGGCGATGAGAAGTGTGGCAGATACGTGTATCATTCCGGTGCAGGATTATCTGGGACTTGGCAATAAGGCAAGAATTAATATGCCGTCTACACTCGGCGGTAACTGGATGTGGAGAATGAAAAAAGGCGCATTTACAGATGAACTGATCAAGAAGATCAGAAAAACGACAGAAGTCTGCGCAAGATAAACATAACAGGAAACAAAAAGAAAACACAATATTCAAACGAAGGATTCACTGAGAAGGGAATGGAAACGTTTTGGATATTGTGTTTTTCTTTTTGTTTTGTATATGCCAAAACCTCTGATTTTTCATAAAAGTATAATTTTTGACATAAAATGTATGATTTTTTGCATAACAGATATGATTTTTGGTAAAGAAAAAGTATAAAAAATTATAGAATGAGACTGTAATATGTTAAGATGGTATTAATAAAAGGTATGAGGTGTACTATGGGGTTGTTAAAACTGGTGATCGTAGATGATGAGCCGATCCTGCTGGAGGGTCTGGTAAAGACGTATGACTGGAACGGTATGGGATATGAGGTGGTTGGTTTTGCGCAGAGCGGAGAGCAGGCGTTAAAGATAATACGCGAAAAAAAACCACACGTAGTGCTGACAGACATCAGGATGAAACAGATTTCCGGACTTATGGTAATGGAAGAAATCAAGAAAGAGAACCCGGAATGTCAGTTCGTGGTATTAAGTGCATACAGGGATTTTGAATATGCGCAGAAGGCATGTGACCTGGGAGCATTCGCATATCTTCTGAAGCCGATTGAAGATGAAAAATTACAGGCGACGATGACAGATGTCGGTAAAATCTGTGAAGATCAGATCCGAAATGAGGAGAAGTATGACCGCTGGGAGAGACTTCTGAAAAAGGACGGAGATGGATTTTTGCAGGTTGTCGTGCAAAAATATGTCCAGAACCGGCTGCCGGAAGAAAAAGTAGATGAAGTCTTCCATACGCTGCAGGATGTCATGAAGGAAGGAGACCGGTTTATTACAGTATATGCAGATCTTGATCTGGCCTATAAGATTACCAATGAACTGGAATATGAAGCCTCGAGATTTTCCATGGTCAGAATGATTGAAGAAAAGATCGCAGAGAGATTCACATACTGGAAATTCGAAAGTGAAGAAGGACATCGTACATTTATTATAAAGACGCAGGAGAACACAGCGGTACATGAGCTGAAAGAACTACTGGAAGAGGTAAAAAAAGAAGAGAACAGCCTGGTTATTGCAGCAATATCCAAACCATATAAAGGGATCCGCGGAATCAGAAGAAGTTTCGAAGAAGCGCAGAGATTGTTCGCTGTTACAAATGCATCCGGAGCGGGAGTATTTACAATCCCGGAGACTGTTGAAGAAAAAGAGGAAAGCCCATATCCGGCGGAGGCAGAGATGATGGTGGTCAACAGCGTGCGGAAGAACGACGCCGTACAGTTAAAGCAGGCATTTGTACATTTTATTTACCAACTGCCACACAGAGAAGAACTGCAATGCCAGTATATGCACAAGATCATGGTAAAGACAGAATTCATGTTAAAAGACAGTTACGGGATGGACGAATCACTGAATCAGCAATTTGAAAATTATTATTCGAATATGAGAAACTTAAAGGCGGCAAAAGCGGTGGATGTCTGTTACAAGATTCTGGGAACTGCTATTGAAAAAAGACTGAAAAATGCAGAGAAGAAAGAGAATAAGGGATCAAAAGAATACATTGCAGCGGCTGTGGCATATATAGATGAACATCTGGATAATGAAGATCTTTCGATTGTATCAGTGGCGACACATGTATATCTGAATCCGGTATATTTTGGACGGGTATTCAAGAATACCTTTCATATGACATTCAAACAATATCTGCTGCAGCGTAGAATGGAGCTGGCAAAAAGACTGCTGGAAGACGGAAGAACCAGCATCGGTAATATCTGCGAGCAGGTCGGAATCAGTAATCCATCCTATTTTTCGCATTTGTTTAAAGAATATACAGGACAGCTTCCGAGAGATTACAAAAGGGAATATGAAGTATGAAAAAAAGTAAAATGTCAGGAATCCAGAAAAAGTATCTGAAGTATATGTGTACGCTTCTGATACTGGCACTGGTTCTTTCAAGCATCTGTGTATGGACTTATGTCAGACGGAATATGACAGATGTGATTGTGGATAAGTATGAATTCATGAATGAAAAGATGGGGATAGCCCTGGATAATCTCTACCGGAAGACGGATGCCGTGACAGCAGAGATCATCCTGGAAAATGATGTGCAGAAGAGTCTGAGGAATAAAGAACTGCAGGAAGTAGAGAAGAATGCACTGAGCAAATATTTTGCATATATAGATCTGAATCATGTCGCTGATTACTGCTACATTGATAATAAAAGAAATGTTTACGAAAAATCCTATTCCCAGATTGGTTATTCGGATTTTCAAAGCAGCGGTCTGCGTGAGAAAATGGGGGATGAGTATGCGAAGACGCAGTGGATCTGGACCCGGGATTACCTGTTTGGTACGGGGGATGAAGCATTGTTTATCGGAAGATATGTGAATAGTATGGATTACGCACACGAACCTGGAATCGTGTATCTGAAGATGAATCAACAGTTTCTGGAAAGTGTTATGGATAAAGACAGGAAGATTGCAAAAGATGTTGCAGTGGGAATCATAAGTCCGGAAGGAAAGACTTGCATCCGGCAGGAACCGGAAGATCTCAGTATCGAAAAAAGGACAATGAAGAAGATTACGGAACTGACCAGAACGAAAAAATCCGGTGTGATCGTGCGGGGAAAAAAGATAGAAGGCGGGATTTTACAGGCATACCGGCAGGAAGAGACAGGGATGGTGATCTTTACACTGGTGCCGGATATGGTATTGAATCAGGGAATGACGCAGATATTGATCGTATTACTCACTATCTATGCGGTGATCGCAGTGCTGGCGTTTGTATTAAGTCTTTATGCATCACAGACATTTACCCGGCCGATCAGACAGATCAGTGATGCCATGACAAGTTTTGATGGAAATGATTTTACACATACCATTCAGATCCATACGGACACAGAACTGGATAAGATCGGGCATGCCTATAACGAGATGTTAAAGAATATCGAAGAGTTCCAAAACGAGGTCAAGAATCAGCAGAAAGAACTAAGAATCAGTGAGATGAATACGCTGATCAGCCAGATTAATCCGCATTTTCTCTATAATACCCTGGATACCATCTATATGCTGGCGCGGATCAACGGGGAAGAGAAGACGATGAAGATGATACAGGCACTGTCAAAGTATCTGCGTCTGTCACTGAGCAAAGGACGTGAGATTGTGACAGTAGAAGACGAGCTGGAAAATGTAAAAAGTTATATGGAGATCCAGCAGATCCGCAATGAGAATCTGTTCCACTATGAGATCGAATGTGGAGAAGAACTGAAAACAAGGTGGATATTAAAGCTGATCCTACAGCCAATTGTGGAAAATGCAGTCAAATATGGATTTTGTGATATCTTCGAAGGCGGTCTGATAAGGATCAGTGTCACTGAACAGGCAGGACAGCTTACATTCAGTGTCTATAATAACGGAACTCCGATGGAAGAGCAGATGGCGGAGAAGTTAAACGGACTGTCAGAGATACCGGTATCAAAAATGAAAGACAGTTTTGAAGACAAAAAACATGGTTACGGTGTGATAAATATTATTACGCGACTGCGGTTAAAGTATGGGGAGGATGTGAGATTTTTCTATGAATCGGATACAAATGGAACCGTCTGTGTTATCCAGATCCCGGATGACGGGAAAGAAAACTGTGAACAGTAGACGGATTATGGCAGCAGTGATGGTGATCGTCATGCTGGCAGCACTGACCGGCTGTGTGGGAAAAGAGGATACACAGACCAGAAAAAAGAATAAAGTAGTAGAGATCCCAATGATCCTTACCGTAGATTCCAGTACCGGTAATAAGAGAGAAGAGGAAGTGGTGGAGCGGTTCAACAGGGCATACAAAGGGAAGTATCATATAGATGTGGACTGGGTGATGGAGACAGAGGAAGAATACCGGAAGAATCTGAAACGTATGAATGTGACAGATGAATTACCGGCTATTATCACTGATCTGCGTATGCTTCCGTCTTTCTATCAGATGATGATCAAGAAAGGCAGGATTGAGGACCTGACACCTTACATTAACGAAGATCAGGAATGGAAAGATATGATCGAACCGTCAGTAATGGAATCGGTCCGGGAAGAGGATGGAAAGTTTTATCTGGGTCCGGTCAGCACGGCGGCATTCGCCTGTTCAGGGGTTTTCTGGAACCGGGAGTTATTTGAACAGGCAGGAATCAGCAGATTTCCTGAGACATGGGAAGAATTCTGGAAATGTTGTGAGAAACTGAAAGCAGCAGGGATCACGCCGCTTGCCCTGCATACGGAAGGAACAGCATGGGCCGCAATGCTGCTTGCAACAGCAGAAGTAGCAGGAAGTGAAGAAGGTGCGGCATTCATGAAGCAATTATATCCGGATACCTATCAGAATAAACCGGGGCTGGAGATAGCCGGTACATTAAAAAAATTATTCCAATATACGACCCAGGATGCATTACATAATGATTTTGACGTAGCTTATGATAATTTCGTGGCAGGAAATGCAGCGATGATACCTAATGGTTACTGGATGATTGATCAGATTCCGGAGGAAATGCAGAAAAAAGTATGTTTTTCTACATTTCCTGAAAATAAACTGATAGGCTCACCGGAGACATTCGGCTGGGCAGTTGTATCAACTTATAGTGAAAAGGTGAAAAAAGGAGCAGTTGAGTTCCTCAAATTCAGAACGAAATTGAATAAAGAACAGAAAGAAGAATTGCTGAACAGCAGGACAAGACAGGAAGGAACGCTGTTGGATGATTATCTGAAGGCTTATACGGGAAATCCACAGATTGTACCGAATTATCAGGTGAAGTGGAATTCACTGCTGCAGGAGGATGTACTGGGAGAATGTCTAGCGGAACTGGTACAGGGAAAGATAACGGAGCAGGAATTCACGCAGGCAGAAGACGAAAGCATCCGGCAGTTTGAAGAAGAACAATAGATATGTTTTTTTGTATATCAGGTTGTTTTATTGATACAGGGTTTGAGCGCATTTCTGTTAATATAATGATAACAAGAGAAACGAAGGTTTCAAAAAAAGAAAGGCGAGGGAAATGAATTATGAAAATGCGTAAAGTTGTATCAGCAATGCTGGTAGCAGCCATGGCAACAGGAATGGTTGCAGGATGTGGAAGCTCTTCTGACAGCAAGTCAGACAAGAAAGACGCAAAAGGAAAAGTATACTACTTAAACTTCAAACCAGAACAGGATGAGCAGTGGCAGGATCTGGCAAAAGAGTATACAAAAGAAACAGGAGTGGATGTAACAGTACTTACAGCAGCATCCGGAGAATACGAAAAGACATTAAAATCTGAGATGGCTAAGAGCAATGCTCCGACACTGTTCCAGGTAAACGGACCGGTTGGACTTGCAAGCTGGAAAGATTATTGCTACGATCTGAAAGATTCTGATGTTGCAAAACAGCTGACAAGTGATGATTTCGCACTGATGGACGGCGACAAGATGTCAGGAATCGCATACGTAATAGAAAGCTACGGAATCATTTACAACAAAGAACTGTTAAAGAAAGCAGGATACTCAGCTGATGATATCACTAACTTTGACAGCTTCAAGAAAGTTGTAGAAGATATCACAGCAAATAAGGACAAACTTGGATTCTCAGCATTTACATCCGCTGGTATGGACGGATCATCTGACTGGAGATTCAAAACTCATCTGGCAAACCTTCCAATCTACTATGAATACAAAGATGAAGGAATCGATAACACAGATGCTATCAAAGGAACATACCTTGATAACTACCGTCAGATCTGGGATCTCTACATCAACAACGCTACCTGCAAACCAACAGAACTTTCTACAAAGACAGCTGACGATGCAACAGCAGATTTCGTAACAGGTGATGCAGTCTTCTACCAGAATGGTACATGGGAATATAACAACATCAAAGACGTCGGAGATGACAATCTTGGAATCCTTCCAATCTACATCGGTGTAGAAGGCGAAGAAGATCAGGGAATCTGTACAGGTACAGAGAACTACTGGTGTGTAAACTCCAAAGCATCTGAAGACGACATTCAGGCAACACTTGATTTCATGAACTGGTGTGTAACATCTGATGATGGTGTAAAGGCAATGTGCAAAGACATGGGATTCACAATTCCATTTAAGAAGAACCTGAAATCAGACAACGTACTTGTTAACGAAGCAAACAAATATACAGAAGACGGAAAGACTCCTGTATCTTGGAACTTCTCAACAATGCCATCAGAAGAGTGGAAGAACGGAGTGGGTTCTGCACTGACAAGTTACGCAGCAGATCCGACAGATGCAAACTGGGCAAAAGTTACAACAGCATTCGTTGACGGATGGGCAAAAGAAGCTGCAGCAGCAAAATAAAAATAAAAATGTAACAATCAAAATAGTTATATGAAGTGAGTAGTGGCGGGGGGGGGGGGGAAAAAACACCCCCCTCTATGTGCTTCTAT
>OGTL01002458.1_pt1 | contig 13890 bp, 12 predicted proteins | sample 1553601 | NCBI WGS metagenome assembly OGTL01 (sample SAMEA2580112, study PRJEB22360) | human gut metagenome | biome: human gut; feature: human-associated habitat; material: faeces | place: Denmark | collected 2008/2010 | reverse complement strand
CATTGGAGCGAACAATATAAAACAGTAAATCCATCAAACATCCAGTTGTAGAGACGGGGCGTGCCCCGTCTCTACAACTAGACTCAAAAAACAATTAGTATATGAAACAGATTCTATCCTTATTTATCACCTCCCTCGCCCTCTGTACGGCTTGCTCCTCCCCGAAGGGATCGGACACAGTTCAAGTGGCGGAGACAATCACGGAGCAGACGATTCAGAAAGCCTCCTCCGCAATTCATTACAACGCCTTCTCGCACAATGATTACTGGCGGGAGAGACCTCTGCTGGACGCCTTGTCCTTCCGCTTCAACTGCGTGGAGGCCGATCTGTGGCTGATCGATGGCGAGCTATACGTTTCCCATGACCGCCCGGAACCCAATCCGGCCATTACCTTCGAGAACCTATACCTCAAGCCGCTCGTGGCCCGCATACAAGCGAATGGAGGTAAGGTCTATCCCGATAGCGATCGTCCTTTCTACCTGATGGTGGATTGCAAGGCACAAGGCGAAGAGATGTACAAGCTATTAAAGAAACAGATGGAACCTTACAAGGAATATTTCTGTTCCGTCGATAACGGCGAATATAAAGAAGGTGCCGTCCTCTTCTTCCTTTCCGGCGACCGTCCGAAGAACAGCCTGCCGAAAGAGAACAGCCGCTTCACCTTCCTCGACGGACAAATAAAGGATCTGGGACAGGGCATCCCTGCTTCCCTCGCTCCGGTCATAAGCGATAATTACTCCGATTTCTTCACTTGGAAAGGTGAAGGCGAGATGCCCGCCGACCAACTACAGAAGATGCGTGAGATCATCCGGAAAGTCCACGATGAGGGAAAACTATTCCGTTGGTGGGGCGCCCCGGATACCGAGCAGTTCAAACGCTTCTTCATCAAGGAAGGCGTAGACTTGGTAGGTGCCGACGATCTGAATGGGTTATACAACGTATTGAACGAGCGTTAAACGAGAAAATTACAATAGGCATTATAAGGTTGTTACAATGGGCATTCTAGCATCCTTACAACAGGCATCGTAACAGCCTTATAATGCCCATCATAGTTTTAACATATCACAACCGCTTTTATTCCAACCAAGGCTGCGGATTCAGCTTCGTCTTTTCCTTCCACAATTGGAAATGGAGGATCGTGGAATTACCGTCCTCCGGATCCGAATAGATCCTTCCGATCGCTTGACGGGTAGAGACCCGGTCGCCCGCTTTTACATATACCTGACTCAAATTGCTATAAACCGTCAAGTAGTTACCATGACGAACGATTACGGAATTATTATACCCCGGCACCACGAACACACGCGTTACCTCCCCATTGAATACCGCACGGGCATCCGCCCCGGGTGAGGTCTGGATATCGATACCACTATTACTGGTACGAACATATTTCAACTCCTGATGCTGTTGCTCGCCGAATGTAGCGACGATCGTATGTCTTCCGGCCACCGGATACGGCAAACGTCCCCGGTTATTGGCGAAGTTATCGGACAATTGCTTCTCCGCCTTTGTCATCGCATAGCCCCCTTTCGTATCCGCCACACGTTCCTCACGGATCGGCTCTTTTTTACTTTCCGGTACGGGTTTACCCTTAGCGGCAGCTTGTTCACGGGCACGACGCTCACGTTCCGCACGTTCACGGGCGGCTTTCGCCTCGGCCTCGGCACGGGCGATCTCCTCGGCGATCTGCTTCTCTATCTGTCGGTTTAAAGCCTCGGCTTGACGACGCTTCTTTTGGAGATCCGCCTTCAAATCCTTTTGTCTCTTATTCAATAGCTGGACTTCCTCTTTCTGAGAAGCTTCCTCACTTTCTAGCTTCTTACTCTCTTCTTGACGAGTTCCTAAAAGGGTACGCTTCTCGGCACGGGTCTTCTCCATCTCAGCTTGCTTGCGGCTGATCTCGGCCTGCTTTTCAACGATGTCATTCGCTTGCCGCTTCTGCCAATCCGCATATTCCCGTAAATACCGCATACGCCGCATGGATTGAGAGAAACTCTCGGCGGATAGGATAAACAACAATTTATCTTGCGAGCTATGGCGTTTATAAAGCCCTCGCATCGATTTACCGTAATTCGTCTGCTTATCGCCCAGTTCCCGTTTTAAGGTGCGCAACTGGCCTTGGATATTCAAGATATCTTTCTCGATCTCATCCAGCTCTTGATTCAATAAACTGATGACTTTCTTACGCGAAAGAATTTGTTTGGAAAGTAGATTCAAACGGTTCAGGGAAGTTTTAGCAGTCTGGGCCGTCTCTTGTAATAATTTATTCGTCTCCTCGATATCGGCCAACGCCTCCTTGCGCTGCTGCTCCAACTGACGGACAGCAGCGGATTTCTGACCGTAAACCACGGTAGATAAAGACAATGCCAATAGAACGATCCAGACGTACCTCATGATAGATTATTGATTCAGATTCGTAATCGTTTTCAATACTTGCGCAAAGGTAATACGCTTATATTTAGAAGGAACTGAGAAATCCAACTTGAGCGGCTCGTCCAGTTGGATACGGGAGTAATGGATCTTCACCCCACCCTCGGGATTCCCGTTCTTCAACACCTGCACATCCATCAACATCGGGAACGGCTGCCGATCCACCAAGCGAAAATCCTCGTACAGCCATTGCAAGGCATAACGATCGGAAGGGTCCGCTACATAGGTAGAGAGAAGTTTCTCCTCGCCGTCCGCCTTAAAGGTATAGAATAGCCCCATGGCATCCTTTGTCTTGATCTCGGCTACCGGACCTTCTTGATTCAGCTTAAACCGATTATAATGCTTACGGGAAACACCTTGCTCCCCCGGGATAAACAGATGATTCGTGAAAAGAGCCTGCAAATTGTAGAAGTTGAACTCGATCGGAGTCTGTCCTTGCAAATTGGAATAATTCTCGATCATATAACGTTTATTCATGCGGTCTACCACCTTGATCGTATCCCGGCTCAACTCGATACGGAAGATCTCGATCCCGAGAAATGGCTGTACCGACAGTTGGAAAGCGCTATCCTTGACCATCTTCATATCCACCCGAGAGCTCATTTGCTTACCGGGGATATCCAGATCCACGTTCAGCCGAGCCGTCAAGGTACGGAACTGGAAGGATTGATCCTCCACCGACTGGAAGAACTCATTATGAGCCTTCACGCTAGCGGATTCCACCGTCCCGACTTTCTTGGACGATTTACAGCCTGTCAACATCGAAAGTAAAAGACCTCCACATAACAGGAAGGTCAAGAAATAGTCTCTTTTCATTTCGCGTTCTCGTCTTCTATATATTGTTGCTCGGCGATCTTACGGTTCAAGATCTCGGAATCCTTCCCCATCTCTTTCGCCTTTTTCCATTGCTCCACCGCTTTCTCCTTATCACCGTTCATGAAAAGGATGTCCCCATAATGATCCACGAGTTCGGCGCTCTTTGTCTTATCTTTCTCCAAAGCGCTCTCGATATAGATTTTCGCCAAGGTATAGTTCCCTTGTACGAAGAAGATCCAAGCGTAGGTATCCAGATACGTGGCGTTGTCCGGTTCCAGCTTGATACATTGGGCGCTCATACGCTCCGCCTTCTTCAAGTCTTTCTTCTCCAAGGAAAGGAAGTAACTGTAGTTGTTCAGTACGACCACGTTCTTGTCATTGTACTTCAATGCCTCATCGTACGCTTTATACGCTTGATCCAATTGCCCCATCTGGTAATAAATATCACCGATCTGGCCGTAGAAATCCGATTTCAGCGGCAGGTTCTCCTTCGGAATGATATTCAAGCCCGCATAATAGGTATTCAAGGCTTCTTGATATTTCTGTTGTTGGTAGTAAGCGATACCCAGATAGAAGTAATATTCCGGCGACTCGGGGAAAAGCTCCATACAAGCCGTACAGATACGGATGACCTCCGGGATATCCTCCCCTTTCAAAGCCAGATTCAGCAATTGCTGCCAAGCCCCGGCGTTACTCGGTTCCATCTCGGTTACCAACTGGAACTGGAATTTCGCCTCCTCTGTCTTTCCTTGGGCCATCAAGAGACCGCCATACATCAGCTTTAAGTCAATATCCTCCGGATGTTGCTCCAAAAGAGTTTGGAATAAATGGTTCGCGTTCTCGGTTCCCTGCTTCGTTTGTTGCAGTTTCAAGATATACCGGGAAAGGATGTTCACTTTCGTCTCCACGTCCAGCTTCTCGTTTACCAAAGCGCTACGGATTTGTTGCTCGGCGGCCTCCTTATCCCCTTTCGCCTCGTAGTAATTGGCCATAGAGACGATATAATAAGGGTCGGTCGGATCAATCTCATTCGCTTTTTGATAGCAAGCCAAAGCCTTGTCCATCTCCCCGTTTTCCAAATGAAGATCGCCCAATACGATCTGGTAACGGGCCTCCATAGGATATTTAGCCGCTAGCTTCTCGATCTCCTTGAAAGCCTCTTCCGGTTTCTCCAACTGGACGTACAGTTTGTATTTCTGCATGGAGATCGCCTCGTTCATACCCATAACCGACTCCAAGGCGTCATAAGCCTCGATCGCCTTCCCGATCTCGCCGGCTTGCGTCAAGGCATCGGCCAGATAATAATTCAGCTCCTCCTTCTCCGGATAATCACGAACCAATTCCTCGTACTCCTCGGCGGCTTCGCCATACATACCCAGATTCCGGGTGATAGACGCCAATGCCATTTTATACGTGAAATTATCCTTGCTGTTGGCTACGGCTCTTTTCAACATCTCGACCGCTTTCTCCGGACGGTTCAGCTGCACATAAAAAGAAGAAAGCTCATACAAGACCGGAAAAAAAAAAAAAACCACAAAAAACCCGGGCCCCGCCGTAGAGTCAATCGCCAAACAATGGTTGAAGGCATCATAAGCGGCGTCGAATTTCCCGGCGTTCTTCAAGTTCAAGCCCTCATAAAAGAAGTAATCGAATTTACGTTGATCCTTCTCCGTTTCTGTAGCACCAGCCGGGAGCACAGCGACCAACGAGAGGAAAGAGATGAGATATATCAGTTGCTTAAACATCCTATTATTCTTGTTAACCTTATTATTCTTATTCTTTTCCGGTATGACCGAATCCCCCAGCTCCCCGCTCGGTATCATCCAACGTCTCCACGGGCTCCCAATCCACATGGCTATGAGCGGCTATAACCATTTGGCAGATACGCTCACCATCATTCACCGTAAAAGGCTCGGAAGATAGATTCACGAGAATGATACCGATCTCCCCCCGATAATCGGCATCGATCGTACCCGGCGTATTCAGCAGGGTTATCCCATGCTTTAAAGCCAGCCCGCTACGAGGACGCATCTGGGCCTCATAGCCTTCCGGCAGCGAGATATAAAGTCCGGTCGGGATTAATTTACGTTCCAACGGTTTCAACACAACCGATTCCGACAAATTCGCCCGGATATCCATCCCGGCAGATAAAGGAGTCGCATAACCCGGCAGCGGGTGATGCGATTTATTGATAATTCTTACTTTCATATATTATCTTATTTTCTTTATTCCCGAACGGAGACTATTCGGATTACACCGAGTGCTCCAAAACGAAGCGATAAAGACCATATCATCATCTATATAATAAATAACCTTATAATTCTTATGAACAACCAAACTGCGATACTCTCGTTTAAGCCCTCTCAAAGCAGGTTCAATCTTACCTAAACGAGGGAAAACAGACAGCCGCTCATTTGTTCTCTGCACTTCGTCCACAAAACGAATCACGGCCTTTTCCCCAAAAGCAAGAAAACCAAACGATATCGCTTCCTTAAACAACACCTTAGCCTCATCAAGCCAAACTACTTGCATAAGAACGGATATTCATTTCTTAGCTCTTGAAAGACTTTCTCGCTCGGGGTAAAACGTCCAGCGACACGATCCTCTTCAGCCCTCCCTAGACTTTCTTTCAATTGAGCGATCGAATGAGGTAATGCCGGTACATCTCCAAACAAACTATCAGAAACCTCTTGTCTTTCTTGAAACTTTACTTTTACTTTTCTTACAGCATCAAGAATCGCTTCCATAAGCTCCTCATTACCTAAGGCACTCATGGTTTCCTCTATATATACATATTTCAATTCATTTACTGTCATACTTCTTAATAGGTTCTAATCCTTGATCTCCACAAAGGTAATGAATTAACTAATTAACCCAATCCCCGTTCTCTTTTATTAACTGAACTAAACGTTCTACAGCGTCTTCCTCGGGGATATTCTTGAGGACACATTCCTTACCTTTATACAGGCTGATTTGTCCACGTCCGGCACCCACATAACCATAGTCGGCATCGGCCATCTCGCCGGGGCCGTTTACGATACAGCCCATGATACCGATCTTCAAGCCTTTTAAATGGGAAGTAGCCTCCTTGATACGGGCGATCGTTGTTTGCAGGTCGTACAAGGTACGTCCGCAACTCGGACAAGAGATATATTCCGTCTTACTGATACGGGTTCTTGTAGCCTGCAAGATCCCGAACATACAGCGATCCGAGACAACCGCCTCGCATCCCTCATTGTGCAGCATCAAGCCATCCCCAAAACCATCCAGCAAAAGCGTACCGAAATCGGCGGCGGATTTCAGTTGCAACAACTCCACATCCGTCTCCCGGAAATCACGATGCAAGACAACCGGCACGTCACAACCCGCCATCAGCAATTTATGCATAGCCGCACGTTGCGAGCCAACCCCATTCCGATGATGTGTACTTAATAAAACCACCACGGTCTTATCCGCTTTCAAGATCTCCAACATACGATCCGTAAGATCCATATACGTCAGACGGATAAACTTAAGCGGACAATCGTAATCCTTTAACTCCTCCGCTTCCGAGGCGATGAAGCAAGGAAAAGCATTCGGACGCTCTTTCCAAAAATGAGCGTCTACCAATAAACGGAAATTATCCGGCAAATTATCCGGATCTTCCTTTCCTATATATATATAGTCCGGCAAGGACAAATGATCAAACTCAAAATCCCCGTTACTACGATCGGAGATCACGACTGGCGGGAAAGTACCTCCGATACCCTCCACCACACGGCTTATACGACGGCATGTCGCCACCGTATCGAAACCGGGAGCCATCGAAGCCTCGATAGGACGATGATTTTCCCGTTCCCTAATATAATCCACCAATTTACGCGCTACCGGCATTTCCGCCTCGGGGTCCTCACTCAAGGAAACCCGGATCGTATCACCGATACCGTCACATAGAAGCGTACCGATTCCGACAGCGCTCTTGATACGCCCGTCCTCACCGTCACCCGCCTCCGTTACCCCAAGGTGCAAGGGGTAATGCATATTCTCGGCCTCCATCGTACGAACCAACAACCGCACGGTCCTTACCATGACAACGGTATTGGAAGCCTTAATCGAAATAACCACATCCGGGAAATTCTCCTCCCGGCAAATGCGAAGAAACTCCATACAACTCGCTACCATCCCCTCGGGCGTATCACCATAACGGCTCATGATACGATCGGAGAGCGAGCCATGATTCACACCGATACGAATAGCGGTGCCATGTGCCTTACAAATATTCAAGAAAGGGACGAACCGCTCACGGATCTTCTCGATCTCGGCGGCATATTCCTCATCCGTATATTCAAGATGGCTGAATGTCTTTACCTTATCTACATAGTTTCCCGGATTGATACGTACCTTTTCCACCTCACCGGCGGCGGCATCAGCCGCTCTAGGATTAAAATGGATATCAGCGACCAAAGGAGTCGTATACCCTTGTTCATTCAATTGTTTACGAATCTCGCCCAAGTTTCGGGCTTCCCGTTCCCCCTGTGCCGTAAAACGCACATACTCAGCTCCCGCCTCGATCATACGGATCGCTTGAGCTACCGCCGCCTCCGTATCCATCGTTGATACATTAGCCATGGATTGAATACGGATAGGATTCTCACCTCCCATGGGTGTGTCACCGATTTGGGCAACGGATGATTTACGGCGGTTGTAATTAAAGTAAGCCATTGTTAATTGAAAATTGAGAATTGAAAATTGAGAATGAGTGTTGAGAACTGAAAACCTAAAGAGAGACTTTCTCCTTAATTTTCAATTCTCAACTTTCAACTTTCAATTAATTAGTTTTGTATTTAAAAGAAACCTTAGCCAACTCCTCGTTAGCCTTCACGATTTTCTTCTTCAAATCCTCCTTATAAGCGGATAGCTTCTCCTGAAGTTGCTCGTCGCCGACGGCAAGCATCTGCACCGCAAGGATACCAGCGTTCAAAGCGCCATTGATGCCGACAGTAGCCACAGGGATTCCCGGAGGCATCTGTACGATAGCCAACAAGGCATCCATACCGTCCAGCGTAGAGTTAATAGGCACGCCGATCACGGGAACCGTCGTCATGGAAGCGATCACACCGCAAAGATGAGCGGCCATTCCGGCAGCGGCGAACGGCCCTCTCAATTCCTGCAGCCTTTCTCCGGCTACCGTCATGTCGTCCCAGGGCATGGCCGTAAAGGACTGGCGCATCAGCACGCACCATAATAGAACGGAAATGATCCACAGGGAAAGAGCAGCGGAACGCCCGGCCCAGCCAAATCCCGGGCGGTCCTGGCGTTCCCCGCCTGTTGAAGATGTATTGCTGTTCATGAATGTTGTTCCTTTTGTTGAACGGCAGGTTCTTCCGGCGGCGCTTGCAAATGGCGGATAAACGCCACCAGACACCAGATTTCCCGCGCCGTGAGAATGTTTCCGAAAGCGGGCATGTTTCCCTGCCCCAACCGAATGCTCCTGAACATTTTTCCGGAAGAATAGGAAGCATATTTTTCATCCCGGAAGGGGCCTATTTGCGGATAGGTGTCATAAGCGGCCATGCTTCCGCGTCCGCTTCCGTCCTCTCCGTGGCAAACGGCGCAATGCGCCAGATAAAGCGCGCGCCCCTCCGCCAGCACGTCGCGGCTGCGGGAGATGCCGCCCAGTTCCAGAGGCATGGAATCCTCCTCTCCGCCCTGCATGCGGCCGGAGGAAAAATAGGAACCTTCCGCAGCAAAGGAGTCCCGGTCATCCTCCCGTTTTCGGACCGTTCCGTTCATACCCAGGGACTGCGCCACGGAGCGGGGAGGCGCCAAACGCGTTTTCCGGTCCGGGGCGGCGGAAGAAATCCCCACCTGCTGGGCATCTGCCAGAGGACGATCATTCATATTGTCAAACAAACGGGGAACGGCATTTCTTCCATCGTCGTCCCCTGCCAGAAACCAGAGCGCTCCTAGCAGAACAAGGGCTGCTACCGCCGTGATGCCTCCTCTCATGCCCGGCCTCCTTTCCCATGAACGTACTCGCAGGCATCCGGATGCAGGGCTTCAGCCAAAACGGCGGCATGGCCTTCGCTCCCGCCTTCCAGCAGAATGAAGTAACCGTTCCCGTGCTCATCCGTCCTGAAAAAATCACACTCGAACGCCCAGTCGTGCCATTGCGGGAGAAGAGCCCCTTTCAGGAAACCGGCGGCGGTCAGCAATCCGGCCCCCAGCAAAGTTCCTTCAAACAGGGGAGGGACATATGCGGGCCAGCTGTCCCAGCCCTGGACCCTGCCCTGGGTCACAAGGGGATCCGTACAGAACTGCGTCCAGTAAAGCCACAGAGCCACGGCCAGAAACCCGCAGACGCCGCCCGCTGCGGCCCACAGCCGGACGCCTGCTCCCACGGCCTTCCCGGCGTGCCTGTTGGCAAGACGAACAGCGGCGCAGGGATAAGGTGCGCAAACCTCCCAGCGCAGATTTTCCTCCTTCACCAGCACGCGGACGGCCTGAAGGAGCGCCTTCTCCGAACCGAAGGAAAGCACCCAGCCGGAAATGACGGGCTTTTTCATGCCCCGCCCTCCTTGTTCAGGGATTGCTGTTCCCGCACGTCGCACAGGGAGAAGAACGGAGCCACGCGCACCAGCGCCATGTACAGGGCCATAAACAGCCCCACGCTCCCGGCCATCATGGCCAAATCCGTCACGCTGGGGAAATAATCTCCGATGTTGGCAGCCAGCAGGGATGCCTTCAGGGAATTCACGACAATCCAGAAACGTTCCATCCACATGCCCGCAAGCACTCCCAGAGCCACGGCGGCGATCACCCAGCAGTTGGTTCGCAGAGAGCGGAACCAGAACAACTGGGGCAGCGCCACATTCCCGGCAACCATGACGATGAGGAACACGGCATTCACAGGATTTCTGCCCGGAAACGGCTCCGGAGAGCCTTCATTCAGAATGGCTGCCAGATGCTCCCACAAATACATGGCTCCCATCACCAGGCTCAGGGCCAGCACAAACCGGGAACTTAAATCCAGAATGGCCGGAGTAACGGCCCGGCGAACTCCGCTGCCGGCCATCAGACGCCTCACCCCCAGCAGAATCAGCTGAACCATTGCCATGCCGCTGAGGATGGCCCCCCCTACGAAATAGGGCGGAAAAATGCTCTGGTGCCACCCCGGCACCTGAGTCACGGAAAAATCGAAACTCACCACGGAATGAACGGATACCACGAGAGGAGTCAGAATAACCGCAAAAAGAAGGCTGGCCTTTTCATAGGCGCGCCACTGGCGCCCCGTTCCCTGCCAGCCCAGTGCCAGCCACCCGTACCGGCGCCTCAGACGCCCCTTGCAGCAATCCCTCAGCAACGCGAAATCCGGCACCAGGCCGATATACCAGTACAACAGGGAAAGAAGAAAATAGGTGCTGACTGCCATGACATCCCACATCAAAGGAGAGGCCATGTCTGGCCAAATTCCGCTCACTTCCGGCAACGGGGAAGCCATCCACGCCATCCAGACACGCCCTACGTGCACCACAGGGAAAACGGCGGCGCAGATAACCGCGCACAGGGTCATCTGTTCCGCTCCGCGCGCAATCGGGCTTCTCCATGACTGGCGCGTCAGCAGCAGGACGGCGGAAATCAGGGTGCCCGCATGCCCCAGGCCTATCCAGAAAACAAAATGCACGATGTCCAGCCCCCACACCACGTTATTATTCACCCCCAGCACGCCCACACCCTCTGCGGCAATGCGCCAGGAACTCCACCCTATGCCCCACGCCGCCAGCAATGCGCTGGCGAGAAACACGCTCCACCAAACGGGTCCCAGCGGCTTCCGCACCTCTGCCAGCATGGCCTCTACCGGAATATCGGCGGTGGGGACTGATGGTGCTGGTCTGTTCATTATCTGCATAGGGTTGGAAGCTCTTTAAAGCTTACTTGAGTGCTTTTTCCCGTCAATTCAAAAGGGGAACGCACGTGACATGGCGCACGGCTCCAGGAAACAGGGGCGGAGTTTCTCTCCGTTACAGGCTCCGGGCAGGGGAAGGCCGTCATCCCCTGCTTTTTCAACGGAGGAGGAAAACGAAGGGGAATGCCCTTTTTCAGGTCCATGCCATCCATGGGACATTCTGGAAAAACGGAGGCGCCCATTGAACCGTCATTCCCGTTTCTTCCGCACTTCACAAACATTCAAATAGCTGGAATTTCCGGCGGCGGCATTTTAACATGAATTGCGCATGGACATAAAAACGCTGACTTCCGGAGCCCTGATCAAGCACCCTTCCCGCGGCCTTCTTCTCGGAACCGGGCCTTTCCGGGAATCAGCGGAACCGCCGGATTCCGGCCCCGCCTTTTATATTGATACATTCCGGCTGGACAACCATGGAAAATACCGGCAGCCCTTCATGCTCTCCCGGCGGAGGAAAATCCCCCCCCGCCTGCTCCGGAAATCCGGTGGACGGAACCGTCTCCAGACGCATACGCGCAGGTTTTTGCGGAAATGATGGAGCAAATCGCTGCCGGGCAATTGATGAAAAGCGTTCCGGCGATCCCCCAGTTCGGGGAAATGCTGCTCCCCCACACACCCCGGGAACTCATCCTGCGGGCCATCAGCAGCTCTCCGTCCCATTATCCCTACGCCTGGTGGACGGAACGGGAAGGATTCTGCGGAATCACTCCGGAAACACTGTTCCACCAGCAGGGCCGCAGCCTAAAGACAATGGCCCTGGCAGGAACGGCCCGTCCGGAGGATGAAGGGGTTTTCATCAACGACGACAAGGAAATCCGCGAGCATGAAATCGTGGCGGGCAGCATTCTTTCCCGCCTGTCCCCCTTCGGCAGCGTCACCAGAACGGCACGCAGCGTGCTGAACCTGGGCACCCTGATCCACTTCGTCACTTACCTCACACTGGAATCGGACGAACAGCATACTCCGGCCCACTGGATACGGCTGCTCCACCCCACCCCCGCCCTGGGTTCCCAGCCCCGCACGGAAAACACGCTCGCCCAGCTGGACGACTGGCGTTCACGTCTCCGCTGTCCGCTTCACTTCGGCGCCCCGTTCGGGTTTCTGGAAGATGGAGACTTTTTCTGCCTGGTAGGCATCCGCTCCCTGTACTGGCAGGGGCAGAGGCTCGCACTCTGCACCGGGGGCGGCGTAGTGGCCTCCTCCACCCTGACGCATGAATGGCGGGAACTGAAACTGAAGAGGGATACGGTCAGGCGCAGTTTCCACCTTCCATGACAGTTCCTCCGGACGCCTCATCCCTTAATGGAAGAACATTATTCCTCCGGCCAGCAGACGGAAAGCGTGTCAAATTTATCCTTCACCGGTATTTTCCACACCCTTCCTTCCCTCATCACGCCGCAGCACGGCACGCCGTCCATGCATGCACTGACGGAAATACCCGCAGGCAAACCGTGCAAAACCACCTCTGCGGACTCATGGAACACACAGGGATCCCCTTCGCAGTTCCAATCCAGCTCCAGGGAATTGGAGCCGCCGCGGTAAAGGAAATCATGCACGGCGCATTCTCCGTTCCGGTATGCATATCCGTCCCCTGCATCTTCATACAAATGGGAGGCCACCTCCCCTTCCGGCGCCCACCATACATCCAGCGTCAGCGGCGGCCGAGGCAGTTCTCCCACGTATTGCTGTACCGGCCAATGGGGAATTACCGCCCCTCCGCGGACATACACGGGCAGGAAAGAAAGGGGGCACTTCACCCATACATCCTTTCCTGTGTCCTCCATCAGGCTGTCCGTGTGGTAGGAATACCAGACGCCCTCCGGAATGTAGAGAAACCGCCCGCCTTCCTGCGGCTCATGAATGGGAATGACGTACAGATGGTCTCCGAAGAAATACTCCGCCCCCCGCCAGTAGGTGTCCTTGTTGGTAAAACATTGCAGGGCCAGGGAGCGCAGCACGGGCATGCCCGTCTCCGCGTACCGGCGGAACTGCGTGTAGATATAGGGAAGCAGGCGGTAGCGGCCCTCTATGGCGGCTTTCACGTAAGAGGTGACTTCCTGCCCAAAAACCCATGGCTCCTGACCGCCGAACTCCCCGGAGGAATGATTGCGGAAAAAACCGTGGAAAGAAGCCATCTGCATCCAGCGGCAAAACAATTCCGGCGTGGGATGCCCCATGAATCCCCCAGCATCCGCTCCCGCAAAGGAAATGCCGGAAGCCGCAAGCCGCTGGCACTGGAAATTGGCCAGCTTCAAATGTTCCCAGCTGGACCGGTTGTCCCCTGTCCATGTGGCGGCAAAGCGCTGCAATCCGGCAAAACCGGATCGGGACAGCAGGAAGGGACGCCGGTCCGGAGCGTGACGCTTCATGCCCAGCCAGGAGGCTTCCGCCATGCACTGCCCGTAAATATTATGGGCCTTTTCATGGGAACAGGGCATGCCGTCATATTCATGCCGCGTATCCATCGGGAAAGTGCGGTCCGGAAAAACGACAGGTTCGTTCATGTCGTTCCAGAAGCCCTCAATACCGCAGTCGGTCAGCATCTTGTAACGGTGGCCGAACCAGTCCCGCACTTCCGGGCGCAGAAAATCGGCAAAATAGGCCTTGCCGGGCCACACGGCAGCCACAAAGGGGGTGCCGTCGGCTTTGGTGCAGAAATACCCCTTCTCCAGCCCCTCGGTGCAGGTGGGGTCCTCCGG
>OGTL01002450.1_pt1 | contig 13935 bp, 10 predicted proteins | sample 1553601 | NCBI WGS metagenome assembly OGTL01 (sample SAMEA2580112, study PRJEB22360) | human gut metagenome | biome: human gut; feature: human-associated habitat; material: faeces | place: Denmark | collected 2008/2010 | reverse complement strand
GGCCAGTCCATCAAGCCGTTGGGCGGCATCGATTTCGGCGAACCCGTGCTCAACACGTATCCGGTCAATGAAAACGTGACCCTGCTGCGCGCGGACGGCGGCCAGGTACAGCTCGCGACCAACGATTATGGCAAGGGCCGCGGCGTGTACATCTCCGGCCTGCCCTATTCGGCGGCCAACGCCCGACTGCTGGAACGCGTGCTGTTCTACGCTTCCCACAACGAAGACAAGTATGCGGCCTGGAGCTCGTCCAATCCGGAATGCGAAGTGGCACACTTCCCCGAGCAAGGGCTGTATTGCGTAATCAACAACACCGATCAGCCGCAGAAGACCACGGTGACTTTGGCCGACGGCACCACCGAGGACTTCGACCTGCCTGACAGCGGTATCGCCTGGCGTGAAGCCTGATCCCACGTTTTGGAGAACGGACCCATCATGACTGAAAGCAATGAAGTTTTATTCGGCATCGCCTCGCATTTTGCGCTGGAAGGTGCCGTGACCGGTATCGAACCTTACGGAGACGGCCACATCAACACCACCTATCTGGTGACCACGGACGGCCCCCGCTACATCCTCCAGCAGATGAACACCAGCATCTTCCCCGATACGGTGAATCTGATGCGCAATGTCGAACTGGTCACCTCCACTCTCAAGGCTCAGGGCAAAGAGACGCTGGACATTGTGCCCACCACCTCAGGCGCCACCTGGGCCGAGATCGATGGCGGCGCATGGCGCGTCTACAAGTTCATCGAACACACCGTGTCCTACAACCTCGTGCCGAACCCGGACGTGTTCCGCGAAGCCGGCAGCGCATTCGGCGACTTCCAGAACTTCCTGTCCGAATTCGACGCCAGCCAGCTGACCGAAACCATCGCCCACTTCCACGACACCCCGCATCGTTTCGAGGACTTCAAGGCCGCCCTCGCCGCGGACAAGCTCGGCCGCGCCGCCGCATGCCAGCCGGAAATCGACTTCTATCTGAGTCACGCCGACCAGTATGCCGTCGTGATGGATGGGCTCAGGGACGGTTCGATTCCGCTGCGCGTGACCCACAATGACACCAAGCTCAACAACATCCTCATGGACGCCACCACCGGCAAGGCGCGTGCGATCATCGATCTCGACACCATCATGCCCGGCTCCATGCTGTTCGACTTCGGCGATTCCATACGCTTTGGTGCGTCCACTGCTCTGGAAGACGAAAAGGACCTCAGCAAGGTGCATTTCAGCACCGAGCTGTTCCGCGCCTACACGGAAGGCTTCGTGGGCGAACTACGCGGCAGCATCACCGCGCGCGAGGCCGAACTGCTGCCGTTCAGCGGCAACCTGCTCACCATGGAATGCGGCATGCGCTTTCTCGCCGACTACTTGGAAGGCGATATCTACTTTGCCACCAAGTACCCCGAGCATAATCTGGTGCGCACCCGCACCCAGATCAAACTCGTGCAGGAGATGGAGCAGAAGGCCAGCGAAACCCGCGCCATCGTAGCCGACATCATGGAGGCTGCCAGGTGAGCCGTCAGCCGAACCATACCCGAACCAGCATGATGGAGGCAGAGCAATGAACGATCAGCTGACCGAGGTATACGCCAGCATCGACGCCCTGATCGATTATGCCTTGGCCCATCTTGACCTTGACCCACGCAACGCAGACTGGACCCGCAACCAAATCTTCGCCCTCTTCCGCCTAGATTCCTACCCCGGACCCAAAACCACAACGTCGGCGGCGTCAGTGTCAGACGTAGTCCAAGACATTGTTGGCAGCCGAAGCCAGGCCCCCTATGGCGAAAAGACCCCCGACCCCCTGCTCGCCGCCTTCCGCGCCGCCGCCACAACCGCCGGCCTTTTCAAGCCGGAGGAAGGCCCGGCCTACGCCGACACCATCATGGGCATCCTCTCCGCCAACCCCGCTGATCTCGACGACCGATTCCTGCTCGTCGAGCACCGGGATGGCGGCATGGCCGCCATGCAATGGTTCTACGACTACTGTGTGGCCAACAATTATGTCAAGCGTGCCCAGCTCGACCGGAACCCGCGCTTCGACTCGCACGGGCTGACGGTGACCATCAACCTCGCCAAACCCGAATTCAAGAACATGAAGAAGGCGGCGGCCGGCAACGCCGTGGCCGGCGGCTACCCGAAGTGCACGATCTGCCATGAGAACGAGGGCTTCGCCGGACGTGACAAGCGCACGCTGCGCACCTTGCCGGTCACGCTCGGCGGCGAGTCATGGTTCTGGCAGTTCTCGCCCTACGGCTACTTCGACCAGCACGGCATCTGCGTGAACACCGACCACACGCCGATGCATGTGGACCGCGACACCTTCGGCCATCTGCTCGACTTCGTGGACCGCTTCCCCGGATACTTCCTCGGATGCAACGCCGCGCTGCCTCGCATCGGCGGCTCGGTGCTCGCCCACGACCACTACCAGGGCGGTGGCGAACTGCTGCCGATGCACAAGGCCGCCACTTGGGCCGCCTTCACACTTGCCGACTATCCGGACGCCGTGGTCGAAATCCTCGACTGGCCCGGTACCGCCGTGCGTGTGGTGTCGAAAAACCGCCAGAGCATCATCGACGTATCCGACATCATCCGCGAGGCATGGGTCGGTTATGACGACGCGGCGAACGGCATCGCCAGCCATGACGCGGACGGCAACCGCCAATCCGCCCTCTCGCCCAGCGCGATCATCACCGAACGTGGCTATGAGATGAGTCTCATCTTCCGCAACAATGCGATCAGCGACGAGTACCCGGAAGGTATTTTCCATGCACACCCCGAATACTGGCCGGTCAAGCAGGAGCCGATTGGACTGATCGAAGCCCAAGGCCTGTTCATCCTGCCCGGACGGCTCGTCGATCAGCTCGGCATCGTCGAGGAGGCGCTCGCCGAAGGCCGCGATTTGCCCGATGAAGTCAGCGAATTCAGTCTCGAATGGGGCGAACTCGCTGAAACATTGGCCGGAAACCGCGACCGCGAGGCCATCCACCAAGCCGTACGTGACGAGCTCGGCAGCGTCTGCTACCGCATCCTCGGCAACACGGCCGTCTTCAAGCAGAAAGCCACCACGCAAACATTCCTCGAAAGTCTTGGTTTTGCCGCTAGGTGAAACAGGTCAAGTGAAGTAAGCTCAATACTGAAGGAAAACCGAAGGCAAGTCCTTCCAAAGGAGGAGATATGACTACTGTTCTGGTTACGGGCGGTGCTGGATTCATCGCCACCCACACCGACATCGAACTGCTCGACAAGGGCTACGACGTTATTTCCGTAGATAACTACGGCAACTCGTCTCCCGTGGCGCTTGAGCGCGTCGAGCAGATCACCGGCAAGCCGGTCAAGCGTTACGACGGTGACGTGCGCGATGAGGCGCTTATGGAACGCGTCTTCACCGAAAACAACATCGATTGGGTCATTCACTTCGCCGGTCTCAAGGCCGTGGGCGAGTCCGTGGCCAAGCCGATCGAATACTACGACAACAACCTGTACTCCACGCTTGTGCTGCTCAAGGTGATGAAGAAGCACAACGTCAAGAAGATCATCTTCTCCTCCTCCGCCACCGTGTACGGCACGCCGAAGGAACTGCCGATCACCGAGGAGACGCCGACCGGCGGCACCACCAACCCGTACGGCACCTCCAAGCTGTTCCAGGAGCAGATTCTGCGCGACGTGCATGTGGCCGATCCGTCCTGGACCATCGTGCTGCTGCGCTACTTCAACCCGGTCGGCGCGCACGAGTCCGGCCTGCTGGGCGAAGACCCGAAGGGTATTCCGGCGAACCTCACCCCGTACGTGGCCAAGGTCGCGGTCGGCGAGCTCAAGGAAGTCCAGGTCTACGGCGACGACTACGACACGCCCGACGGCACTGGTGTGCGTGACTACATCCACGTGGTCGACCTGGCCAAGGGCCACGTGGCCGTCATTGACCACATCGACAAGGAAGGCGTGTTCGTCTACAACCTGGGTACCGGCCACGGCTACTCCGTGCTTGAGGTCATCAAGGCTTACGAGAAGGCCGCCGGTCATCCGATTCCGTACGCGATCAAGCCGCGTCGCCCCGGTGACATCGCCGCCTGCTACGCCGACGCTTCCAAGGCGGAGAAGGAGCTTGGCTGGAAGGCCGAGCTGACCATCGACGACATGGCCGCCTCCTCCCTCAACTGGCAGACCAAGAACCCCAACGGTTTCCGCGACGCCGAGTGATATGAGCAGATGAGCTCCCTCTGATGAGGGAGCTCATCTGTCGTTTATCACACAATGCGCCTATCGGCGGCCCAGCGGGTGAGCTCGGTGCGATTCGAAAGCTGAAGCTTTCGCAACACCGAGCTCACGTGCGTTTCGACCGTCTTGATCGAAATGAACAGTTCGGCCGCCACCTCTTTATACGTGTAACCACGCGCGATCAGCCGCATGACCTCCTGCTCGCGGGCGGACAGCCGGTCCAGCTCCTCATCATGAGCCCGTGCCGCACCATCAGCGCCGCCATCAGACCCCGCCGCCGGCACACCCTGGAAGGTCGAAAGTACAAAACCGGCCAGTTTTGGCGAGAACACGGCATAGCCCTCATGCACCTGCTTGATGGATGAAATCAAATCAGCGCCGGTAATCGTCTTGGTTACATAGCCCTGGGCGCCGGCGCGAATCACCGACCCCACATCCTGCGGCGCATCCGAAACCGACAATGCCAGAAACACGGTAGTGGGGGAGTAGGGCCGCGATTTGGCGAGGATCTCGGCACCGCCGCCACCCTCGCCGCCGGGCACATGCACATCCAGCAACACCACCTGCGGCTTGGTCTGTGCGATCATCGCCACCGAACCGGGCACGTCCGCCGCTTGGCCGACGATATCGAAGGAATCGCGCAACGTGGCGATTACGCCCGCACGGAACATCTCATGGTCATCGACCATGGCCACACGAATCTTGGCTGTCTCGTTCTCGCTCATCGATGTTCTCCCTGCGCCGCTTTCAGCGCGATCGGCATATGCATTCTGACCTCGGTGCCCCAGCCGGCCCTGGACACTATCTCCACTGTACCGCCGCGCCGTTTGATGCGGCCGATAATCGATTCGCGGATGCCCAGCCGGTCGGGCGGAATGGCGTCCATATCGAAGCCTTCGCCATGGTCGCGCACGAACACTTCAACCATCGTGTCGCTGGCCTCGCAATACAAAGACACCGGCTCGCCGCCATGCGTGACCGCATTGACCAACGCCTGACGGGTGGCGTCCAGCAGCGCATCGGTCTGGGCGCTCGGCCGCGCGTCGCCCACGGTGACCACCTCAATCGGCTTGCCGTGCTCGTCCTCCACCTCGGCGGCGATCTGCTTCAATCCGGCTCCCACCGAACGATCCGATGTGGAACGTTCCTGATACAGCCATTCGCGCAGCTCGCGCTCTTGGCTACGCGCCAGGGCGAATACGGTGGTCGGTTCCTCGGAGTTCAGCTGAATCAGCGCCAACGTTTGCAGCACGCCATCATGCAGATGGGCGGTCATGTCCGCGCGCTCCTCTTCGCGTTCCTTCAATGCCTGCTCGTGGGTGAGCCGTTGCAGTATCGCGTTCGCCCACGGCATCACCGCCACCACGATACCGACGATCATCACGAATCCGCTGGCAACAATGCGTCGAGGAGAGGTGCCCCACCCAGGAATGCTGACATTATGCACATACAATGCCCATCCCATGAAAATCAGTGCGATGCCGCCCAACATAGACAACAGCTGCGTGCCTCGCGGACTAAGATTCATCCATGCCAGTGCGATGCCGCCCAACCCTACCAGCAGCGGAAACACAATCTGGACATCCGCACCGGTGCTGGTGAGCAACAGTCCAGTGGCCATCAACGCGAAACCGGCCAATGCCACGACGGCCGGTTTCGGAGCACGTTGGATGGCCTCGGACAATGATTCCGGTGCGGCAGCCGATTCGTCGTCATGAGCGGCAAGTGGCTGATTGCCTCGCGCAAGCGGCGCCTGATTAACGGGCACTGTGCGAGCCGCAGCCGCCACCGGGTCTCCGGCAGGCATGAACACCCACAGGAATACATAAGCGATGATGCCTGCGCCGTAGAGGACGGTCAGTGCGATGAACGCAATCCGAACCCATGCCACGCCGATGCCCAAGTGCAGGGCGATGCCCTTGCACACGCCGGTGAGCCAACGGCCCTGCCGGGGGCGCATCAACGGCATGCGCGCGGGCAGCAATGGTTCGGGAGATGACGTCATACTCCTATTGTGCCGCGCTCAGGGCGTTGCGGCCGGGGTTTTACCCGGTGTTCAGGGAACAATCAGGGTGTTCCCCGAGCGTTGTGGCAGTGGTCGGGCGGTGTAATGGAATCATGAGCAATCCAAACGCGAATCCATATCAGCCACAGCCGCAGCCTGGTCCGCAAAAAAACAAGACATCGCGACGCTTCTTCACTTGGGTGCGATCCAGTGGACTGGTTCGCGGCGATGACCGGTGGATCGGCGGCGTATGCAGCGGCATCGCTTTACGGCTTGGCTGGAGCCCCACATTAGTACGTGCGTTGGTGATTGTATGTACATTGTTCTTCGGTTTTGGCGCAGCTCTGTACGCACTCGGCTGGTTTCTGATGCCGGATGTACGCGATGGGCACATCTTGGCCGAGGACCTCATTGCCGGCCAATGGGACTGGAATTGTCTGGGATGCTTCCTGTTCCTCGCCGTGGCAATCGTGATTCCAGGTGCGGGGTGGGGTTGTATTGCGCTCGCCGCCTTAGCGCTATGGCTGTTGGCCAAAAGCGGCATTCGCCAGCAGGAAGGGTACGGATTCGGGGCATCTGCGCCGCGACCGGTTTCACAGCCTGTGTCATATCCAGCTCCACAGCCTGTCTCATATCCAGCCGCGCAACCAGTACCTCAATCTCCTTTGTATTCAGCTCCGCAACCTTTTCCACAACCTGTTTCACAACCTGTTTCACAAACCGCGCCTAGTGTTTCACAGCCTGTTTCACAGCCTGTCTATCAGTCGATGCCCGGCGCGATGCCCGGCACAGTACCCAACGGGCCGTTTGCCCCCGACCGTATGAATGCGACGGCCTATGCCCCCACCGAGTCCAAGCGCCGCAAGCCGGCGGGCCCAATCGTGGTCTTGAGCATACTGGGCCTTACCTTCCTCTCCTTTGCCGGTCTGATGGGACTGATTTGGGTAAACGACATGGGCATTATCGGCATTATGCGTCTGGGCACCATCTGGATTGCCGCAGTATGCATAGTGATGGGGCTGGTGGTCATCATTCTCGGATTCAGAGGACGGCGTACCGGTGGTCTGATTCCTCTCGGACTGGTTGCCGGTGGATGCGCGCTCTGCATGACCATCGTTTCAGGCACGTATGGCGTGTACTACCGTGATCTTGGTGCCAGCGGCATCAATACTGTTGTTTCACTGAGCCAATCTGTCAGTGCGAGAAACAGCGACGGCATGAACGATGTGCAAAAGGATGGCATCTTCGTTGCCGATGCCAGCGATGCCACGTTTGAAACATTGCAGCAAGGTGTGGCGTTCAGCGGTGAAAACTACAACACCGATCAGGCAATCATTGATTGGTCCGATTGGGACAAGACACATGGACCGCACACGGTGAAGATGCTGGATGGCAAAACTTCCATCAGTAATTGCCCGGTCGGTACCATCACCATAGCCGCAACACAGGCGCAAGTGCATATCGTTCTGCCGGATTCCTGCACTTACGCCTTCGGCACCGCCGACTCCTACTACTCCACTTCGAGTGACGTTGGCGGCAAATACGAGATGGTATACAACAACTACATGGGTCCAAGCTTTGTTTTCTTCGAAGCTGAAAGTGCCACCAATGGGCCTGATCACGAATGGTTGTATAAGGAATCCGCCATGCCGGACAACGGCCCAGAATTAAAAATCAATATTCCCTATGTGGTGGAAGCACGTGTCAACGTGGTGTACGCCTCCGATTGGGAAGGCTCTACGTTCCAGCCGCTTGCCGATATATACGACGGCAACAGTACAAGCAAGAACACAACCGAACAATCGGAATGATCAAGCCGTTGCAACTAGGAGATGGAATCATGACTGATGAAACCAAGGAATTCGCCTCCATCGAGGATGCGACACCGACCACGGCCATACCTTCCGAAACCGACGCGACCACCGCGACCACAACCATGGTGACCGTCGATGACCGAACCGATACCACGGTGCTGCCATCCGCAGCGGATGATGACGAAACGGCTGTGCTGCCCGTCCCCGACAATCATGCGGATGCGTCGGTCTCGGATGTGGATACGCAGGCAACAGCTGCCTCTCCATCGCCCATCGAACCAACCACAGATCGGATTGCCCTGGAAACAGTTGCCGATGCCGTGGAGGGAGATGGTGGGCCGATTCCATCTGCCGATGATGTGCCGATGTACGCAGCATCTTCAGCACGACCTCCCTATGGGCAGTCTCAGACCGCCGGCAAACCATGCCAGCCTGGGGGGAGCGCCAAGAACGTCCAGAATGCTAAGGATGTCAAGAGTGCCAAGAACATCCAGAAACAGAGCACCAGCGCGCCTACTGTGGTATTCGGACTATTAGGCGTGATTATCGGCGTGATCGCGCTGGTTTTCGGGTACATATCTCCGGATCGGATGATTTCGTTGTTCTCGCCGAATCCGCAATTGCTGACGGCTATTATTTGCGCCGTAGTGGGACTGATTCTGGTAATAGTGGCCGTTGTATGGGCCATAGTCGGTGCCGTCAAGAAGAGAAAATAGCGTTACAAACCATTGCATTACGGTCCCAGTAGAAGCACATTATGACGGGAGCCGACCGATAAGAGCCGACCGTTCTATGCTGATGGGGGGGAGGCATAGTAACTATGAAGCGGATTTCGGTGCGGCGGGTAGCGAGCGTCATCGTCACCGCGATGGCGATGACGCTGGTATTCGCCACACTTGGCTGGGCGATGATGCCGCAATGGAACACACGGCCCTACACCAAGCACATCGTTATCGCTTCTGCCGACACCACCATCACCCCTGCCCATGCGAACATTCCCCACGAGGGGCGATATCGTACGCGTGAAACCCGACTATCCATCAAGACCGGCGACGGCGTCACGCTACCCGCCGTACTACGTGAACCGGTCGACGCTCCCGGGCCACGCCCGGCTTGTCTGTTCATTCACGGGTCCGGTACCAGTGGTGCCGAGGATTTCGGCGATATCGCCAACGCCATGGCCTCTGCCGGTATCGTGACCTTGGTGCCGGCCAAGCGCAACGACAACTACACCGTGCTGCATCGCGACTACCCGCGTTTTGCTCGCGAATACGGGCGTTCGCTCGACGTGCTGCGTGGCATAAGCGGCGTGGACCCCGCCAAAACCGGCATCTACGCCGAATCCGAAGGCACCTGGATTGCCACGATTCTAACCTCGAAACGGCAAGACATTGCCTTTGCCATACTTACATCCGCACCGGTGTTCAATGGACGTGAGCAAATGGCCATGGCTGTCAGCGCCTATACGCATGAGGCCGGCGCGCCCAAGCCCGTGGTCAAAGACATGGCCAAATTGATGTCGCTGGACTACGCGCCATTCGATCTGGCCTATGCCGACTTTGATGCCGACCGGTATCTGAAATCCCTCACCATGCCGGTGCTGGTGAACTACGGCACCTACGATACGGCCATGCCCATCGAACAGGGGGCGCAGCGGATCATCGCCACGGCCAACAAGTCCGGCAACGAGAACGTCACCGTACGCTATTTCGCCGGCAACCATCAGATGCGGGCTGGTGAGGGCTTATTCACCCCGAACCTGCCATTGGCCGAAGGCTATACGCAAGCGCTGGAAAATTGGGTGAACGGTGTGACTGCCGGAACCAAAGCCGATGGATGGGCAACGCCCCAAGTCGCCGGTGCGACACCTCACCAGCGCTTCGCCGCGCCGCAACGTACCAGATCCGGTATCGTCGGCTCGCTCGGCGTGCTGGCCGGTCTGATGGTGGCAGGGCCCGTGCTGATCGTGATGGCGGCGATATTAGGTATTGGCTTGACTGTGTTTTCTTGGCTACAGACGTTGCTGGCCGGGCGACGTAGTGTGGCGACTGTGCGGGCCATGCATGCGACGCCGAGTGGGCTGGGAGCCGCCCAACAGCGTACGTTGCACGGCATTGCCGGCTTATCTGCCGGTATCGGCACAGCGGTGATGGTGATTACTGGGCTGTTGTACGGCTATATGAGCGCCGTAGGCGTATCGGCTGGTGTGGTTATTTCTCAACCGCGGCTGTTTGCCGTCGGATGGGTGGTGCTGCGAATAGCGACCATGCTGTTGGTGGTGCTGTTTGCTTGGGAAATGGAACGTGTCTGGTATTGCCGCGCCGATATCGTCGGTGTGCGGCGCGTCATATGCGTGATGGTAGCGCTCGGCACTCTCGCCACACTGATGACACTGGCATTTTGGGGCCTATTCTCGCTGTAATTCTGCCGATGTGCGCTGGTAAATGGGGCCTGGCGGGCAGGCTGCGTTGGTGGTCTGGGTGTGGGGCGATCGGCAGATTGCGTTGGCCTGGGTATGGCCGGCCGACGTACATCAGTCGGGGTGTCCGATACACAGTGAATGGCTGAGTATTACGCTTGGGAGGCTTCGGCCTCCTCTAAGGTGTCGAAACCGCCGAGCTGGACTGTGTGCAACAAGGTTTCCTCAGTGATATTGCGTTGCGGGCTGGCTGCGGCGCGCTCGCCAATCATCGCTTCGTAACGTTCGAAGGTCTGGTCGGAATACGTACCAAGCTCGCCGCGCAGATAGGTTTCGAATGAGGTGGCAGATGGTGTGTCTTCGGTGGTGGTGAGTGCGCGCATCGCCTCGCCGAGCTTGGGGTAGCGCTCGCGGAAATCCTTGGCCCAGGCGACCTGCTGGGCGATGACCTGTTCCTGACGGGCCGCGCGCTCTTCAGAGAGACGCGGAATATACGGCTCTATGTTCTTCGTGAAATTTTCCGGTGCGGTGGAGGCCATCATGCGGCCGTATTTTTCGGTCACGAGGTTGCGGCCCACGTGGTCGGCCGCGTCAAGATCAGCGGCATAGCTGGTGAGTAATGGCCGTTCCCATGTGAGGAACTGGGCCAACCGCATCTGGTGGAACACCGGCCAGTTGCCTTGGCATGCCGCGCGTCCACCCTCATTGTTGGTGCGCTGGAACTGATCCCATTCATGACGCACAATAGCCTCGCGCAGTTCATCATCAGTCAGTTCGTTGGTCATCGACGTTCCTTTCACTGATACCTCCCTCTGATGAGGGAGGTGGCACGGCGAAGCCGTGGCAGAGGGAGCTTGAATCTACAAACTTTTAAGCACCGGATCATCAGAGGCGATGTGGTCCTCGACATACGGGCGCTGCCATTCGAGGAAGGTCTCGCCGGACGTGGTCAGGTGTTCGCGTTTGAGTTCCTTGACGATATCCACCGCAATCTGCTCCACAATATCGTTGATTTTCTCGATTGCTGGAGCCGCGCCCTTGCCGCCTTCGCCAAATCCGGCCCCGCCATAGCAGGCTGCCGAACTCAATCGCATCACGGTTTCCAACTGTTCGCCCACGTTCGGCAACAGCGCGAACATCGAGCCAGACAGCTTGCGCAATGCTGCGAACTGCCACTTGTAATACGGCATATAGCCCACCACCATCGGCACGTTAACCAGGAACACCAACGAGGCGGTGGCCTGCACGAACTCGTGGATGGACAGCCATGCGGCCGCGCCGTCGCCGCGCTTCAACGAACGCGGCAGATTATATTGACCGGCCTGGGCGATCATGCCGAGTCGCTTGGAAATCAAGGCAAGCCGCACGTCGTCGGGCATATCCTTGAACCCTTGGCGTGTTTTGGAGAACTGCCCAGTGGGGTCTGCGAATACTTCGCCATTGGTGGCTGCGGCCAGAGTCGATTCAGCCAGCATCAGCCACTCGTGCGGCGCGGTTTGCGCCGGCGCAGTGCGATACCCGGTGATCGACTCAAAGAAGTCACCGATGCGGAACACGCCGTCACGGCGATTCGCGCCCTGTGCGCGCGGCGTGACGGGGGAGAGCGGTGCATCAATCGGAGTCGTCATCGCTTCCGCCACATCAGAGGACGCCGCGCCTGACTCGGCAGTAGCGGTATCGTCCGTAGCGGTGCCAGGGGTGGGTGCGGTTGTCGCCTCGGGTATGACGGGGGAGGCTGCACGCCGGTCTGGGAATGCTCCGGAAGCATCGGACCTGGCATGCGCCTCGAACGTCACGCGGCCTTGCGCATCCACGCTGAACTTGCGCGGCAGTGCCTCGTAATCGACCTCAAGTTGCTCGCCGATCGCCGCGTAATCCTCATCCGTAAGCCACAGGCAGAAGCGCGGGCCGAAATCGTGGTCCTGCGAATACGCATCATCGAATCCGTAGCATCCCGAGCCATGACCCACCAGACCGGCGGCGATACGCCCGGCATACTGCGGATACTTCGCCGCAATCATCGGCTTGCCCATCTGCGTCCAGAACGCGCGGGCCAGCTTCAGTCCGGACACCGGGCATGCGGAAACGGCCTCGGCCGCGCCCGCAGAACCGGTCGACACCGAAACGGTGGATGGGGAAGATGCCGCGTTCGCACCGGTCTTGCCCTGTGCCGGGCTGTTCGGCAGCCGCGAGCCGGACTGGGGCAGCGCGCCTGCATCGCCGGCAACACCCGCATTGTCAACCGTCACCCCGGCCTGCGCCGCCGTTTCCTCGGCCTGCCGCAGATTGTCGGCGGTGATACGCCAGTAATCGGTGTCCTTGCCGTAACATTCCTCGATCACGGCCAGCGCATGCCGGTATCCAGTAACCGCATCCGCATACCGTCTCTCGGCAAAGCACACCTGCGCGAAGCCCGCCAGTGCGGAGGCATAATGCGCGGAATGTTCCAGATGGCCGGTGCGATAGATTTCCAGTGCCTTGGCTGCATGCCAATGCGCGCCCTCCAACTTGTGTTCGGTCAGCAGGGTCAACGCCAGATTCGTGTGCGAGCTGGCCACGTCGATATCCGCGTCCGGGTTCACGCTCGAGGCTTCGATAATGCGCAGCGCTTCACGCAACTCCAGTTCCGCCTTGTCGGGCCGATTCGTCTCGCTGTAGAGCATCGACAGATTGTTGTGCAGTGCTGCGAGCCTACGGTCGGTGGGTGCCAGCGAATGCCGGCAGACACTCTGCGCCTGATGATACAAATCCTCGGCCTGATCGTATTGTTGGGCCGCGCGCATCGAGGTGGCGCAATTGATTAGCGTGGTGGCCCACGCCTCGGATGTGCCGGTGGTCAAGCCCATACGAGCGGCCAGTTCCAGCGCCCGCTGCACAATCCACTGATTCTCCTTGTGCCGGCCCTGCGAGCGATAGAAGCCCATCGTTTCGTTGAGTACGGTGAGCAGTCCGGCCTCGTCGCCGGCGTTTTCCGCGTCCACCATCGCCTGTTCCAAGTACGGACCGGCTTCGGTGGCTGCCGCGTGGCGATCGAAAATCGCGTCCAGTCCGTTCAGGAATTGTTGGGTATCAAAGGTTGCGGGCGATTGATCGGCATCGTCCGTGGCCTGGTTCGCAGTAGAATCGGCACCTTGCGCTGCGGCCGCCGCATCGGTGTCGTCGGCATCGTCTGGACCATGCGCGAATTGTGCGGCGAATTGTTTGAGCAGTGCTTCCTCGTCCATACCGCCAGACCTCCCTGAATCGTGTCTGATTTCAGTCTATTAATACTGTGAACAAACGCGTCAGGGAGTTTGCTGTGAGCTTGGTCTCAGTCCACCTTGATTTCGCGCATGCGGTGAATGGCGTCGGTATCGGTTTCGCAGCGCCACGAGTAGAAGGCCAGCAGCCCTACGGCAAGCAGAGCCAGCGGCATACCGCCCAGACCGGTATAGCGATAGTTCATCGAGAAAGTGGTGAGCATCGCGCCGCCGACAATC